>Ga0163149_10003170_pt1 | contig 18986 bp, 20 predicted proteins | sample OliLakLV19MP5G1_FD_148604 | JGI IMG/M metagenome (GOLD analysis project Ga0163149, IMG submission 148604) | Freshwater microbial mat bacterial communities from Lake Vanda, McMurdo Dry Valleys, Antarctica - Oligotrophic Lake LV.19.MP5.G1 | ecosystem: Environmental > Aquatic > Freshwater > Lake >...
GCATCGTAGTGGTCCGTCCGATGACATTTTGTTAAGTGCAGATCGCAACCCCAATACGAATGGGGCGCGAATGCTCGGGATTGCCGCAGACGACTCCGCTGGGAATCTGACAAAAATACGCGATGCAGTCGCCGCCGGTCGGCTTTCGGGGCTTTTGGTATTTGGCGAAGATGTGGTAGAGGCGGGGTTTGACCCAGAAGCACTTAAAAAACTTAAGTTCCTCTGTTCAATTGATATGCTGCCCAATAAAACTACAGACTTGGCGCATTACGTATTACCTGGTGTCTCATGGGCCGAAAAACGCGGAACGATGGTTAATATAAAAGGCAGGCTTCAGAGATTAAATAAAGCTGTCGAACCCGTGGGTGGTAGTGTTGACAACTGGGAACTTCTGAACACCCTACTTACTTCTCTTGGCGGGACGCATTACGAGGACGTCGCCAGTGTTTTTGTAGCCACGTCGGAATCGGTTCCTCAATTTGCCGAGCTGACCTTAGCTCAAGTAGGGGCGCAAGGGGTTAACGTTTAATCTTATGGATTTTCAGACTGCTCTTCCATTTGTGATCATGGTTATCAAGACAATGGTAATCATATTCATGTTTATCCTTCCACTGGTCTCTTATAGCGTTTATGCGGAACGCCGTATCAGCGCCATGATCCAAGATCGCCTAGGGCCTAACCGCGTTGGGTTTGCGGGGTTACTCCAACCACTGCCGGATGCACTGAAGTTCATGTTCAAAGAGGATTTTACTCCGGCTCATGTGCACAAGGTTTATTTCTGGATTGCACCTGCATTAGCGATGATCCCCGCTTTGTTGACTGTGGCTGTCATTCCTTTTGGGAGCATGATCACATCGGGAGATGTAACCCTTTTCGGTCGCACGTTTCATGTTCCAGAGATTGGTCTAGTGGTAGCCAATTTTGACGTCGGGGTTCTGTTCGTGTTTGCTATCGCATCGCTGAGCGTCTACGGGATTGTTATTGGTGGTTGGGCGTCAAACTCCAAATATCCGTTCCTGGGCGGGATTCGATCCAGCGCGCAAATGATTTCGTATGAACTCGCCATGGGCTTGTCTGCTATTCCGGTATTCTTGATTGCGCAATCACTCAACCTGAGTCAGATCGTTCAATACCAAGCCGAGCACGGTTGGAGCGTGCTTCCATTTTTTGTGCAGTCAATGTCTGCGTTTGACTGGAGAAGTTTTGTGTTATGGGTGCCCATGCTAGTGTCATTTCTGATTTTTTTGATCGCTAGTTTTGCTGAGACAAATCGGTTGCCTTTTGATCTGCCCGAGTCTGAGACCGAATTAGTCGGGGGTTATCACACGGAATATTCATCGATGAAATTCGCGCTTTTCTTTTTGGGTGAATACGCAGCCATGATTGTTGTGTCTGCTCTGATGGTGACCTTGTTTTTTGGGGGATGGCACTTTCCCTTTTTACCTGCATCGACCTTAGGTATGGAAACCGTTACATCGATTAAGTACTCTATTTTGCACGTTGCCACTTTTTCTATAAAACTGGTTCTCTTTCTGATCTTGTTTATCTGGGTCCGTTGGACGCTTCCACGCTTTCGGTATGATCAACTGATGCATCTAGGATGGAAGATTCTTTTACCTTTGGCCTTGGGGAACATTTTTTTGACGGCAGTTCTTCTTGTGTTGGTTGGAAAAGGTTAATTAAAAAAAACTGATTATGAGTGTTGTAGCGCGTCCGAATTTGAAGTGGTTCGAAAAATTGTATATTCCAGTGATCTTATCTGGGATGCGCATTACTGTCGGGCATTTTGTTAAAACGTTCCTGACGAACTTAGGAATCCGTAAAACCGATAAGCTCCATCCGTACCTTGAGATGTCCAAAACTGGATCGGTAACCATGCAGTACCCGGAGGAGCAGTGGACGATGCCGGAGGGATACCGCGGAGCTCCAGCCTTGATCAAGGACGAGGAAGGTCGAGAGAAGTGTGTAAGCTGTCAGTTGTGCGAATTTATTTGTCCGCCCCGCGCGATTAAAATCTGGCCTAACGAGATTGAAACAAACGTGGAGAAAGCTCCTAAAGAATTTAAAATCGACATGTTACGGTGCATTTATTGTGGCCTGTGCGAGGAGGTTTGTCCGGAAGAGGCGATTTTTCTACTCAAGGAATATGTCTTCACCGGACAAACCCGCGCTGAACTCATGCACGATAAAGAGAAGCTTTATGAGATGGGCGGCACAATCGCGCGCCCGATTATGAAGTGGAAAGACAAATAAAACCTAAGATTGCGGATCGCGAATTTTTTGCGACGAATAAATAAGGGCTTCTCTGGGTTAATGGACGCAACCCCTTTGAGGTTGTGTGTATTCCGATTTATACACAGGGTTTCTCGAGGACGAGCAACCCTGGGCTATGTGACGGAATCCCTTTGGGATTCTTTTTCCAGAGCACGAGCTCTACTACAAACTTCCCTTTGGGAAATTGTTTAGGAAATGGTAATGCGCATAGCATTAACGGCAGACTTCATGGATTCAAAGGTACAACCGCGTTGCGGCGGATCGCGAATTTTTCGCGATGAATCCAAAAGGGCTTCTCTGGGCGCATGTTCGAAACCGCGGTGCGGCAGGTCGCGAATCGAGACGAATCCCAAATGGATTCCGCCACAAAGCCCAGGGTTGAGGAGCTACCCTGGGTTAAAGCGAGAAATCAGTTCAACCCCAAAGGGGTTGCGTCTCAATTTAATCCCCAAGTTTGCTGAGCACTGTTTCTTGGTTAGCTGCTCTTTTTATTCTTCAGCGCCCTCGTTTGTTTGAGGCTCATCCTTATGACTACTAATGTTAAACAGGTTCCTTCCTGCAATTTGTTTAACCAAACCCCTGATACTAGGCCTATCGGCATGGGACAAGCTATTTTGATTACGAAAGGAGGAGAATCAAATATGAACATAAATATGAAATGGGCGATTATCCCCGCCATAGCGGGATTAATAAGTGTACTACCAGCGCAGGCCGGTTCAGACCGGGATTATGCGGTAGGTGATGTGATCGAGGAAGATAGGATTGTTTATGTCAACGACGCTGATGTGATTGTTGACGCAGACGAAAATTATATTCCTTTGGTAAGTGACGCGGCAAATATAGCAGGAGATGCCATAGGTTTTGGCGTTGATGTTGCAGATACAGCGTTAAATACAGTGGGAAGTATATTTTCACCTAATGATACTCGAGACGATTCTGTAGATTTCGTCGAGTTCGATAATGATGACGATGAGTTTTTCTCGATGTAAATCGTATTAGCACATAGATAGTCCATTAAAACGGACCAGAGCCTTGGCGTATGGGGTAACCCATGCGCCAAGACTCTTTTTATGGGATCCCATATTTCGCTCAAGCGAGCTTCAAAAGAATATAACTTATAAGCCCCGGAAATCGGCACAGGCAAAAAATCAGGGTATTGGCGATTTTTATTAAAAAGTGGAATTAAGCATATTGACTTAATTAGATACCACCGGGAGTGGAGTGTGGTGCACGACGTAGTAGACTTCTGTAGAATGGGTGTGCAGAGGGGAATCTCATATTCCTGTGAAGTCTTTGGTGAGGATAAAGGAAGCCTCAAGATGATAGGCACTTTGGATCGATTTGTTAATTGCGCCTAAGTATCAAATTAAACATATAGAAATGGTCGGGCAATCATCAAATCATTCTCGATCATAGCTATTTTGAGGGACGAACATAGGCTGGCATGGCTTTAGCTAATATAGATTTTGTTCAACCAACTGATTGAAAGGCATAATATGGAAACCGTTTTAGAAGTAGTGGGTAAAGATCAAGTTCCTAACCCATTTGCGCAGGACCCAGAAATCAACCTTTGGGTAGAAGGCATCGAAAAGAAATACGGAACATTCATCACCATGCAGTGCGTGGCTGTCCACGAAGGGCTTGTTGATTACCGGGATAAGCGGTTTCTTGAAAACCTCTACGGTGTGGATATGGAACTCATCGTCAGCAACGATTACCTTCTGTTTTTTGAGCCTAACTTTCATCCTTACAGCCAATACAAAGTGGTATCAGTTCGCTCGATCACCGAGGCAGCCCTCGACGAGAATAACCACATTTTACTTTATTGCGAAAAAGAGGTCATCAAATTTGAAGTGACACCTCCAAACGCAAGCCTGATTCATGTGATCAATCGGTTGATTGCGAACACCGATTCAGCTCGGGTTGCCTAACAGAATTTTCTTAAGGGGTGACCCCGGAGCCTTCGCGGTTCCGGGGTTTTTATTTTAAATCGAGCAAAGGCTTAACGCCATTCGTGCTTCGGATATTTCCGTTGCAGTTCCAGTTTAAGTTTTGGGTAATGCTCAGACCAAAAACTTTTTAAATCGCTTGTGACTTGAACTGGCCTCTGATTCGGGGCAAGGATTTCGATAACCAACGGAACCGTTCCCATTGCGATCTTTGGAGTTTCATTTAATCCAAACAAATTCTGTATAGTTGAACTGAGGACAGGTGGGTTCACAGACGAATATTCAATCTTCCCCTTGCGACCGCTGGGCAGCTCAAGACGTTCTGGGACGTATTTGTCGAGTAAAGGCAGTTGCGCTGGGTTCAGCCACGCTTTTAAAACCGGCCAAACGGGTTTGTCTTTAATTTCTTTGTATGAACTTGATCCAAAACAAATCTGTTCAATTAAGTCCTGTTTTTCTTCTGAGGAAACCGTTGGCAATCCTAGATCAGGACACCATTGGGCAAGGCAATTTAACCTGAGGATCCATTGTTCAACTTCTGGCGACCACTCTTTTAAAGTGAGATTTTTCTTCAGAACCTCAGTGGCTAGAACATGAGCTGCCTCCGTCTGAGGCACCACCTCGCTCCTCACCGATTCAAGTGTTAGGTCACGAAACATTATTTTTTTCTCGGAAACTACACGACGCGCCGAGTCATCCCATGACACTCCGGAAGTTGAGGAGAAATCTTCCGGGAACATGGACTTCAACCAATCCATTTCTATTCTCGTCAATAAAGAGAGGTTCACCGTAAGCTCTTTATCACGCGATTCTATTTCCGACACCTCTGCGGCGACAATATAAGGGCTCTCGGTGACAATAGAATCCTTTGCGACAACCCCTTTGCGGTTATGGACTAAATGACAACGCAACGTCCCTTTATCAACCCGATGTCCAACCTGATCCGAAAACCCGGCTAGAATACACTTTTGCAAAGCTTCATCAGTGTTATTTTGGTTTTCCAGTGACAGCCCTTCATCTTTGGCAATGTGCAAAAAGTGATCGAGCAGAGGTCTCACTTGGCGGGCGGATTGAGCGTGAACCCCCAGCTTCTGACAAGCGTCCATCCGATAACCCTGTTTGTCTGCCCATGTCCAGGCCCGCATCAGGATAAAAAAATCGGAGTTCGCCGTTTCTCCAAACATATCACGGCGGAGTTCCTGGATTTGTTTGCCTACGTTCCGAATCAATATGCCACGGCCTTGAGTCAAAGCCGCCATTAAACAGGCCTGCTGAACGCATCCAAATTCTTGAGCGGCAAGAAGCATGCGCGCATATCGAGGATGCACCGGAAAGGATAACATACGGTGACCCATCTTCGTTATTTCCCCCGTGGTTTTGCTCAGTGCCCCTAAGTCAGTAAGAAGAGTCAGTGCCTTTTCAATTTGACGTGGGTGCGGAGATTCAAGCCAGCGAAAACCCGTGACATCGTTTATCCCGGAAGCCTTAAGCGTGAGAATGACCTCTGAAAGATCAAGACGATTAATTTCAGGAGTTTCCATCGGCGACCGCTCACAATGTTCTTTTTCTGTCCAGAGCCGGAGACACATCCCTGGCGCCGTACGCCCCGCGCGGCCTCTGCGCTGTTCAGCTGAAGCTTGACTAATCTTCTCGATGAACAGCGTGTTGATCCCCCGATGTGGGTCAAACCTGGCAATGCGAGCTTGGCCGGAGTCAATGACGATTCTTACGCCATCAATCGTTAACGATGTTTCGGCCACGTTTGTTGAAACGATGATTTTGCGTTTATCGTATTGCGTCACAGCCGCGTCTTGATCATGCGTAGAAAGTTCGCCATGGAGGGGGAGGATGATTGAATCTTTCGAAACCTTTGAATTGCGGAGGGCATTAATAGTGCGACTGATTTCGTAAGTGCCCGGCATAAAAATAAGCACGTCCCCCTCAGCTTTATCATTTAAAACGAGATGTTCCAGTTCCTGGGTGGCTGTATCCCATACTTGGTCGTAGGGAGGTTTATCGAGATATTGCACGTTCACAGGAAATGTGCGTCCCGATGAAGAAAGAACTGAGCAGGGGGCCAAATAGGATTGCAGCGGTTCAATCCCCAAGGTGGCACTCATTACAAGGATATTTAAGTCTGGGCGGCAAGTGGCCTGAATTTCAAAAGCGCGTGCGAGTGAAATATCTCCGTACAAATGGCGCTCATGAAATTCATCAAAAATAACCGTGCCAATTCCTTTGAGCTCGGGGTTCGTCAACATGCGCCGGAGGAGAATCCCTTCCGTCACGAACTTGATTTTTGTAGCCCCGGAAGACACATCTTCGAAACGGATTTGGTAACCCACCTCGTCACCTAATTTACAATGGCGCTCGGCGGCCACCCGCGCGGCCAACATACGAGTCGCGAGGCGGCGGGGCTGAAGAATGATGATCTGACCGTTACCTTGAAGATGATGATCGAGCAGCATCTGAGGAATTTGAGTTGATTTTCCAGACCCCGTCGGAGCTTGGAGAATCACTCGCCGATGTTTAGGAAGTTCCTGAATAACCGCTTGTTCAATTTCGTATATCGGCAGTTTGCTATTCATCACGGTGGACTAAACGGAGGCTTTGCCTTGAGGTCAAGCAGGAGCCCCGCAAACAAGGTTTTTTAAGAACGCCCGGACTCTTTAATAAGGCGCGCGTACATTTCGATTTTACGGCCGTAGATGGGGTCACCTGCGAATTGGTCCAAAGGTCGGTCAAGACGCTCGCTCCAGTTTGATTCCGCAGAAAGGCCGGGTTCATTAAAGCGTTGGGTTGTCCCCAGAATGTCGGTGATCATTGAGAGCGACAACCATCCCTTGGAAAACATAAGTGCACGAATAAAAGCCTCGTGAACTTCGTTGGTAAAAGCGGTCGGAGGGTTAAAAGGATCCATGCCCAGAAAACGCATCAAACGTTGCATCTCGACCCAATGTTCATCGCCATCTGGCCCGTGCCAGCGCATGACCATATCGACATATATGGTTTTGATCGGTTGATGATCATGCGTCGCGTGAGTGACGAGGTTGATCTCGGAATATTTATCCTTCTGAATGAATTCTCGGGATGGCTCTTCGCGTTCAAAAATGGGGATAGTGAAACCGGGGATGCCCATTTGAGTGAGCATAGGTCGCACATAATAAGGAACCACGCCTAGGTCTTCAGCCACCACCCCGCAGTCACCAGCAAACTCCATGATTTTACTCATTAGTTTGTAGCCATTTGCGGCATTAAGTTCCGCTGACTCGCGGGGTTCATCGTTATGAGGGAAAAATTTGGGTAAGTGACCCATATGTTTCGAAGCGGCTTCCTCGTCGGACATGTGGGTGTATTCGAAATTGCGATCGGGTGGCCATGGGAAAGCGTAAACCCGAAAAAACCCAAGCACGTGGTCGATTCTAAAATAATCAAAAATCCGGGTTGTACATTGAACACGCTGTTTCCACCAAGCAAAATCCTGTGATTCGTGCACAGCCCAATCAAAAAGTGGAATGCCCCAGTTTTGACCCCAGCGCCGAACAAACTCATCAGAAACGAAAAACTTTTCAGGAGGCGCGCCACCGTACCAATCAAGATTGAAGAGAAACCGTTCCGCCCACACATCCGCGCTGTAGCGGCTTACTCCAAAGGGAATATCTCCCATCAGCCCGACTTTGCGGGAAAGCGCATATTCGTGGACATGTTGCCATTGCCGGAATGCCACCCACTGAACATAAGCAAAAAACTCACGCCAACGTTGGAGTTCCTCAGCCCTTGGTGAAGCGGAAAGCCAACTCTCTGCACCGGACAATGTTTGAACTTCCGGACCCCACTGAGCCCAGCAAGAGTTATCTTTATGCTCTCGGACAAGCGTACGAAAAAGGGTGTACGGGTGAAGCCAAGAAGCATTTGATTCCTTAAATTGAGCAAACTCCTGAGCTTCCGCCGAATTATCCTTGAGGTGCGTAGCCTCAAATTCGGCAAAAGCCGCCGAAAGAAGATAAAACTTCAACCGCTTCACACGGGAATACTGAACGGGACCTTCCTTCAGTTGGTCGATGATTGCCGCCGGTGCGATTTCATCCACATGGGCTTGGGTTAACCCAGGGACGAAGCCAGGGGATGTGTTTAACAGGCAAGGTTCGAGCGCGATGGAACTAATGGCATTGTAAGGGCTATTATCTCCGCTGGTCTCATTGATAGGCAGGAGTTGGAGCACCTTTATTCCGTGCTGGGCACAAAAATCAATGGCCCCTTCAACCGCTAAGGTATCACCAATACCCATGTCAGCATTACGGCGCAAGGCGAACACAGGCACCATTACCCCAGCTATCTTATGTGAAGTATTTATTGGCATACGCTTAGATAACCAAACCTTTTAACTCAGAGGTTATTCAGCCGAAACCTTGAGCATCTTGATCTCTTCGAGTGGACGATCAGCCGCTGCAGTTTTCGAAGTGGCAATCGCGTCCACAACATCCTGACCAGTGATAACTTGGCCAAAGATCGTGTAACTGGGTGGGAGTTGATAATCTCCGTGCATGATGAAGAACTGGGAGCCGTTTGTATTCGGACCGGCATTTGCCATGGCCACAGTCCCTTTTTTGTAGCCTTTCTGGTACAGGGCAGAAGTTTTATTGATCTCGTCGTTAAATTTGCCACCCCAAGCCGATTGTCCACCGCGCCCGGTTCCAGTGGGATCTCCTCCTTGGATCATAAAATTTTTGATCACCCGATGGAATATGACGCCATTATAATACCCTTTATTAGCGAGGGTAATGAAGTTCTCAGTGGTTTTAGGGGCATCCGTCTCGTGGAGCTCGAAAGTGATAATTCCCTTGTTGGTTTCTATTGTGGCAGTTCGATTAGGCATAAATGTTTTTGTGTTAAAGTGTGCCCGACTTAACCAGCAAGAGACTCACGAGGCAATAAATCATTCTTGAGAACGAAAAAACGTAGTTTTGAGTTTTGAAACTTTAGGGCCCTATTCAGGGGGAGTTTAAAACAAATGGTATATCGGTGGTCTTGTAGGGGAGACAGTGGGCACGTTTGTTTCTGGCGCCCGAGGCACAGGTGACGTTTCGTCCACGGAAGGAGGAGCAATCTCTTTAGGTTCACGCACAAGCATTCTCATACGCACTAAAGGAAGAGCCAGCGTCGCCAATATATAAATGGCTGCAAGTAAGATTAGAATGACCAAGCTATCCATGTAGGAATGATGTTAGCAGGAGGAATGCCATATGGACTTCCAATCACGACTATGTTCAAAGAACCGTGGATATTTCGATTTAACAATCTCAATATTGGCCTGAACGAACAATTTCTTCGATTTGAGCAATGCGTCGAGCGTCGGCTGGGTGGGTGGAGAGGAACTCGGGTGGTTTACCGGCACCTGAACTTGCATTAAAATTGGCGAATCTTTTCCAAAATGCGACGGCTGCTTCTGGGTTGTATCCAGCCCTTTTAAGGAACCTTAATCCAATCTTGTCAGCTTCGAGTTCATGGTTTCGGCTGTGGGGAAGAATCACGAATAACTGACTGCCCATACCATAAGCCGTATTGGCCAGTTCCCGCGTTCTATATTCGTTATCGTTAAGTGCCAGGCCCAATGCGTTGCGCCCCATTTCGGCAACGAGTCCCTCACTCATACGTTGCGCGCCATGACGCAACACGACATGCGCGATCTCGTGGGACATCACGACAGCCATACCTTCTTCGTTTTGAGTGATGGGCAATATGCCAGTATGAAATCCGACCTTTCCTCCAGGGAGAGCAAAGGCATTAGGGCTGTTGTCTTCAAAAAGAATAAATTCCCATTGCGCCCCTTGCATGTCAACGGCTTGAGAAATGCGATTCCCGACTCGTTGCAGTGCCGCGTTTGCTTGGGGATCAGTGGATATGGGTGTTTTCTTTTTAAGCTCTTCGAACGCGCTAAACCCAAGCTGCATTTCTTCTGATGGCGACATAAGGATGAGCGCTTTTTTGCCTGTTTCAGAAACAGTGGTACAAGCAATAACAGTGAGAAGAAATGACAGGCCGAGAAAGTAATAGCGAAGTTTCATGGGTATTTTGACTTAAACGTAGCAATCCAAGCTAAACACACAAGAGCCGATTCATTTTCCGAATAGGGGCGGAGCGGGCAAGGGGAGTTCGGAAAGTTTTGCCTTAATTTCTGGATACAATGTCTTTTCAGCCCAAGGCGCTTTGGGTTGTGAGGGAAGGGTGCTTGTTATGCGAAAATCAATGGGCGATAGGATGACTTCTATATTATTTGTGCCGGTGAGCGTGGCCATCACAAACAGCTCTTCTGCGGCTTCGTCACCCATAGCCAAACACCCAACGGATGAAGCTTTTCCATGAATCATGATATCGCCGCCGAGGTTGGTCCGGCCGTCAGATTGTGCCATAGCCCTGTCAAAGGCATTGGGATATCCTATGCGCAGGGAGAGGTGGTAAAGGCTATTGGGGTTAAGAGATTCGATATTGTAAAGGCCCTCTGGAACCTGCCGATCGCCTTCTTTAAGTTTTGGACCAGTGACCCCACTGGCGGCCTTAATGGGGTAGGTTTTAATGAATTTCGTGTTTTCAGGTGTGCCCGCATAAAGATGCAAAATTTTTTCGCTTTTTATACCCACAAGCACAATACGCTCCGGAGGAAAACTGACCTGATAAGACTCGAAGGCAGGTTTTAATCGAGCTATCGCCTCGTCACCGTATTGCCCCATACGATCATCTATGGTGTGCCGTCCTTTTTTGCCCTCTGCGTCGGCCCTGAAGGCTTCTGGCTTTTGATCCAACCGAACTTCTTTTGCAGTTTGTCCTTGTTTGGCATTTTTCATATGGCGATATGCGATTTGCGACTGATTGTAGGAGTGTGAGAGGAAGGCAACAGTCCCGCCGACAAAAAGCAGCACAATAATTAAGGATAACCGTTTGCCCATGACTCCTCTGAAAACTCTCAAACTTCGTCTAAGTTGCACAGTTTGTAAAAAAGTTTTTTAAAAATGGCAGACTCCAAGATATATTTATACAAGATATTGAGAAGCGGCCATTATGCGTTATTTCACCAGATCCGGTATTTTTCTTTTGAATTAAAAATAATTAGCTCAATTCAGAAAATAGTTTCATGAGATCGGTCAGCACTTGGGCGCCTTATCACGCTGACAAACTGGCGTCGAAGTGTGCCGGGGGGACGCGAGCCCCGTGAGGCTCTGGACCACCGAACCTCGTAAAGAGAAGAATGGTCAATAATGAGATGCTTCACTTTTGTGCACGTTTGTATCCTACAACAGCTTCATCAGGAATCTCAATGGTGACTGATTTCATACCCGCGCCAATGAAGTAGTGATACAAGTTGGATCCGCTGGCAGGTTTCGAATTTTTGAGTGACACCGTGGCACCCTTAGGAAGAATTAACACCCCGGATATGCCCATGGGCTTTGTCATTTCCAATATCTGGCGCCCGGATTCACGGCGACTGACAAACCGGAAATCACCTTGCGGCGTGCGCGTGGTGACACGCAATCCTTCAAGGTCGCCCAACTGTGGCCGCCATGTGAACGTCTTGTAGCCGGGCGATGATGGGCGTAGTCCCAGAATATCCATGTGGAGGTGAATCAGTGGTGCAAGAGGACAATGGCTAAATTGCTCGCTACCACCCACCTCGCCGAAAAAGTTTTCCTGGAGACTGTTGTTATCACGCACCGAGGCCATGCCCGCCCAGCGGGTGCGCAGATCATTGATAACCGGTTGAGCGCGGTTGTGTTTGAACAATGCCCAGTACCGCCAGCAGGCGTTGGGTGGATAAGAGATGCCGAGGTTTTTGGGCGGACGCTCGAGCATGTCTACGCTAGCCTGTTCATCGTCGTCAGGACAAAAACCAAAGATGACGGCTGTCGCCAAGGAACGGTCATCAAACCATGCCTTCCCCTCCTTCTTTTCCCAAGGAAGGTTGTTGACGAATGTGCGGCGGCGTGAGCACCAGAAAGCTTTGACAGTGCAGCGCAGGATCTCGCGTCCAACCTTATCCCAATGCCGTGCCATTGATGGCTGCCGAAAAACCCGGCAGATGGGGGCCATGGCGTGCATTAGCATGGCGGCAATGTAGAGATTGAATGCGCAGAGCTTGCGTTCCTGATGGCATTTGCCGGAGGGCAAGAATCCATCGCTGTAGGCGTGGTGATCAATCCACACCCAAGGGGTGCCGAGGTCATCTACCGGGACCAATCCACGCCAGCCTTTTTCCTCGCGGAGCTTTTCCAGATACTCTGCAAAACGCAGCAGTCGGGGATAGGGCTCCTTCAATGCCTCCAGATCGCCTGATTCCTGATAATGGTTCCAGTTGTCAAAAACAAAACCCACGCCGTGGTCAAGCAATGGACCCCACTTGGTCAGCCCCAGTTGGCGTTGCATAATCCGGGCCATGCGATCGTAGCCCGGCCAGCAATCGAGAAAATACCCATCTAGAGTTTGACCTTCGCTGAAACTTCGCAGGTAGCGCCCAGGTAACACATACTCGCCGAAAGTGGACCTCACCGCATGAAGCTGATGGCCGCAATCACCGCTGTATTGTTGTCGTTCACGTCCTGCGCCGTCAATGACTGTGTCCGGACAACTATTGTAAATCGTGTTCACGCTGGCCGTCAGAAGCCGCTGCAGGGAAGGTTCTTCACTGGCCACTTCCGCAGGTTTTGCAAACGAGTAAATCCTGCGACTCAGGCCTACACGCCGGATTGTCACCGATCGGGTATGGCCATGCACATGCAGCTGAATCCATCGGCACGACTCATAGTCAAAGGGTGCAAATTGGTTCCAACCCTCGCGACACGTGAAGCGCGCCCAGTGGAAAATGTAGGTGTCCATCCAGGCATCCTTGTCCGGACCAAACGATTCACGGACAACCATCTCGACGACAGTGCCCTCTGGGGCATCAATTTCGAAATGCGGCCAGCCAATGGCCTGTTCCTCCAGCGAAAATGTCAGGTAATATCCCCGGCAATGATCCCCATTACCAGAAGGTAAACTCCATTCCCCAACGGTCTTTCCACCGGCCACTTTCCGGTCACGCGTCAGGATAAAGCTTTCCGGGATCCTCAAACTGCGCGGACATTTCAGAAAGGTGGAGGGATCCAAGTTGACGCCGGATCAGGCGTGCAGGCTGGTTATTGGCATCACTTCCCAAAAGATAATCCCCGTACGCGCTGCACAGAGTGGGTTTGTCGGAGGGACAAGATAGTTCCATGGCGGACCGCCAGAGGCCGTTGGGTTCGAACCCCACTTGGTTCCAACCATAGGGATGGAGTCTTGCGTCAAAGTGTTCCTGCAATGCGCGCAGAAACCAGCGCTGGTACTGGCCAGGTGGGTGCGCGCGATCAATCAGACACATCCACGACGGATCGGTTTTGATCATTTCGCGCCGCCGATCATGATGTGTCACATCAAACCGGGCAATGAGACCGGGCGAGCAACCCACGTAAGTGCCTTCGCCGTGACCGAAATACAGCACCTCAATGCCGATGACATTCCTTCCCTTTCTGAGAAAGGGTTTCAAGTCCACTGGGTCCACATCGACGTTTCTCGGATCACATGGAGCCGGACCCCATTGAACCCACTGCCCGTTGATGGTGAGTTTGTAGCGACTGTCAGCAGTGATCCATCCATCCGCCTTGAGCGGCAGTTCATCCAGTTCAATCTCCCTCCTGAAAAGAACGAAAGTATTGTGGAGAGTGCGCCCGGAGGGATACCAGATCCATCGGGCCGGTTTGAGGTCAACGGATGTTGCGGGAGAAAGGAAGGCGGGGAACTTGTTCACTTTTTTGACGGTCTCCGGTTGGGATGGGTTGGGCAAAGGTTTATCCTGTCACCCCTGTCAGAGTCAATGAGTTTCAGGATAAAAAATGAGTAAAAATTGGAAAGGCTATTAGTTGTAGTCACTGGAACCGTGAATCCCGATAACACAACGGCCACCAATTTGTATTTACCGACGGGCGAACTTTCCAGGACGTGGGGGAGTCGAGTGTACCCAGTGGATTACACTTACGAAAATCAGGGACGCCTTAAAACGTTGACGACGTACCGGGACTTTGTGGGCAATGCGGGTAAGGACGTGACAACGTGGAACTATGCAACCAATTCGAGCCGTCTAGCGTCAAAGGTGTACGCCGATGGAAAAAGTGTCGGCTACACCTACACGGACGGGGGCAGGGTGTTGACCCGGAAATGGGTGCGGAACCTGACGACGAGTTATGAGTATCATCCTGATGGGATGATGAAAACGACGAGTTACTCGGATTCAACGCCTGCGGTGTCGATGGGTTACACTCGGGAAGGCTGGGTTAAAACGATGACCGGTGGAGCGGAATCAGGGACGACGTCTCTGGAGTATAACGAGTTTGGGCAATCAGTTTCCGAGTCTGTTTCTGGAACGGGGGCGTTACTTTCTGGGGTGGGTTTAATCAGGGGGTACGATTCAATGCAGCGGGCTTCAACATTTAAGGCGCAGTTGGGGGCGGTTGTGTTGTAAGATGTCGGTTATGGGTACGATGAGCCCTGCCCAAGCTCTAAGGGAAAGCTCTAAGGGACAGACAAACTATAAGAGCTCATCGCAATTTAATGATCGAATTCCGATCATAACTCCATAAGAACGTGGAAATTCAAAGAACAGAGAAAATGGCTTTTAAATGACAATAATTTGTCTGTCCCCTTTGACGCGCAAAAATTGCACGCTGCGCTCCAAGATTACATTGCCAAAACGCGCATTCTTCACGCAGCCGTTGATTATAGCATCCCTTAGCAAAGGGCACGTTGATCAACTCGAAAGATGTAAATTTCTACAAAATCTATTTGCTCGAGACTAAGCCATGCCTAAACGTTCTTTGCCGGCGGGGGAAATCATGGAAGGCATCCAAGGTGGATCCCAGACCACGTCTACATTGGCGGATTCGATTCCCTTTAAAGTCATGATTTTTTCTCTCGCATCAGCGGCGATTGAGGGGCCCATACCACAGCCAGCGGCCGTAAGAGTCATTTTTACTTCAGCCCGTTTACCATTTTCCCCGTCGTTTAATTCCATGCTATAAATGAGACCGAGATCAACAATGTTCACTGGGATTTCGGGATCGAAACAGGTCTTAAGCATATCCCAAACTTGCTCGTCCAAAGGTTTATCCGAGTCGACTTTCGTTTCAACAGCCAGGCCCAAGGCATCGGCGTCCTGACCCGAAATACGCATCAAGCCCCCCATAGATGTGGAGTGTATGGTGTAACTCCCGCCCAAGGATTGAGTGATAACCACTTCGGAATCTTTGGTTAGGATCACCTCAGCTCCGTGTGGGATTTGGACCGCTTTGACATCACGTGAAAGTTTAATGGGCTCTGACATACTTCAGTCCTACCCGTTGAAGGCATAAAGTCCAACCTTTTCCTATCAGGAGCACACTTCTTATGAGTCTTGACAGATGCTAAATTGTCCGTTGATTCGGGTAGTGCGTATTTTTCGATTGATCGTATTGGTTCTTATACTGGGGGTAGCCATAACCGGGTATTGGCAATATACAAAATACCGGAAGAGTGCTCGCTATAATTCTTTAGTGGAAGAAGCATCCTTTAAATATGACGTTGATCCGGACCTGATCCGAGCTGTGATATGGCGTGAGACGAACTTTAATACGTGGGCCGAAGGCGCTGCTGGGGAACGCGGCCTCATGCAAATCATGCCCGTTGCATTTTCTGAGTACGCAAAGGCTGAAAAAATAGAGAGCCCAAAAGAACAACAGTTATTTGACCCGCGGACTAACATTATGGCGGGGACTTGGTACTTAAGCCGGGGCCTTCGTCGCTACTCTATGGCGTCTGATCCTGTTCCATTCGCCTTAGCGGAGTATAATGCAGGGCGCAAAAACGTGCTCAAATGGAGGGTGAATGGAGACCAAACGACACCTCAAGAATTTGTGAACGCTATCGATTTTCCAACAACAAAAAAATATGTCCTCACCATTATGGAAAAACGTGAGAAAATCAAAAAGTTCAAATACCTAGCCTATTAAACAGATGAATTCAGCCTCTCTACGCGCCGCGCTGTTTGTCATTTGTTTCGTCGTGGGAGGGTGTGAATCCTCACCCAAAGACCGGTCGGAATACCAATCGCCACCACTCGTTTCACAGGTAGGAGCTGATTCTGCCCAACGCAAGCCCGTTGAGGTGGTCACTTCCGATGAAACGGAGGGAAATGAACATTTGTCATCTTCCAAACCAAAGGGTGGGTATCCGGTAGGTTTAAAAACCAGTAAAGATGGGTACGTCCTGAGTCCATATGCGACCGAAGAGGATTCGGTCGATATTCAAGGGGAAAAGCCCGGAACACAAATTCAGTGCCCATACACACAGAAAATTTTCCTGGTTCCATAACGCTCATTGCCGCTTGCCAAGTTCAATTTAGTTATTACACTCCGCATCGAAAATGGAAGACAAGACACTGGTTTTTATAGGGTTCAACATCTTTATCCTGGTTATGCTTGCCTTGGACTTGGGGTTTTTCCACAAGAAGTCTCATGTGATTAGCATGAAAGAAGCTTTGGGCTGGTATGCTTTATGGGTCAGCTTAGCTTTGGTTTTTAATGGCGGTCTCTGGTACTGTGTCGGAACAAAAATGATCATCCACAAAGGGTGGGATATTCATATACCGAACTGGACTTTGCTCGTAGTGATCGCCTCGGTCTTGATCTTGGCTATTGGATTATCGAATCTATTCCCTGAAAAACAAAAAGACGTTAAATTAAATTAAGGACAACCCATGGGCTTTCGAGAAATTATTGATTTCATTTTGCATATAAACAAACACTTGGATGGATTTTTCCAAGAGTACGGATTGTGGGTGTATGCGCTGCTTTTTTTAATCGTTTTTTGTGAGACAGGGCTTGTTGTTACTCCGTTTCTACCGGGCGACTCTCTCTTATTTGCGGCTGGAGCACTGGCGCAAAGTCAAAGTGGACTTAACGTATGGTATCTCATGGGTCTGCTTATCGTTGCGGCTATTTTAGGAGATACGGTCAATTACCGGATAGGCTCCCAAGCTTCACGGTTTTTCAAACCCGGATCTCGATTCTTGAAGCAGGAGTACCTAGATCAGACCCATGAATTTTATGAAAAGTACGGACCAAAGACCATTGTGATCGCGAGGTTTGTACCCATCGTAAGAACCTTTGCGCCCTTCGTCGCTGGTACGGCGAAAATGGACTATGGCACGTTCCTTAAGTATAACATTATTGGAGGCATACTCTGGGTGTTCTCACTAACTTTTGCAGGTTACCTTTTAGGCAGTGTAGCATTTGTAAAAGAAAACTTCGGGATAGTATCAATCTGTATCATCATTCTCTCTGTTCTTCCTATTGTTTATGAAGTTTGGAAATCCAAACAAAAAAAAAGGAAGTCTGTTCAAACTGCTGATTGAGTTTTTAAAAGCCAAAGCAGGACACCGCCAAGAAGAATCCTGTACCATCCAAAGATCGTGAACGAGTGATTCTGCACAAAGTGCAGTAGCCATTTGACCACCAGAAACGCAACAAGTGTGGCGGTCACAAATGCGACACCCATTTCCCCCAGCATTTCTTGGCGCAATTCATTTTTTCTGACAGCACTCAATAACTCGAAAGCCGTTGCAGCCAGCAAGGTCGGCACCCCTAGAAGAAAAGAAAATTCGGTGGCTTGTTTCCGGTCGATTCCAGCCAGCATCGCAGCAAAAATGGTTGCGCCAGAACGCGAGGTGCCCGGGAAAACCATGGCAATGATTTGTCCAAGGGTCACCGCAAAAACAGCGATCCACGTCATCTTCATGAGCAATGTTCCCTTTTTGTGTGTCCAATATTCAATACCAAAAATCGCAAACCCTCCAATCAAAGTAGCCCACGCCACCATACGGATATCACGATCGCTTATCGAGAAATCGGCCAGCTTGAGTGCCAATCCAACAAGGCACGTAATGAAAAAAGCTGTAAACAGTTGTTTGATGTAACTTGATGTCTCAGGTTCGCGCCAGTTCTTGACCATTTCCATTACTTTTTCCCGAAACACAACCAACACGGCTAATACGGCTCCCCCTTGGATCGCGACATTAAATACATCCGGGCGTGGTGTGAGCCAACGTTGGGCTATGAGAAGGTGTCCGGTGGAAGACACAGGAAGGAATTCGGTGACGCCCTCTATGATTCCTAAAATAATGGCTTCAAGGTATGGATTCATCTGCGCTTAAGCCAAAATAGAACACTGACCTTTGTCAATGATGGGTTTCTTCGGTTAACGCAAGAAGTAGTCGGGTTGTCTCTTGAAAAATAAAACGACACCTGAACCAATGAAAAGTCGAAACCGCAGACAATTAGGCATTACGACGAAAAATCTGATAAGCATATCCATCCATGGGCGAATCTTTGATGAGCTTGAACGAATGATCGTACTTTGGGAAAAATGCATCGGCATCCTTGAATGTGCGAGGGATAACAGAGGCGTGAATTTCCTCAACGTAATCAAACAGGGCCGCATAAATTTGTGCGCCACCAATAATGTCCAGAGGTTTGCTGATGTGTTCTTCAATATACTGTTTGGTCTGCTCAAGATTCAGCACCATATAAGCCATCTGCCAACTGACCCTTTGTTTAAATTCAGCAGTAACCACGATGTTGCGTCGACCGGGTAGGGGTTTTTTCTTCAAGCTGTCCCATGTTTTACGACCCATGATGACGTCATGCCCCATGGTGAGATCTTTAAACC
>Ga0163149_10003171_pt1 | contig 18981 bp, 14 predicted proteins | sample OliLakLV19MP5G1_FD_148604 | JGI IMG/M metagenome (GOLD analysis project Ga0163149, IMG submission 148604) | Freshwater microbial mat bacterial communities from Lake Vanda, McMurdo Dry Valleys, Antarctica - Oligotrophic Lake LV.19.MP5.G1 | ecosystem: Environmental > Aquatic > Freshwater > Lake >...
ATGTAAACTTTGACCATAAGAGCGTTGGCCTTACTGATGCGGATCTGGACACCGAGTTTGATGTAGGCGCTGAGATTGGAATGGGTAGAGCTTCCCTACGAAAAATTATTGAGAAGCTTCAGGTCGTTTATATCGGGCCGATCGGTTTTGAATATAACTTCATCCGTAATGATGAGGTGCGCCAATGGTTTTTCAATAAGTGTGAGAAGGAATACTATAACAACAATCCATCACAGGAGGAGAAGAAAAGAATATTGAGCAAACTTAATGAAGCAGCGGTTTTTGAAAACTTCCTTCATACAAAGTTTCTGGGGCAAAAAAGATTTTCGTTGGAAGGTGGTGAGAACACGATTCCGGCATTGCAAGCGATTATTAATAAAGCCGCAGAATTTGGTGTGAAGGAAACAGTTATTGGTATGGCGCACCGTGGAAGATTAAATGTGCTGACCAATATTCTTGGAAAAACATACGAGCAAATCTTTACGGAGTTTGAAGGAAATATAAATCCTGACCTCACGATGGGTGATGGTGATGTAAAGTATCATCTGGGATATGCGAGTTATATCAACACACCTTCAAAAAATAAAGTATATGTAAAACTGACTCCTAATCCATCGCACCTTGAAGCGGTTGATCCATTGGTGGTTGGTTATACCCGTGGTCAGATTGATGATGAATTTGGTGAAGACCTGAGTAAGGGCCTTGCTATTCTTATTCACGGTGATGCAGCTGTGGCAGGACAAGGTATTGTTTATGAAGTGGTGCAGATGTCAGGGCTACCAGGTTATACAACCGGTGGCACAATCCACTTCGTCATTAATAATCAGGTTGGTTTTACTACTGATTATGATGATGCGCGCACCAGTATTTATTGTACAGACATTGCCAAGATTGTGGATGCACCAGTGCTTCACGTGAACGGAGATGATGCGGAAGCAGTAACCTTCTGTGCAAATCTTGCTGTTGAATATCGTCAGAAATTTGGCAAGGATATTTTCATCGACATGTTGTGTTATCGCAGACATGGTCACAATGAAAGTGATGAGCCGAAGTTCACGCAGCCAAAACTTTATAATCTGATAGCCAAGCATCCGAATCCACGCGAAGTGTATGTGAAGAAGTTGATTGAGCGTGGAGATGTTGATGCAACATTGGCGGAAGATTTGGATAAAAGTTTTCGCAACCAACTTCAGGATCGCTTGAATGAAGTAAAACAGAAACCTCTTCCCTATAAGCCACAAAAGATTGAAGAGGAGTGGGAAAAACTTCGGAAATCAAAACCAGAAGATTTCGATCAATCGCCTGACACCAGCGTAAAGCAATCTGTTATCGATAAAGTAGGTAAAGCACTTACTACCATACCGGAGGGATTCAAGCCACTCAAGCAGATTGAAAAATTATTAAAAGATCGTAAGGAAGCATTCTCGGAAACAAAATTATTAGGTTGGGCCGAAGCGGAGTTGTTGGCCTATGGATCTTTGTTAGCAGAAGGGGTGCTGGTGCGCATGTCCGGACAGGATGTGAAGCGAGGAACATTCTCACATCGTCATGCTTATTTCTTTGATGCCAATTCCAACGAGCCCTATTGTGGACTTGATCATGTTGAAAATGGACAGAAGAAACTTCACATATTTAACTCCTTACTTTCTGAGTTTGGTGTATTGGGTTTTGAATATGGTTATGCCATGTCATCGCCCCATGCACTGGTAATCTGGGAGGCACAGTTTGGTGATTTCGCAAATGGAACACAAGTAATCATTGATCAGTTTATTTCCAGCGCGGAGTCCAAGTGGCAGAGGCAAAACGGATTGGTGATGTTGCTTCCCCATGGCTATGAAGGCCAGGGACCAGAACACTCCAATGCACGCCCTGAAAGATTCTTACAGTTAGCAGCTGAGTACAACATCATTGTTGCTAACCCAACTACGCCATCAAATATTTTCCACTTGTTGAGAAGACAAGTGAAATGGGAATTCAGAAAACCCTGTATCGTATTTTCTCCTAAATCATTGCTGCGTCATCCTTCCGTTGTATCACCCATCGAGAATTTCACAAAGGGAATATTCAATGAGGTAATTGATGATGAAAGTGCAGTAGCTAAGGATGTGAAAAAAGTTGTGCTGTGTACTGGAAAGGTTTATTACGATTTACTAGAAGCATCACAAAAAAATAAAGTGAAGCACGTTGCTTTGATTCGTGTAGAGCAATTGCATCCATTCCCGGAAAAGCAATTGAATGCGGTGTTGAAAAAATACAAAGGTGCAAAGCAGGTATGGGTGCAGGAAGAGCCATCAAACATGGGCTACTGGTCATACATTCTTCGCTACATGACCGGTCTCGAGTTGATATCCCGTAAGGCGAGCGCTTCACCAGCTACCGGTTATTCCAAAGTGCATAAAGCAGAACAGGAAAAAATTCTATCACAAGCATTAGATGTATAATCTTCAATCACAAAAACTATAATTGAAATGGCTCAACAAGTAAAAGTTCCTACCGTAGGAGAATCAATCACGGAAGTAACCATTGCCAACTGGCTAAAGAATGATGGAGATATGGTGAAGATGGATGAAATAATTGCCGAACTCGAATCCGACAAGGCAACCTTTGAGTTGACAGCACCACAAGCGGGTGTTTTGAAAATAGCGAAAGCTAAAGGTGAAACAGTTCCCATCGGTGCGGTCATCTGTGAAATTGCCGATGGTGCCGGAGCGGCTGCTCCTGCTAAACCGGCAGAAGTAAAAACCGCTGCTCCAACGCAGTCTGCGAAACCTACGGGTGGCATTAAAGAAATGAAAGTTCCTGCTGTAGGTGAATCAATCACAGAAGTAACAATTTCAACCTGGTTGAAAAAAGAGGGTGACTTTGTAAAACTCGATGACATTATCGCAGAAGTTGAATCAGATAAAGCAACTTTTGAGTTACCGGCTGAGGCCAACGGAATTTTAAGAATCGTTGCCCAAGAAAAAACAACGCTACCCATCGGTGGATTGATTTGCAAAATTGAAATTACTGAAGGTGCGCCAGCGACAACCACGAATGCATCGGTGCCAACAGCAACCGCTGTTTCTTCTGGTGATAAAACTTATGCCGCAGGCCACCCCTCGCCAGCGGCCACAAAAATTTTAGATGAGAAAGGAATTCCGTCATCACAGGTTTCCGGCTCTGGTGTTGGTGGACGCATTACGAAAGAAGATGCTGAGAAGGCGAAAGTAGCACCAACAACAAAAGCGGAAGCCCCTAAGGTTACTGCAACTGCACCCGTGATTACATCGGGTGGGGCTCGCAACAAACGTTCCGAGAAAATGACCTCGTTGCGCAAGACGATTGCGAAACGATTGGTAGCCGTGAAAAACGAAACGGCCATGCTCACTACTTTCAATGAGGTGGATATGAAGCCGGTAATGGATCTTCGTTCTAAATACAAAGATAAGTTTAAAGAGAAATATGGTGTCGGCCTTGGCTTTATGTCATTCTTCACCAAAGCAGTATGTGTAGCATTGAAGGAGTTCCCAGCCGTGAATGCACAGATCAATGGTGATGAAGTTATTTATCATGACTATTGTGATGTAGCGATTGCGGTTTCAACGCCAAGAGGTTTGGTAGTACCGGTGATTCGCAATGCAGAGTCACTTTCGTTTGATCAGATTGAAGGCGAAGTTGTTCGTCTGGCAACCAAAGGCCGAGATGGAAAGCTATCGATTGAAGAAATGCAGGGTGGAACATTCTCTATCACCAACGGTGGTGTGTTTGGTTCTATGCTCTCTACCCCAATTATTAATCCTCCGCAATCAGCGATTTTGGGAATGCATAATATCGTTGAGCGTGCTGTTGTAAAAGATGGTCAAGTCGTGGTTAGACCAATCATGTACCTGGCGCTTTCTTACGATCATCGCATTGTTGATGGTCGCGAATCAGTAAGCTTTCTGGTGCGCGTGAAAGAATTATTGGAAGAGCCGGGACGTTTGATTCTTGGAGTATAGCCATTCGAAATCTGAAATCTTGAATTTGAAATTATAGAGTATGCAATACAACGTCACAGTTATCGGTTCAGGTCCGGGTGGATATGTAGCAGCCATTCGCTGCGCGCAACTTGGTTTTAAAACGGCCATCATCGAAAAGTATGATACGTTGGGTGGCACCTGTTTGAATGTTGGATGTATTCCTTCAAAAGCTTTGTTGGATTCGTCTGAACATTTTCACAATGCTGCTCATACTTTTAAAGAACACGGCATTGAAATAAGTGAGCCAAAAGCAAATATCACACAGATGATCAAGCGCAAGGCGGGTGTGGTTAAAGCCAATGTGGATGGTATTGCATTTCTGATGAAGAAAAACAAAATTGATGTGCTTACAGGAGTAGGCTCATTCGTTGATAAGAACACGATTAAGATCACAGCCAAAGACGGAAAAGAAACTCAGATCACTACGGAGAAAGTAATCATCGCAACAGGATCAAAACCAACACCCCTTCCTTTCGCGCCCTTTGATAAGAAGAGAATTATTTCCAGCACCGAAGCATTGGAGCTGAAAGAAATTCCAAAGCATTTGATTGTGATTGGTGGCGGTATTATTGGTATGGAGTTAGGCTCTGTGTATGCTCGCATCGGCTCGAAAGTTACCGTGGTGGAGTTTTTGGATAACCTGATTCCAACGATGGATGGTACCATGGGAAAGGAATTAACCAAGGTGGCCAAAAAATTGGGTATGGATTTGTATCTCGGTCATAAAGTAACTGCCGTTGAGAATAAAGGCAACGAAGTGGCGGTGAAAGCAGAAGCAAAAAATGGTGGGGCTGTCGTGATGTTGAACGGTGATTATTGTTTGGTGAGTATTGGAAGAAGACCTTATACGGATGGACTTGGTTTGGAAAAAGTAGGCATTGAATTGGATAAGGGAAAAATACCTGTTGACGATCATTTGAAAACAAATTTGGATAACATCTATGCAATTGGCGATGTAGTGCGCGGTGTGATGTTGGCTCATAAAGCTGAAGAAGAAGGTGTGATGGTTGCCGAGCAATTAGCCGGACAAAAACCACACATGAATTATTTATTGATACCGGGGGTGGTTTACACATGGCCTGAGGTTGCCAGTGTTGGCTACACCGAAGAGCAATTGAAAGAATCAGGTCGCGCTTATAAAACAGGAAGCTTCCCATACAAAGCATTAGGTCGTGCACGAGCTTCCATGGATTTGGATGGATTGGTGAAAGTATTAGCCGACAAAACCACCGATGAAATTTTAGGTATTCATATCATTGGCGCTCGTGCTGCTGATATGATTGCTGCTGGTGTTACTGCTATGGAATTCCGAGCTTCCGCGGAAGATATTGCAAGAACGTCACATGCGCATCCTACTTATATGGAAGCGGTGAAAGAAGCCTGCCTGGCAGCTACGGCAAACAGACCTATTCACATGTAAAATTATTTGACTAAAAAAGAATAGCCATTCACACGAATGGCTATTCTTTTTTCTTTTGATCTTCTATTTCTTCAATAATTTCGAAATCAACGATGCTCTTATCATAAGGGCGATAGTAATCGGAATCAGAAATATATTTAACTGCTGAGGTAAAATAAACCAGAGCAGGAGAGTAGCAGCTAATAAAATTGCCGTTCCTTTAAAATAAGTAATAAGCCATGAAGGTGATTGCTTTTTCAATAAGAGAATGGCCGCAATAGCATGTAATGGAAGTGCCCAAAGCAAATTAAAGTTCCTGGCTGCCGCCTGATGATCGGTCGCGGTCCACAAAAGCAGCAATAAGACTCCAATCCAGCCTACAGCCGAAAACACTGTGACGTCAAACCACCGCGAGAGTTTTTTTCTTTTCCAATCATAATAGGATAGGATTACGGTAATAAGCATAAAGGCTCCGAATACAATCCATGGATGAAAGAAACTAAAAGGTATTCCTTCCGGTATCGCTTCATACACAGATACTTTTTGCTTTACAACTGGTTTTGAATTGATCGTTGCATTATCGAATGAATACTCAATATAGTCGGGCAAAAACATGTATTCGTAAGGAGCCGCTTTTTTATCCATCGGCAAGCCAAGACAAATATCAATGCCCAGGTCTCCCCACGGTTGTGGACCTAAATACAAATCGGTGAGATCACGAATAGTGTAATCGGTTTTAACGAAGGAGCCATCAAATTTCAATTCATCTTTTAAAGTTTCCGCAAGAACATCCCTGATTTTGGTTGCACAGTTATTATAGAAATAATCGTAACGATAGGTTTGGTTTTCTGGTTTACCATTCCATTCCAGGTAGTCAAATACTTTTTGCTTTTGCTCGGTCGTTAAATCCAGTATTTGTTCATGTACATATCGGTTGTGAGAAATATAGTAATCGCGAAAGTGCGGATAGTGGTAAACGCCCAGCTTGTAATACAAATATCCCCGGGCAAAGTTGAGGTAGAAATTAGGCTGATCGAAATCAAATACTCCATAGTTATAGGCAAAGTCAATTTGTTGATCGGGGTCATACACCCGAATGGCGCTGTGCCCAAAGGCCGCATATAATTCAGTTGGCGTTGGCCCGCAGGTAATCACAGAGATTTGTGCACCTTCCGAAAGTGGCAAGCTTTGCGACTGCGCCCTAATCGATAGTAACAATAGGGCTATAAAAATGACTTTTTTCATCCTGTAAATAAGTGGGTTTAAAGATAAGACAATCGGTTTGTAAACGGTAATTTTGAAAGGACTGCTTATGATTGGAAACCTGCACGATACGTGGAATTTAACCAGGAAGATGACGCCTTCAAGGATGTTAAATGCATCAGGCGTTCTTTCGAGCTATCATTATTCACGCATAATCGGTAAACCCAATCATTGGGCGATGCCTTTCAGTATTTCTATCGAACCCACAACGTCCTGTAATTTGCGCTGTCCTGAGTGTCCTTCGGGTTTGCGTTCTTTCACAAGACCGACAGGTATGCTGAATGAGGATTTGTTTAAGAACACGATCGATCAATTGCGGAGCACGCTGTCTTACCTGGTCTTTTATTTTCAGGGTGAGCCGTACTTACATCCACAGTTTCTTGATTTGGTAGGTTATGCATCTTCCAAAAAAATATACACAGCAACTTCAACCAATGCTCATTATTTAAGTGATGAAATGGCGAAGCGGACGATTCAATCTGGATTGGATCGCTTAATCATTTCCATTGACGGCACCACTCAAGAGTCATACGAATCCTATCGCATAGGAGGAAAGCTGGATAAAGTAATTGAAGGAACGAAAAATATCATCCGCTGGAAAAAGGAATTGAAGTCGCTTACACCATTTGTTGTGTTTCAATTTTTAGTGGTGAAGCAGAATGAACATCAGATTGAAGCTGTTCGCGCATTGGCAAAAGAGATCGGTGTGGATCATGTAGTGTTGAAGACTGCGCAGATCTATGATTATGAAAATGGTTCTGATCTGATTCCTACCATCGATAAGTATTCGCGTTACAAAAAGAACGTTGACGGCAAGTATTCAATCAAGAATGAGTTGCTCAATCATTGTTGGAAGATGTGGCATAGCTGCGTGATCACCTGGGATGGAAAAGTAGTGCCTTGTTGCTTTGATAAAGATGCGCATTATGTAATGGGAAATTTACAAGACCAGTCTTTCAAAGAAATCTGGCAAAGCGATAAATACAATTCCTTCAGAGCCTCATTGTTAAGATCGCGGAGTGAAATAGAAATGTGTCGTAATTGTACCGAAGGAACAAAAGTGTGGGCCGAATCTTAAAGACCTTTGGCCTTCAGTTCTTTTTCAATCTTTTGTAAATCACTCGCACCACATTTTCCACAACCGGATTCGCAGGCATTCTTGGCCTGGAATGAACGATAAAGAAGTCTGCCTATATAAATAGCAGCCGCTACAAAAAGTCCGATAATGATGATTTGCTGAATCATGGCGTAAAGTTACGTAACAGATTTAAAACAACCATTTAAATGGAATGATTCACTCGTCCGCTTTCGGACGAAAACCCTCGATTTCGAACAATCTTTGTTGGACATACCTTCTTATTTGATTTGATTTCGATGAATTTGTAATGGCATCAATATTGGCTAAGGCCGTTCACAATATCTTCTGTCATGCTAAAGAACTATCTGAAAACGGCTTATCGCAGCTTATTACGCAATAAGTCCTACACGTTTATCAATGTTGCAGGGCTTACGCTTGGAATAACGGTTTGCCTGATCATATTTCAGCTTATCCGCTATGAGTTGGAGTTCGACCATATTCATCCAAACTCTGAGCGACTTTATCGCGTGGTTCGTGATGCAAAAAATTCTTCAGGCGTTGAAAAATCTACTGTGACGCCCTACCCATTTGCCGAAGCATTTCGCAACGATTTTCCTGAGATTCCGGTTACGCAATTTCATTTTCAATACGAAACATTGATGACGATTGGTGATGAGAAAAGCCAGGCCACCAACATTGCATTTGCCGATTCATTGTTCTTCGATCTTTTGGGATTTGAAGTTTTATCGGGTAATCCCAAAGTGGAGTTAGCACAGCCGGGAAAAGTTTTTATAACAGAATCCTATTTGAAGAAGATAGGCGGAGATAAAGTGAAGACCATTAAACTTGGAAACATCCTTGAACTTGAGTTGGCGGGTGTAATTAAAGATCCCGTGTCGCCTTCGCATATTAACGTTAACATGGTTGCCTCCTATCGCTCATTGGCTGGGATTGAAGAGCAACTCGTTGGGTTCACCATGGATCAATGGGGACTAAATTCTTCGGGTTTTTCATATATTCTGTTGCCTGAAAGTCAAACCAAAGAACAAGTAGAAGGCCGCTTCCCGGATTTTATAAATAAATACTATTCGAAGGAAGATGCTGTTCGACAGAGGTACTTACTGCAACCGCTTTCAGCCATTCACTTTGATCAGGAGTATGAAGAAAACCCGGGTACAAGCACCATCTCTTCTTCTATATTAATTGTGTTGGGATGTATCGCTTTATTCATTCTAATTATTGCGTGTGTAAATTTTATTAATCTTTCCACAGCACTCTCTATCCGGAAAGGAAAAGAAGTTGGCGTAAGAAAAACATTGGGTGCGCAACAGAGTCAGCTTGCGCTTCAGTATTTAAGTGAAGCACTTTTATTGACACTCATCGCCTCGATCATTTCACTATGTATTGCAGAGATTGCCACACCTGTGTTGGGTCAATTTCTGGAAAAGAATTTGTCGTTATCGAATCTTCATGATTTAACTACGCTCGGGTTTCTGAGTGTACTGATTTTCCTTACCGCTTTGTTTGCGGGTGCTTATCCGGCATTGGTATTATCGAAATTCAATCCCATCGATGCGTTGAAGAGTCGGTTCTCAACACAGCAGGATTCATCGGTATCATTAAGAAAGACATTGGTGGTGGTTCAGTTTTTCATTGCTCAGGTGCTTATTATTTGCACACTCGTTGTTGCTTCTCAGATTCGATTTTTTCAAAATAAATCCATGGGCTTTGCGAAAGATGCGGTTATTAATGTTCCCCTCCCGGATAATAAAATAGAAACCCTTGAATCGCTTCGCACGCGTTTAGTTGCAGCGGGAATCAATGACGTAAGTTTTGCATTAGGAGCGCCTATGGGTGACTATAATTTTGGTACGGGCATGCATCGTCCTGAAGTGAATGCAGAGGAACGATATACGGTTCGCGTCAAACCGGTAGATATTCATTATAAAGATGTCTATGGTTTAGAGTTACTGGCGGGCCGGTGGTTTTACGAAAGCGAGGAAAAATCAGCTAGTGTTGAAAAGGAAGAGGATCGCCAATATGCGTATGTGCTGAATGAGCAAGCCATAAAGGCATTGGGCTTTGCCTCACCGGAGGATGCCATTGGCAAGCATGTTACGATAGGTATTAATGATATAGAAGCGCCTGTGATTGGTGTGGTAAAGGACTTTCATACTACGTCTTTGCATAAAGATCTTGAGTCTGTGGTAATGTTAAATTATCCAGACCTTTATTATGATGCTGGTGTTAAAATAAATATGGAAAATGCAACTGCACAACTTAAGACGGTTGAGAAGGTTTGGACCCAGCTATTTCCTGAGTATTTATACAAGTATACTTTTTTAGATGATTATGTTGATAAGCTTTATCAAGAGGAGGAAAGGATGTTTACCATCATTGAAATATTCGCTGGCATTGCCATTTTTATTGGATGCCTTGGATTATTCGGACTTGTATCTTTTATGGCGAATCAAAAGGCAAAGGAAGTTGCCATTCGCAAAACGCTGGGAGCATCGACAGCACAAATTGTTCAATTGTTTTCAAGGGAATTTATTTGGTTGGTGATCATTGCTTTTGTGTTGGCGGCACCCGCTGCCTGGTATGCGATGCAATTGTGGCTTTCAGAGTTTGCTTTTAAAGTAGATGTGAGTTGGATGGTATTCGCAGCAGGAATGCTCTTCACTCTTATTATTTCCTTTGTCACGGTGGGTTACCGATCCATGCGTGCAGCACAATCGAATCCCGTCAATGCCTTGAAGAGCGAGTAATACTTGACATTTTGAATACGCTTAAGAACTTTTTTCATTGGTTTAAATCTCTTTGTAAAACAATAACCTATGCTGCGAAATTATTTGAAAACTGCCATCCGTAATTTATTGCATCAGCGGGGAACCACAGCGCTTAACATCAGTGGTCTTGCGTTAGGTTTAGGAACAGGTTTAATTCTCTTTTTACTCGTTCGTTATCATAATAGCTTCGACACGTATCACGCGAACTATGATCGCATCTATCGGGCGAATGTTCAGTCGGATGGAAACGATGATAAGAATTATACACCTGGCGTGTATCCCGTATTTGCCGAAGCATTTAAAAGTGAATTTCCGGAAGCGGAAGAAGTCACCTTCATCTCTTATCGTGCAGGAAGTCTTATTGTGATTCCGCAAGCGCAAGGCGAGCCAATGAAGTATGACGAAGAGGCTGGGGTAGGTTATGCGCAACCGAATTTATTCAAAGTATTCGATCGGAAAATTTTATGGGGCGATGCTGAGAAAGGATTGGATGAACCGAATGAAGTAATTCTTTCAAAGCGTTTGGCGATTAAATACTTCGGAATGGAAGATGCTATAGGACAAGTTTTGAAATTTGAAGGAAAGGAATTTCGTGTAACTGCGATTATGGAAGACTTTCCATCCAATACAGATTTACCTTTTGATCTTCTGGCTTCGTATATCACTATAAAAAAGGAAAAAGACGAGAATGGATGGAATGGAATCTGGAGTGATGATCAATGTTATTTCACTGTGAAAGACGGAAGTTCTATCAGTGACATCGAAGCAAGAATTCCTGCTTTTGTGACGAAATACCTGGGTGATGAGAGCAAGAACCGCGATCACGCAACTTTTATACTTCAACCATTTAGTCAGATACATTTTGACGAACGTTTCGGCAATTATAATTATAACATCATCCATAGCACACTGCTGCTATCGCTCAGTATTATTGGCGTATTCTTATTGTTAACAGCTTGCATCAATTTCATCAACTTAACAACTGCGGAAGCGGTGAAGAGATCCAAAGAAGTTGGTATCCGTAAATCATTAGGTAGTTCGCGGGCACAGTTAGTGTTTCAATTTTTAGGTGAAACATTTTTAATTACCTTCATCTCCATCATGGGTGCTGTAGTTATTGCTGAAGTCGGCCTTAGCCTTTTAAATCCGTTTCTTGATTTACACCTGGCCCTCAATTTTGCTTCTGATATAGCCCTTTGGATATTTTTAATTTGCACATTAATTATCGTATCGCTATTAGCAGGATTTTATCCTTCGTTGGTCGTGAGCGGGTTCAACCCGGTGAGCGCATTGAAAAATCAGGTACGCGCCAATCATTCATCTGGATTTAATCTCCGCAGAGGTTTGGTGGTGTTACAGTTTGTTATTTCACAGTTTCTCATCATAGGCACGGTAGTATTGATCAGTCAAATGAATTACCTGAAGAACAAAGATTTGGGATTCCGCAAAGAGGCCATCATTACGTTGCCCATTCCCGAGGAGGAGAAGCCTGTGGAAGGTGATGGCGCAAGTAAGATGCGCACGTTGCGTGAAACGTTGCTGAGCGTGGCAGGAGTAGAGTTTACGAGTTTGAGTAGCACACCTCCTTCATCAGGAAGTGTTTCTACTACAGATTTTTATATTGAAGGTGACGAGAAGAATTATGGCACGCAGGTAAAGCAAATTGATGGCAATTACATTGATCTCTATGGTTTGGAATTGCTGGCCGGTGAAGGTGTAAATGATTCGGATACGGCACAATCCTTTGTTGTTAATGAGCGATTGGTGCAGGTAGCTGGCTTTAACAGTGCAGAAGAGATTATCGGGAAGCGCATACGCATGTGGGGCAAAAACCTGCCGGTAACTGGCGTAGTAAGAAACTTTCACACGGTTTCTCTTCAGAATCCTTTAGAAGCTACGATCATGTTTAATCGGATTCGCGGATATGAAACTCTTTCTGTTAAACTAAATCCAAAATCTATCCAGCAAAATCTTGAACAGATTCAGCATCATTGGGAAAAAACCTATCCTGAATTTATTTATTCCTACCGATTTGTGGATGAACAGATTCGTGAATTCTATGAAAACGAGCAGCGCATGTCGGTGATGCTGACAGTATTTACTTCTCTCGCCATATTTATTGGTTGCCTGGGATTGTTTGGATTAACCGTTTTCATGGCGAATCAAAAAACAAAAGAGATTGGTGTGCGCAAAGTATTAGGAGCTTCTGTGGAAAACATTCTCTTCCTTTTCTCACGTGAGTTTATAAAATTAATTCTGATTGGATTCTGCGTAGCAGCCCCGATGGCTTGGTATTTTTCGAATGAATACCTCGAGAAGTTTGCGTATAAAGTATCTGTTGGTCCTTCCGTTTTCTTGATTGGATTGGCAGTTACATTTACCATTGCGTTAATCACTGTCGCTTATCGCTCAATCCATGCTGCAATGGCAAATCCGGTTAATTCTTTGCGAAGTGAATAAGGGTTATTTCCACCACTTGTCCTGAATGACTTGAAGCATTTGAGCGTGTGTTTGATTACCCGCGCAAAGTTCGCCACCAAAGATGTAGTTAGATCCGCCTTTGAAATCGGAGACAGTTCCGCCTGCTTGTTGCACGATGAATGCACCACCGGCTACATCCCAGGCTTTGAGGTTATATTCAAAGAAGCCTTCTAGTCGACCACAGGCTACGTAAGCTAAGTCAATGGCTGCGCTGCCTAGTCGCCTGATGCCGTGTGTGTTTTCAAGAAAGACTTTGATGATCTCAAGGTAATCTTCTTTCTTTTCCGAATGATAGTAGGGGAATCCTGTAGCCAATAAACTTTCTTCCAACGTTTTGATGGATGAAACTTTTATTTCTTTTCCATTGCATTTTGCTTGATGACCTTCAATGGCGTGGAAACATTCGTTATGACTTACAGCATGCACAATGCCTAGAATGGTTTGTTCATTTCTTTGAAGGCCGATGCTGATGGCATAAAGAGGAAGTCCATGAAGATAATTGGTCGTTCCATCTAAGGGATCAATGATCCATCGATACTCATTGGTACCGGCCTTGTCGGTTCCTTCTTCGGCAATAAATCCTGAGCCGGGTAAAAACGCAGATAACTTTTCTACGAGCCTTCGCTCAGATTCTTTATCTACATAAGACACCAGGTTGCTTGAGCTTCCCTTTTGTTCAATTTTAGAAAGATCAAATCCTTCTTGTTCTTTGCTCATGAATGCCCCGACTTCGAGGCATAATTCGATTACATTTTTTTCTAACGCAGCAAGATTCATTTCTTTTTTATTTTATTTTTAACAATTGCTAAAAGTATGATAAGAACGGAAAGCCACGCGGCCGTGCGAGTAATTAGTTCGCCTCTGTTTTTATAGGTTTCAGGGATTGCATCGATGCCATTACTGTACAACACAATCATTTGATCACGATTTATTCCTGGGATATCTAAATAGTAAGCGGAGTAAACAATCGGCCCGGCAACAAGCACGACAGCAAGCACAACCAGGAACCAATTAATGGATGACGATTTTAAAAATGCCAGATAGAAAATTAAATTAACGACTAACACCCAAATTGAAATACCTAAATAACCAAGATCAGCATTCCATTTCCACCACGATGGTTGAAGTATAAGGACATCGGCAAGGAAATAAAAATTACTTCGCCAAGGCAACTTTAACAGGAGATATTCTAACCCAAGCCAGAAAAATATGATGGTAAATTTTCCGAGTCGGCTTCCAAGACTTTGATAGGAAAAGGTGTAGCCCGCAAAGGCTAACGTCAACACAATTGCCTGAGCCAATACCAATATCAATTGTGTGGTATCAAAAATACTTGCACAGAAAAGTGATATGGCTAATGAAAGCAGAATTAACTCCAGATGATTCCAGGGCGTTTCTTTATCTTTTGCAGCATCGGAAATGGCAAATAGAGGAGTGATGCCAATAAAGATTAAAACCGGAAATGATTTCATCAGCCAACCTGCCGAAAGCAAAAGTGTGGAGGCTGTGAAAAGAATCCAGACATTGATAAAGGTTGTATTATTCCTTTTTGCCATCGATTACTAAAACGATTTCTCCTTTTACTTCTTTAATTGTAAAATGATGATGCACTTCTTGCACTGTTCCGGTAAATGTTTCTTCATGCAGTTTTGTCAATTCACGTGAAACCGAAACGTGACGGTCTGGCCCAAAGAATTCCATTACTTGTTCCAAGGTTTTTATGAGTCTGTGAGGAGATTCAAAAAGAACAATTGTGCGATCTTCTTCTGCCAATCGCTTCAACATCGTTTGTCGTCCTTTTTTATGTGGAAGAAATCCTTCGAATACAAAACGATCGGTTGGGAAACCGGACTTCACCAGAGCAGGAATAAGTGCAGTAGCACCGGGTAAGCAGTCTACGTTGAGACCGGCTTTCAGTGCTTCTCTGATCAGTAAGAAACCAGGATCAGAAATACCGGGTGTACCAGCATCACTAATCAATGCCATCACTTCTCCACCCTTCATTCGTTCAATTAATCCGGCCAATGTTTTATGCTCATTGAATATATGAAAGCTTTGCAGCGGCTTAACGATTTCATAATGCTTAAGGAGGAAGCCTGAAGTGCGCGTATCTTCAGCTAAAATGGTATCTACTTTTTTAAGTACGTTAAGGGCGCGTAAAGTAATGTCACCCAGATTTCCGATGGGCGTTGGAACTAAATAAAGTGAAGTAGTTTCGATGCTCAAGGTTTGTTAAGTTGATCAATGGCTTTTGCCAACGCTCTATCTTTCTCTGTCACTACATTGCCGGCATCGTGTGTAGAGAGTTCGATGGTCACTGAGTTATAAACATTGGACCAAGTGGGATGATGATCCATTTTTTCAGCCACCAAGGCAACTTTAGTCATAAAACCAAAGGCTTCCTTGAAGTCATGAAATTTGAAAGTCTTGATAAGACGATTATTTTCTTCTTTCCACATAGTAATAAAATTTGAGTAATAAAGTTAGAATAATCAGGTCAGGATTCTAAGCGCGCCAGAGTGATTCTCTATTTAAAGCGCAATAAGTCCTTCTATTACCGAGGCTGACTGATACACCTCGATAACCGCATCGCTAGAGGGCATCATCATATTGATGGTAATGCTTGTATACTTGCCGTTTTTTGAGAGTTTCTCAGAAGAAGTATGCTTGGGGAAAAGATTCTTTACTTCCTCCTCCCGACCGGTAGGCACAATGAATTTAAATGTATAGAGCGATGGCCAGGCATAATGACTATCCAGTTTCTCACGAAAATTAGTTAACCAAATGGCATCCATACTAAAAGAAGCGCCCCAGCAGTAAACCGGGGCGCTTTATGATTTTTAAATTTTCAGTTAAAAAAACTTATAGCGCTTATCTTCAATGTTAGCGCCTTCTTTAATTGCCTCGGCAATACCAAGGCCAGACCGACCATTTAATCCCTGCAGCAATTGGTTTTTGAACGTGGTATAATCACCTACCGCAGGAGCTATTGTTTTGTTTTGCAGTTCAACAATCAACACACCGTTTTCACCGGCAAAGGGGGCAGTACGTTTCCCGCTTTCTAAAGCAAAGGCTTTCCCAACAGCAATCGGATCAAGCCCTACGGACGGCAACGTATTTGAGTTAAACTTTAGATCGCTTGAGGCACTTACCGTAGCGTCTGCACCAAATGCAGCTGCTATTTCTTCTAGGGTTCCTTTTAGCGCAGTTAACTTCTCAAGGATTTTTTTACTCTTTAATTCATTCTTCACGGCAGGAGTGATTTCTTCTTTCACTTTATCGAATGACTTCAAGCCCGCTTCTACTTCGCCCGTCATGACGGCAACTACGTAGCTTGCATCTAAATCGAGTACATCTGATACCTTACCTATTTTTGCATCGCGGAATAGCCACGTCACTATTTGACGTGCTTCACCAAGATCGGCAATTCTTCTCTCCCCCGTTCCCAAATCATTCGCGTCAACAACGCTCAGGTTCTCTTTTTTTGCTTTTTCTTTGAACTCGTCAACGCCAGAAAGATCACTGGCAAAAGTTTGAGCTTTCAAGTAAGCTTCATTTTGTGTGTCATCGCTTGGCGCAATAGCTAATTCAACAGTAGCAACGGTGTAAGAAGTGTAATCAGCGGTGCCGGTAACTTCTATAATGTGATAACCAAATTCTGTTTCTACTACATCATTAACTAAACCAGTTTTCTTAGCTGAAAATACTGCCTGGTCAAAGGGTTTCACCATTTGACCCGTTGTGAAATAACCCAAATCGCCACCTTGTGATGCGGTGCCATCGGTTCCGTGCTCGCGAGCCTTCAATGCGAAAGGAGCTCCACCTTTTATTTCTGCTAAAATCTTTCTAGCCTTTTCTTTTGCCGTCTTTTTGCTCGCTTCGCTTTCATCATCCCAACGAATCAAAATGTGACTGGCTTTTGCATTGCCTACGGTATCTGTTCCAACTTTTACAATTTTGTAAACCTTATAAGAGCTGCCTTCTAGTACGGGACCGATTACCTGTGCCGTGGCAAGATTTTCTTTTTGATTGCTTAGGAAAGCAGGTAGGGTAGATAAATAGTATTTTGAATATGGTGTTTGACCTTCAGATTGATTGACGGCAAATACTGAATCTTCGGTTACTGTTTTAAAATCAGTTGCAATTTTTTGAAGATCTTCACGGATCTTAGCAGAATCGGCTGCAGATGCTTCCACCGGGAAAGTAACATAGCTCAGGGTTCTGGTTTGCTCAACTTTGTATTTAGACTGATTCTTATTGTAGTACGCTTTCAGTTCAGTGTCGCTAACCGTAATCGCTGAGTCACTGATGGCGTAGAATGGAACATAAAGATACTTTACTTCAGCCACGTCATTTTGTGAATGATAATCGCGCTCCGATTCCGCTTCGGTAACGTAGTTGGTCTTCACCAAAAGGTTTTCATATTTAATGCGCTCACGTCCTAAGCCCAGATCTCTCTGAAAAGTGGTCCAGCGGTATTTTCCTTGTTGCCAGGCTGCCAGTGCGTTGGGCTCAATTGGTGGCGGTGTGTTGAATTGATTGATGTATTGAATCAGTCGGGCACGATCAAAATTACCGGCTGAGTCTACGAATGAACTTTTTACGTTTTCATCCACATTTTTACCCTGAATCATGTCCCAGATCTCTTCGGTAGTAACTTTCACACCTAACTTCTCATACTCAGGCTTGATGGCTTTTTGGGATATCAGAAGATCCCACGCTTGCTGTTGAAGCAAAGGTCTCTCTCTTTCTCCTGGCTGACGCCCGAAGTTCAGGATATAGTTGTTTTCACGCTCCTGAATGGCAGCCTGATACTCCTCAAGAGTGATCGTGGTGCCGGCTATTTCTCCAACGGTATTTTCATTCCCTATAATCGAGCGGGGCCCATTTCCAAAAAGGTCGTTCAACACAAATGCCGCAATAGCTACCGCCACGAAGCCGACCACCCACTTGGTCATTTTGTTCCTCAAAGTTCCAATCAATGCCATAAAAAAAAATTAAAAAGGTTAACGGTAATCTCTTTAGGTTGACCGCTTAAGATTAAAAGTAGTTTTGTTTAAAGAACCGCAAATTTAACCGGTTCTGATCATTCGGCAAAGGGATGAAATAATAAAATACTGCTGATTTTCAATCAGTTAGCGGTGATCTGAATCTATTTCTTTTTGCGGAGTGTGTAGGCGAAAAACAGGATCGTGGCCATCATGATTAGCCAGTATGCCTGGCCTATACCTACGGTCATGACTTCGTAAATGCCAACGATTACAAAAAAGGCTGCCAGTGATAAGAGGATAATATCCAGTAGTTTCATAATTCCATTTTCTCTGTTAGTCCCCAACCTCAAATTCACCTTTAATATTTTTCAATGTGTAGCGAGACAGGTCTTGGTCGGCATCCAGACCTGTTCCATAAAGCACTTCATTTTCTAATTTGATAGTCACAAATTTATCGGTGAAGATTTTTTTGGTGTCAGGTTTCCAGAAGAGCTCTTCGGTATTGAGTTGTTGCTGTTTCTCAATGTTGATTACCTCCACATCACCAAGGCCACGCCACTTATTTTCCCCTTTAAAATAATAGGCACTATTGGCGCGCAGGGTAGAGGTGATTCTCCCAAAGTCGTCATAAAATTCTATGAAAATTCCTTCTGGGAATTCGCTATCGCCATTTTGAAATTCATTGATTTTTTTTGCTTTGAGCAAAACCTTCATCAGGTTCTTCTCGGTGTAATACATAGTGATTTCTTCCGCTTCTTTTAGCGGTCCTTCATACACCAAAGGCTTTGCATTCTCCACGGGGGTGCAGGAAAGGAAGGTGGCGCAAAAGGAAATGCACAGACCACCCAACCATTTCAGGTACGATTTTTCGAAACCAATTTTTTTAAGATTCATAAACAAAGAATTCATAAACAAAGAAGGCCGGCATTGAGCCAGCCTTCGATTATAATGCGATTGAAGTTTATTCTTTTCCCCGGGT
>Ga0163149_10003177_pt1 | contig 18965 bp, 14 predicted proteins | sample OliLakLV19MP5G1_FD_148604 | JGI IMG/M metagenome (GOLD analysis project Ga0163149, IMG submission 148604) | Freshwater microbial mat bacterial communities from Lake Vanda, McMurdo Dry Valleys, Antarctica - Oligotrophic Lake LV.19.MP5.G1 | ecosystem: Environmental > Aquatic > Freshwater > Lake >...
CTTTCGAAGAAAGGCGGTATCCTCCATGGCAGGATTGGATGGACGCTTTTTGCCTCCCTTTTTTGGGTTATATTTCCAATTCTGCTGCTGATGTCGATGGTTGTTGTTGTTGTTATTGTGAGGGTTATTGTTGTGATTGTGCTGGTTGTGAATGTGCTGTTGTCCATTGTTACTATTGACAGCATGACCGTTGGCACCATTATCAACATTGAAGGAATGATTGTCGTCGTCACTATCATCGCCCGTCATAGAGGAAAAGGAAGTGCGCTCCACGGTCGCCCTGCAAACTGTTTGTCCTCGTCCTATCGATAGCGATGACCGCTTTGCACCTTCCGTTACGCTGGTGCGTTTGCTGCAGCCCTTGCTGGATATACCAGAGATAGGGGAAGTTTTGGAACTCACCAAGGGTGACAGAGAAGACACTTCCACGGCCATGGTCAACACGACCAACAGCAGAGTGCTTCTGCTTGTAGCCTTCATGGTTTATTGGAACGATTGAAAGACTGATGGATGGATGGACTGATGGGTGGATTGGTGTTTGATATGGATAGATCAAGTCACACGACCTTTTCTGAGGATGACCTTAGTGTTGGCTGGTATAAAGATAGCAAACGCCAGGCTCTAAGCTTCCGAACAGCTCAAAGTCAATGCAACGTAGACTGCAATATGGCCAAAGGCAAAGACAGGTAGACGGATAGAAGATCAATGCAAGCAAGCCTTCTAATAGCACTCTCTCGCTATAATCTTTGCCGATCAAAAATTGATGGGTAGAACACGTCTCCTCAAGCTATCTATTTAGCCAGGTACGTACTCTACTAGCTAGCCGACGTTCGTTTCTCTTTCTAGGAAACGAGGTCACAGGCACAGTGCTGTGTCGTAGTATGTGCTCTGTTAGCTACAGTAGCTAGCTCTAGCTAGCTTTGCTTGCCGATGTGCATCAGAGCACGGAACGACGCACTATTATTGATTGATTCCACAGTTGATGGATCGTTGTTGTTGTTCTAAATTCTTCTTGTCAACGTTGATCCTACACAACGGATGGCGGCGTAGACACACGTGCGTCAGAGGCGGAGTAAAATTTATTGGCCCTTTTTTTGATTTTGAGGGATAAGAAAAGGGTTAAGGTTGATGTTGTTCGAATGAGTCGTTCCAAGACTGAACAATAGTATCCAGTCAGTAAGTGAAGTCACAATGACCGAAAATTCAAAAGCTATCAACATGTTGTCTGCACCAAGAACCAATCAGACGCCCAACACTCAATACGAACAGCCTTCCTGCCTTTCATCCATCCATTCAAACAATTGCTCATCTATCCAGCCATCATCTCTCCAAGACAGCACGTGTATGTGTTGATTTCAGGTTCGCTTTCATTACTGCGGGGACCACACCAGCTCGAGACACTGAGTGAGAACACTAACCCAGGTACCAAGATATCCCTTATTCGTTTACATTAAAACCAACGTATTGAAACATAGCTGCGTAGAGTTTTCGCGTGAACTACAGTACATTCTTCACATCTACTATTCTTACATTCTCCATAGCAAACCAAAGTATATACCTTGACAATCCGCCATCAGCAGCAATTGCCAACAATCGTCAAGCTAAAAATATCATTCACAGCAGAGTATATTATATGCCAAGATGATGAAGAGTTCCTTTGAAATTGCACCTCCCACGGACGATCATGATGAATATTGGGATGACGAAGATAATGATGACGACGAAGAAGAAAGCGAGAGTGATCACGAAGACCCCGTTAGCAATGGACTGGGAAATGGATCATCGAATGGCCGTGGTGGTGGCCGTCAACAACGACAGCAACGACAAAGGCAACATGGAAAGAATATTCATCGCAAAAAAATGAAAAAAATGAAAGTAGCGACCCAACGCGACTACCAGTTCGACATGACTGGACTTAAGTCCTACCTCCGATCACCCCAAGCACGAGGGGCTTGCTGTATGGGATCCATTGCCATTATTATTATTTTGGTTGCCGTCCATATCGTCATTCCTAAAGGGAGGAGCGGTGCTGCTTCGAGTGAACCAGAAATTATGTGTGACGTTCATTCCACCCGAGAACCCTTTTCGGAATGGATGCATCATATTCGCAAGGCCAATTCGACGGAGCTGTGTCGCAGTGAGGTATGTACTTTTATTATTTTTATACTACTGTAGAATATAACGCGGTGCAGAAGAGCCCATTCAAGCAGGATTTGCTTTGCTTTGCCTGGCCTTGCCTTGCCTTGGCGTGGACGCTTTGCTTTGTTTGGTTGTTTTTGCTGCTTTCAGTCGCTGTATTGCTTATATATATCTTTGATTAATTTGGGGGGGACAAACAATCTCGTAACTGCTTGCGGACGCTTACACCTTGCTTGCTGTGATCATTTTTGGGCGGAATTCATAAACGAAAACCTATGTCGCATCATCATTTTGGATTGTATTGTAATTTTCACAGATACCACAAGAAGACTGCAAATGCCACAATCCATTGATAGCTTCCTATGATGACGAAATGGAAGGATGGCACGATGTCTTTCAAGCCAATGTCGACTATGTCAACAAAACCCTTCAGGATGGAAGTGAATATGACTTGGTCTTGTATGGAGACTCGATCATTGAACGAATGAATGGCATGGTCTTTGGACAGCCGGCTCCTGCCATTAAGGATCAAATCAAAGTCACTCAAGAGTTACTCACCAAAAAAGGAGGAGGAAGAATCAATGCCTTTCCATTAGGAATTGCTGGGGATGAGGTATGTATTGTGTTGCCATGTGATAGAATGTGTATTTTTCGGTTTCTTCTGGCTGCCGTTTTATTTCTGCGTGTTTGTCGTATTCTGATCCCATCAACCAACTCTGATCAACATAATATCTTCAGATTCATACCCTCATGTTTCGGCTGAAGAATGGTGAAATGCCTCCAGGTCTCAAACCTTCCAAAGCCTGGTGGCTCATGATTGGTACCAATGATGTCAGGAAAGCAGACTGTAATATAGATGCGGTGGTGGCGGGAATCGTTCAAGTGGCGGAAGAAGTTCTACGACAGGACGAACGAAATCGGGCATACGATGCTAGTCATGTTGTCATCAATTCACTGTTTCCGCCCCTAGATTTGTATAAAGACCCGTTATGGGAGACCATCCAAACGATCAATGATCGCGTGGGATGTTACGCCGCAACGACTAAGGGAATCGAGTTTTTCAATGCCACGGAGCTTTTCCTTTCCCAACATTCGGACGGATCCTACGCTGTTGATCCGGCTTGGTTTCTTTCGGATCAAATACATCTCTCTGCGGAAGGATTACGCATGTGGGAACAAGCTATTGTTGACAAGACTTTATCATTGAAGGCTGGCCATTAAATGTTTGGTACTGGGAGGAAGAAAACAGCCAAACGGTTTCGCCACTTGTTTCCGTCCTTCGTTAAATACCATCCAAGACGTTAAGAGGTGATTTACATTCTATGTGGGGGCTGTCGCGTGTTTCCGTCGAAAACGTCCCTATACTTCGGTAAGAAGGAAGATAATCTGCTATGTAGCTAGCTACTAGCTGCACTGTGCAAATGCGACAATAATTGTGTGATTGTTTAAAAAATGGTCGAATCTATAGAGCGTACCGCCACTTCCGGCTTCTGTTGGTCCTTCCAATTTGTGGCTGACACCGCTCTCCTTTCAATTGCTCAAGAAATATTCTAGAATAATGAGTTGCGGTACCAATTAGCTACTGCCATATCCACAAAATTCAAAAACCCTCATGTTTGAATCATTCCATAGAAATTAATATCCAAGTAGGGGATCCACGGGATTCAGAAGATCTTCCTTACAGAGAAAGCGAGGAATATTCTCGGCGATGAAAAATTCAGTTGCTTCATGCTCGAAGGTGGCTGTTCGATCCATATTGTGAGGGCTAATGAGAAGATTTGGCAGGTCCCACATCTCATTCGAAGTAGGCAATGGTTCTTCAATGAACACATCCAGCGCTGCTCCTTTCAGCTGGCCTGAATTCAAAGTTGCCACTAGTGCCTTTTCATCTACAACGGGACCGCGACCGAGGTTGATGAAAACAGCATTTTTCTTGACCGCCTTGAAGGCATCAGCGTTCACCATGCCTCTAGTATCCACTGTCGATGGGGCGGAACACACAATGTAGTCTGACTCGCTCATGAGTTGATTGAGACTAGCCTTGTCTGTTCCATAGACGACGTCACACAAGGGATCGTCTTTTGACAGAAAAGGGTGTCTTCGCAGAGCTACAACACGCATGCCATACACACTTGCCAGCCTAGCACAAGCCTTTCCAATGTCACCATATCCAACAATGCCCATAGTTTTACCTCTCAGCTCTTCTACATCATATTTCTCCCTGAAAAAGCGTGACAAAAATGCATGGTATATTGATGAGCCAGGATTTGTACAGGCACAGTATAGATCATCATTGCCCATCGATAACGCGTAGCCTTGTGGCAGACGTACCAATTTTTCTCTTGTTTTTGACGCATCAGCCTTGGCAAATCTTTGGCAAAGTAACCACAGCACATCATGACGTATTCTGCCAACGATGAGGAAAATTGTCCCTTTACGAAAAAAAGAAAATAGTAAGAACATGATTTTCAGTTGCTGCCAAAACGTTTGGAATGCTGGTCTGTTTATAATAATGTCGTGGACAGAGGTTTACCTTGGCGTTTGTAATCTGAATATCTCGTTGTTTGCAGATATCTTGCAGCTCATCTGACTCGACAAAGTCAATTCCAGCACTTCGACAGTGCACCCATTCAATCGATGGAAATGCTGCCAGGACAAGAGGCAATACTGAAGCAGCCTTTGGGCAACTGGGGCTCATAAAAAGAACATTTGGTTTTTCATTTCGCAAATGATCAAAATCTGCAAGCTTCGTTCCAACGCCCAACAGAGTGGTACTCAGGGGAAGCTTCCCCTTGTGCAAGGGTTCATCCGCTGGTGTGTTGGGATCTGCCAATGAGATGACCTTGGCTTCTCGCTGAATACTCTCGGGAGAAATTTCCAAGATGTAGGAGTAGGTTCCTTTTTGGCTTGTCTCGCGATTCCAAAATTTGTATTGACGTTGCTTGGGGTCTGTCCATTGCGTGCTGAGTTTTTTCTCTTGTACCACCGCCGACGAGTGAAACAAATTTGACGACAAGGACGACGGGGCGACTGCGATGCGATGCTGTTGTGTCGCCAGCCGCGACAAACTGCGTGCTACCCTCATCTTGGGAACAAAAGTAAATTGTTGATTAACCAAGAAAAAAAACAGTAAGGTTTTCTGAACAATCTGCAGAGAGTAGAAAGGAACGACCCAATATCAAAGCAAGCAAACGTAGCTAGCTAGCTTGCTAATTGCTATTACTGTAGCTAGTTAGCTAAACGATGCTGGTACTAGCGGAATATCGAAAATGTTGTCACGAACAGAGGAAGAATGATGCATGGATGATGTCACGCACTTGAGCCAGATCTTTTCTTGTCCCAATTCAACCGGGAATAAGTTGAAAGTCGCGCACTTGTCCTGAATCATTTCGGAGAAAGCAGGCTAACGATTCGCCCTCACAATCTATCTTTTGTCATCGAGTATCGCTCTGACAGTGAACTCAACAGATAGCTGCTTCCAGATTCATTCGAGAGGCATCCGCAACATTTTTGATAACTGATTCACTAGTATCCAATGACGGCCTACCTTGAAATGATATTCCACAAAGCTACGGCAGGGAAAGGGGCTCAAGGACCAAAAATTCTCCTAGCTCCTTCTCGAAATGCTCAACTTTTGTTATGCCTCCCCATTTCTTGTATACATGGTGAGCTGTTCGTAGGCAACGTCCGGCGCTTTCAGCGTCATTTGAAGCCAACAGATACCTTCCGAGCAGTTCATTTGCTATGGCGCACGGAAGTAGAAACCCTGCCTCCTTGAGATGCAAAACGGATGACCTGTAACATGTCAATGCTTTGGCGTGTTTCCCGGCGAGCGCCGCTAGCTCTGCTTCCAACAACATCTGTCTCCCGAGAAAGTTGCTCGGACTGTGCACGGACCATCGTCGTAGTAAATTGACGCGACGGCGAACGTAAGCCATATGACGACGTTTCCGCTTTCCCCGACGCGCTTGAGCCAGAAGCACAAGGCATTCGTAGAACAGCGCGTAAGCAATATCCAAAGAACCGCTGGCCGTGCCGTAAAGATCACAGCATGTATCCGAGTATTTCTCTGCCCTGTCAAAGTCGGAAAACAGATATGCAAGTAGCATGATGTAGAAACGTGCCCATGAACGAAAATGAGGGTCCTTTCCGCTCAACATGTCCTCGTCTATTAGATCCCCTTTCAGCTCTTTTGGGTCATTGGTGGCCCTTCCTTGCACATTATGCATGAACTGCCAGAAAGGTTTCAGAAGGGCAAGCGTCAGTTCCTGGCCATGATGTTTAGTCTCGCTTGCCAATTCGCGAATACGACGGTCCAATTCCGGGAGCGGTACTTGCTCTCCGGTATTCCAAAGCGAGATGCACGCATTAAGCTTTATTTGTTGTTCAGTGCAAGATTGTCAGGTGCCATTTTATCATACAACAAGGAATTACACGGTCTTATTGTAAACGTACCATGGCATACTCAAGATCTCCCGTGCGAAGGCCCACGCGATGAGCATGACGCAGGGGCTCCACAGAATCACGAAAAGGATGCTTCTTGCTATAGAGGGTGCCATAAAACCCAGCGGATACTCTACACAGCCACACTTCCGTTTTGAACTTGTCGTAAACCTTCAAGGCCAGCCTTCCGTAACGAAAGCCTTCCTCTAAAAAAGATTCAGAGCTGCAAAAAGCCGAGTGAGAAATAGGAGAGAAGTAAGATTAAGACGAGAGGAAGCTCACAAGAGGAGCTTACCTTGAGATAGCACTTGCAAACATCACAAAAGCAACGGCTGAAATAGCACAGAGACCATGTTTGATGGTGAGCTTCACCATTCGAAGAGAAAGTAGAAATGAAAGAGGCGGCTTTGTATAAACCATGTAGAGCAAGACATGATTCATGATCTTCATGGCAGCCAATTTACGTGCATCCTTCATTCTGGGAAGCTTCAAAACTTCCGCATCAGACATTCCCCGCAACAGCCTCTTAATTTTGAAAAGTTCCCACGTCAACCGAAGCGAAGATGGGTTGTTGCGCGGAAATCTCTCTCCGAGGTTATCCAATGCCTCCAAAGCGATGTGAATGGCTTCGATTTGGTTATTTCGGCTTCCAAGTGCGTAAATCTGCACGCCTTTTGCAACCAAGGAATCGTCAAATGTCCGAGCATGATTCAGGACTTCGTTTATCAGGCCTTCTAGCTTGTCATATCTTGTGTTACAGTAGCACAGTTCAATGGCTAGATTGTATAGTTGTAAAGTGAGGTCGTAGTTTTTTGCGCCCCACTTCTTTTGGGAATCAAGAATGGCAAGACCGTAAGTAATACAGGTCCAGGCTGTAACAAAACCAATTGATTTGGCAGCAGCTTGACCGACTTGAAGGCACAGAACCGCCACAGATCTCCTGTCGTCTTCCATTGTCACCAACGAGTCTGACATCATGAATTGCTTAAGAACAGTGGCTAGGAAATCTGAATCATCCTTGTATTTATCAACATTGGCCCAAAGTTTTTGTGCTAAATTGAGATGAAAAGCTTCTTGCCCGTCAGCCGGAATCAGGCCATAAATGGCATTGCGAACCCCAATGCTGGTGAAGGCATGGCGGCCACATTCGTCCTTGACTACCAAGCCTGTTTTATGAGCTGTCTCTAAATACATCTCCACGTCGTTCCGTCCCGAAAGGAGCGTAAGCATGTCCACACGTATGAAAGGATTAGATAAGTATGCGGCAATCTTTAAGCTTTCCTCAATATGCGGGTGTGCTTCCTTTACAATCGCTTGGTATAGTTCAGTAGGACCGGAGGCCACATCTACAACTGCGCTCATCTCGTCAATATCATAAGTCCATCTATTCAAAACTGGATCAAAAGACAAGAGTCTTTTTATCTGAAGATATTGAAGAAGCTCAAGAGTAAAATTTGGGTGCCCTTTGGCTCTGGCAAAAATCCAAGATGACAGTTTCGGTTTGTCATCAGAACCAATTCCATTTAAGGCCTGTGCAACGAGCGCCTCGGCATCCTCTTCCGCCAACTTTTCGAGTACCATATGGCGCACATTCAAACTTTTGTGGTATTTCAACATCTTTTCGCTGAATTCAACGTGCACAACAGACTTGGAATCTGTGACGTCGGTGGTAAAAGTGCCCACGAAAACGACGGCACTACCACATAGTCTGGCAATGCTCTTCATGAAAAAGAAGTATCCATCCCACGATCCGAAAATATCTTGTGTAAAGACAACCAATGGCAGCGAAGATACAGTAGATAATGCCCGCAGAAATCGTTGAAAGACAAGTAGTGGTCGTTGGGTGGCAAAGAAGGATATGTGTTGTTCTTGTTTGTTGGTGGACGTCGTGGACGTCACTGAAGTTGTTCGCGTATTGGTAAAATTGTCGTCATCAATAACCACGCTGCCATAACCGCTTTCTGACCCACCTTCACCGTACAGAACCAGGCCCAAGGCAGGTACCAGGGTTGTGAGCTCATCAATATCATATTCTTCTAAATTTTGAAGTATGCCACGGCGGTAACTCTCCAGCAGATGGTTCTTCTTACCCCCCTCCAATACTTGTCTGCAAAAATCTTTGATGATATTGGCCAACATTTCGTCCTTTGGACTGCAATATTCGAGAACTGACGGATGCTTTCGTATGGCGTGCAATAACAAAGGTGTTTCCAACACTTGGTCGTCCGTCGTCCTATAAAGTGTATTGATTTGTTGTGAAGGTTTATGAACCTGGCACAAGGACTTTACAAGAGACGATTTGCCTACCCCCAAGGGACCTGATATTAATATAATTTCAGCTTGATAGTAGTCCTCGTCAACTTGGGCCGTTGGCGATGTTGTGGCTTCGGCAGACATCATTTGCAGCCGTCGTTCACAAACGTTGTCGTAGATGGAGTGCAATTCTTTCATTTCCTTTTCCCGACCTAACAATATTTGAGACCTGGACTTGGTTGGAGGAGATAGCGCTGGTTGAACATGCTCCTTTATTCTGAGTGGATTGGTTGGTTCCATTGCAGTCGCAACGGAGTTATCCGAGACGGCTTTTTTCGTTGCAGATTCTTCCTTTTCTTCTTCTCCACCTTTCATTTCCCCCTTTTCTCTTTTGGCTAGATGTTTCAGTATTTTGCTAATAAAAGAGCGGGCTTTTGCATCGCCTATATCATGGTACAAGGGAGGCCGAGTGTTTGGTTCGGCCACCAAGAATCTCCCGGGCGGTACTTGATTCCTCCAGTGGCGCAGCAAGTCGATGGTAACCAAAGGCTGTTCGAGGCGTGTTTTTTGCATAAAATCGCTCTGACGAGCCTTGAGTCCCTGCAGGAAAAAAGTGTTGCCATGGATTGTAAGAGACTCCATAGACGAAAGGGATTTGAAGCTGGTGCTCTTCCAGTTGCATTCAGTGGTAGTTGTTGTTGTTGTTGTTGTTGTGTAGTTGCCATTTGCTTCCAGCCAGTCCGCCAAATGATTCTTGTTGGGCAGGAGAACATCATTGCTAGGATGAGGCTCGGAGATCCTGTAGAGTGGCCAGTAGGAATCATTTTTTTCGGTGGTCTCCGTCATCGTAAGTTAAACAATCCACCAACGCTTGGTGGGCCTTCTTTCCTTTTCACTGCCTCGTTGTCGGTATGTACAAGACGGTTTTGATGGCCGAGTCTTGCTGATATCTAGAAAATATCCTGTCAATTTGGATGATAAGATCTGCTGCCAAAGGATAAGCTATGACCGTCCGTTTACACTGTCGACCATATTGCAAACGTCATAGACAGTGTAATCTGCTTGCATTCTATTTAATTTGCTAGTAACTTGATAGTAACTGCCACCTGAAACATGCACCTCGTCATGATACCAAACATCAAATAATTCTAGAGTTATTAGTAGTCTAGTCTACTAAATATAGCTACTTTGGTACAGAGCAGCATCTTTGTTTTTCTTCTTGGGTTTGGTCGTGGAGAAGACAGTTTGAAGGCGCGCATTTACTCTTTTAAAGTTGTCTCGCACATTGGCCCTTGAATCCAAGCATGTTTCCCTGAGGATGGATAAGGGACACTCAACTGCACCGTGCGCAGGTACCGTCGCAGCTGCTCATACTCACGTACTTCACCACAGCGACTAGTCTAGTAGTGCTATCGATTACCAGTTGAGTTGACATACTATGGTGTATCTAGTTATTTAGTAGCACTCCTTGGTGGGAGCTAAAGCGCTTATGGAAGACTTTTCCAGAAAGGAAGCATGCTGAAAGTTGGAAGATGGGTTGGAGTTGGGCCACATAAAAGACCCTTGTTACACCATCACCTTCCAAGCACCCTTAGGTCTAAGCAAGCCTTTCCATAATTCTGCGTTTCCCTTGCAGTGATGGTAACTGTCTCGTTTGCTTCTGTGCTGAGGTAGACTGAGAGAAAACAGTATAATGTTCTCTCATGATGCATGCTTCAGACTCTCCACATATCGCTGAAGCTCCAACAAAATTTGCGAAAAAGCATCGTCATATGCGTATGCATCCATTCCCAATCCATACGTGAAACGCTTGGCATATTTGGCCATGTTCCGTTGTCGTCGGTGAAGTTCTTGTGGTTCCTTCAGTATAGCTTCCATGGTATTAAACATGGGTGAAAAGTCTGTTTCATCCGCCGTGTTTCCCGTGGCTGTCACGACAAAGGAGTCATAAGGAATACCACTTTGATCTTCTTTTTCGTAAAAGAATGGATAGGTTTGTTCCTTGGAATATTGTATATTATACTTGTACCAATTGGTCTGGTTTGGATTGTCTTTGGTAGGCCACTCGTGAAGCACAGGAAGGCATCCATTGCGAATGACATCAAAGAAGCGACGCATCCACACTGTATCGCCAGGTAAAATTGGACATAGAATGCTGTCGCGGTACACTTGCTCCACGATGCTGTTGAACGAGGCGAACGAGTCCCTGACAAAAAAGGAAAGGCCTGCCATGGTTTGATTGACATAGTGGTCTTTCACATAGTCATACAGATATTTGCGAAATCGTTTCCCCTGTCTCCGGCCCATTCTGGGATTCAAAGCAACCGTGTACACAGCCGCAAAGGCATAACGCCGATGTTGTTCGGATTGTTGTTGTTGTGGATACAAGTTTGACGCTTCTAACAAACTGGGCTGATATCGAGGATCTTCGTGAAAAATGGGAACCACAATCTCTCCTCTTGCATCGACACTCTTTTGGGGTCCGGTCGTCAGCCACAGAGGCTCGTTGGCAATTTCACCGCGGGACATTTCTCTTTGGTACACATTCATGAATAAATGGGGTGGCCGGGGCTGTTGATTGTACCATTGTAAATGTTGAAATAGCTCCTGCATTTTTTCTTGGGATACTTGGGGACACCACATGCCGTACCCTGGGCTAAAGTAACAATCGGCATAGTGTAAATATGGCACCACAAAGAGACTGGCGCTGGAAGCGTTATATGTTCGACAGGGACTGGATCGAAACAAGTACAGCAAAGCATATTCCGTGGCAACGTTTTCTTGCATGGGTCCTTGGGTGGTGTGATTTTGTATGATACGTTCAATGTCCGTGGTAAATTGGGCGGGTAAATCTTCGTAAACATAAAACCGAAATTGTTTGGAAAGCTGACAATTTTGTGGTTGCAGCAGGGAATGATTCGCTGCTGCCATTTGTTCCTCGATATTAAAAAAGATGGAAGATACATTTCTCTCGACCAAGGCCTGAGCTGACCAGTAATGGATTGTGTGATTTTGATGATCATTGCTGCTGGTGGAAGATACATTTCTCTCGACCAAGGTCTGTGCTGACCAGAAATGGGCTGTGTAATTTTGATGATCATTGCTGCTGGCGGTCGGCGTTTGGTCTTGGTGTGGCTTGTATAGTTTCAAATGACGGAAATCCATTTGACTTGGGCGCAGGCACATAATCAGTATCACCAGAAAGCCACATCGTGTCCATTGTGTTTGACTGATGACAACTGGTTTAGTTGATACGGTTGGTTGTCCTGCTTGGTGACTCTGCCGCGTGTACTGATGTTTCACCATTGTTTGTGTTGCTTACCAGGAATTGCCACTGGTAGCTATCAGGCTATCAGGGTACACAGTTGATAGTTCAAAACAAACATTCCGGCCTGCGCTACGATAATAAACTGGCTACAGTATTTGGTCATTGTCGATATTTTCAATTATTTTGGCGGGGAATGGTTAATGGAACGAAGTTCGTGCATCCATGCCTTCGCTACGCAGTCGGTCGCACATGTACTCGTGTTTCAGACGAAAATAATAAGATTAAATAACCCGCACGATATCGCTTCTGCAGGCTGCTCCCTGGAACTTTATCGCACAGGTGGACCGCTTACTTGTGGTGTACACTCACTGACAGGTAGATGTAACGTTACAAGTTCTCTACAGTACTTCAATTTGGCAGCTAGCTAGTAGCCGGTACACTGCACACTGTATCTGATAGAAAAATAAAGTGGCTTCCAGCTAGGATAACTTGTTTCATCTTCTTTTATTATGCTTTTATATCATTCTACTACTATGGGCAGATATATTCTTTTTTTCTTAAAACCGACTGGTCGAACCACCACCAAAGGCCTCGTCAAAGGTCCTGGACCGTCTGGGTAGAACGCGACCACGCCTTAGAGGTGACTTTGGATCATCAGCATTGCTATGAGTGTTAGCATGGTTGAAAGTGGCCGACCATTTCTTAGCATCCATCATGAGCCGTTTCAAGCTCATTTGTTCCATGGGAGGAGGAGCATCTTTCCATTGGGAAGAAGAAGAGGAAGCCAGTGGAGCATCCTCGGATTGACACGACGACGACGGTGTTAGTGTAGCAGGAGTCGTGGAAGCAGTAGTCGTGGCGGTGATTCTGCCCGCGAGGAGTTCCTTTGCCAGGATCTTCTTGTTGTTGTCACAACGGTTAAAGTTAAATGTCTGGGCACGTCTAGGAACCTTGCGTCTCTTCTTGACAACAAGGCAGCGGGGTGAAATGGGAGTTTCCGGTTCCTTTTCTTCATCTTCCTGAGCAGTACATGGTGACGACTCCACAGCTGTTTCTTTGGAGGTGGGAGTTGGAGTTGCAATAGCTGTACTTGGAGCTGCTGTGCTGCATGGAGGAGGAACCGCCAAGACATCTTCGTGGTCGTCAATCTCTTGCAGATTCAATTTGAACACCGATCTCATGGATTGTCCATCCTCGGGACTCAAGGATCGCCGAGGTCGTTTGGGTGCATCGGTTTTGGGACTTGCAACAGCCGCCAAAACCTTTGTAGTAGTATCATCCTGTTTGCTTACAACGACCACAGGAACACTGGGCTCGCGGATTTGGGAGACCAAGGTTCGTGTTTGCCGGAACTTTTCCGAATCACTTCCCGTGCGACTGGGCATTCGTGGTGGCAATCGAATGGATTTGGAGGATCCTTCCGAGTCGGGATGCAACATGTCTTGGATCTTGCTTCGCCGACGGTTTCGACGACGATGAATGGATCGGGGTCGAAAGACCTCCATGGGCATGCTCTTTTGGCGATGGACGGCAGTTTTGGGGATCATGGCGGCTTCCACAGCAGTCGCTTCGTCTTCCCCATCACTTCCAGTGCGATGAGGAATCTTGGGGGGGGCCGATTGAGAGGATTTGCGAGGCCGCAAGTCAGGAGGATCAAGGCAAAACGTTTGACTATCATTGTTCGATCCCATCAAGAGTTCGAAAAACTTTTGATGATCGTACTCATCCCCTGTACATTCAACCTCTTCACAACAACCCTTCTCCTCCTCGTAGTGGTTTTGGTGGAGGTCGTCCTCGTCTTCGTTGTCGCTGTCCACATCGTCCAAGGTGTCTTTTTCCGACTTTAATTTGGATTGACTTTCTTGTCGCAAGGGGCGTCGTGGAGGATCCGTCGACGAATTGATGGAGCTTCGCCTCGTGCCATGAGCAGGAGCTGGCAGTGGATCGGTTCCGACTCGTCGCAATGGTATGCGGACGTGGTCACGCTCGCAGCATTCGTCCGACTCGCCCATCGACTCGGAATAAACACTATTATCATCCGTACTACTGCTCGTGCAGAAATGTGTGGATGTACATCCCACCACGGGGAGGATAGAATCATCCTCGTCTTTGGTTCGTAATGTGGGCATGATGAGATGATATAACGTATTGTTAGGATATATAATCGGTTCTTCTACACTGGATGTAATCTGATATCAGGTTCAGATTATATTGATGGTGGGTTATACCAAATGTTTGGTTGATGCTGGTTTTTATGATAAAGATGTAGCGTATGGTCGGCGAAGTTTTGTGATGGTTGCTGCTTTATATGCAGGAAAGTCTTGTAGGATGAACGTTATTGAGGACGACCTGGTATTGGGTGGTGGATCGATAGCCATGAAATAATGGGTGTGAGATGGAAAAACCGGGGACGAAAAAGGGAAGAAGAATCAATTAAACAGGCCGCCATGCAGACATTTCCGGTATTCTAACTACCCAGTACCATAGAGGACGCAATCGCATCAGTCTTGAGCTGTGATAAGTTCTGCAATTATCGTACTGGATGCGAAAGGACATGAGTCTCGCTGACTCATACTACGTACAGACTTATTGGCTGGTAGTTATAACAGTGTGTAATTACAAATACTACTTGTACCATTTGAAAAAGATGCCTCCAGTAGCTACTGAGTAGTAGTAGTTGTAACTGCCGATAAGTGTACCTTTGGTACATGCATGGTGCTCCCATAGATGACACCATCCGAAACCATTGGTCATCGGTTGATATATCTAGAGAAACCCCAGCAGTTCATTAAGACTTTATCCTTTAGATTTATAACCGAACTCTCATAATGTTTGGGAACCATACTAGTACTTGGCCAATCGTCCACGACTGTAAGCAAATTGAAAGGAGTCCCATTTGTGGCTGCCTGTGGACATAACAGACAATAGAACTTGGGTCTTTACGTTAATTCTCAAAGTGCAAGTTGGGTCTTTTCGTTCATATATCTGAAACCCCATGACTCCAAAGGAGAATAACTGGCCATCACTTGATTGCCTGTAATTAAAGCCTTAGACCCGTCTTTGTGTGCAATGACCTAAATTAGCTACTTAAAGATCCCTTTTGTGTCAGCGTGACAACTACTCCGCGTATTTTCCAGTCGGGGAATAGTAGTGAGTTGTAGAATTAGTTTCTACTACGAGTAGTACTACAGGTAGTGCAGCATCTACCGGTACTAGTACCATAGCTAGACTACCGTAGCTAGCTAGTATGCTCAGCGGGCACAAACAGCAGCTGAAACATCAAATGAACCGGTTGGATCAAGATTAGTCATCCTGCTACCGCAGAGAACGGGTTCCACCTAGTAGTAGGCTACTACAACGTACCGGTGCTTACTACTAGGTAACACATTGGATTGGTCACGGTGCCAGTCTTAACTATCAACATCCAGTAGAATCCTGTCACGCCACTACGTAGTAGGCTAGTAGCTAGGGCAACTGGGAATCCCGGAACCCATCAAAAGGTCACAACTCTGCAAACGATATCCCTAAATTTGCACTCCAGAGGCTGACAAGTGACAAAGGTATGGTGCTAGCTAGCATAGGATCTGAAAGTTTTCATGTGTTAGGAACGAGCAAGTGGGATAGGTTAGTTGTCAGACATTTTGTGTCGTCAGAAGCTGTCAGTGAATCTGGAAGATGTACCTTGCAGCGCACAATCATTCAGAGCTATTAGGTGCTGGTAATTCGGGAATCGGCGAGACTCGGAACTGGTTGGATTCAGTCATCCTGCTACCACAGCGAACGGGTTCCAGCTACTAGTAGGTAGTAGCTCTGCGGGAGCTACTACCTACGTAATAGCATTTCCTATGTCTTATCAAGAACAATTAGGATTCAGTCATCCTACCACTAGGTTACAGGTCGGTTACAACCGGGAATCCTGTACGGAACCCAACACAAAGCCGCCAACTCGAGAGGGCAAAAGATCAGGAAACTGAATCCCAAATTTGCACCCAGGGTCTGACCAACACGTTGTTTAGTAGCTGAAAGTGGTGACGTATCAGATAAGAACATGTGTGTTTGGGGGGAAGGGCGGGGGCTCGCAATAGTACAACTGGGAGGTTGTCAGACATTTTAGAGTCAGAAACTTTGAGTGCATCTCGGACCTGTAGCTTGCGGCTATGACCGACACAATCACAATCCATTTGTTTAGATTGTAATCTGCGCCAAAGCGGAATGTACTTGTAAGTGATTCCCAGCAATGACTAGGTAGAGTGGCTGGCGGGGCGCTTCCCTTCCATGTTGCACTGGCACAGTAGTAAATAAATGAAATCTGTTTTAAATTTCTATAATCCAAAATCTTGCATGGCTCGCTTGCCCTTGACATAGTTCTTATTGCTGTTGCTCGACCGAAAAGCTGCTTTACCTCGTCCTTTTTTCTTTTGATCCTGCAATTGTCGTCGGACTCTATTCCTTGCCTTTTCCTCCAATTTCTGACGTTCCATGTCAGTGATCGGATTCGTTGAGTCTAAAAGGTTTTCAACCTCGGGGACATCGCCTTCCTCGTCCTCGTCTTCGCTCCTTTTGTCGTCTTTATCCTGATCTTTTGCATCATCGTCTGATTGGGTATCATTGTGAATATTGTTGCCTTCATCCTCAATATTCTCATTCACAGTATTGTTACCAACCTCCTCAACATTCCCATTATCTTCCTCATTACTCTCGTATTCCTCGTCGTCTTCGTCTTCGTCTTCACCTTCATCGCTCTCTTCTTCCAAAGTGGATTGCATTAACTTTTCGTTGGCTTCAAAATAAAACAACTCCAAATCTCGTTGGGAATCTTCCACGGAATATCCACTAGCTCTGAGTTCCACATCTAACCGAACCTTTAGTTTTGTCGAAGAATTGGCTCTCGTGGCCTCGTTGTCAACTTGGGTTTCCTTGCCTTCCTCTCCATTGGCATTGGCATCGGCATCGGCATCGGCATCATCATCCTCATCTGATCCCACAAGACTTTCCCACTGCACAATATGTTGGAGAATATCTTCGGGTGGAATTTGACATTGCAATTTCATGACAAAGAATTTTCGCAGACATTCCAAATCCCGTTCATACAGTTCTTGGGCGTTGGGATGTTGTGTACTGACCATTTGAGGAAAATCAATCAAGGTGACCACCGGTTTGGGTTCTCCATTTTCCAAAAGTTGAATCGGCTGTGGTATAGTGTCGTGGTCCTCCTCATCGGGTGCCAATTTCTCGACGGCCACTTCTCCTCCTGCGACACTGCCTTGATAATGTTTGTCCCAAGGCCCCATTCCCGACAAGGCACCACGGGATGCTGCCACCGACATGCCCGAATGACGCACATAGATATCATCACCCTCTTGTTGTGCGACTGCCGACTGAATTCCACTCATATCTACCAATAAATTGAATTCGTTCAAATCGCAATGCACCAATCCATGACGGGCCAATCGGACGGCCATTTGCGTGGCATCTTGAAAAATGGATTGGGCTTGTTCGGGGGATATGCGAGTGGGGATAATTTGATACAGTGGGACTCCTCGTACCAATCCCATGACGACCACATGACGATTGTGCGCGACCGGTGTCGGTGTTGGATAACCCACTTGATGCAAGGCTTTCATGAAAGCGAATTCTTTAATGGCGCTGAGGCGACTCAAAAAGAGCCACGAGTTGGGTTGGGTGTGCAAGGATTTGGAATTGAAGTAATCACGCTTTTTGCGGACATTGCGAAAGGATGTACGACCAAGACGATGCAACTTCAAGACGGTTTGTCGACCTTCCTTATTCACGGCTAGGTACACATCACTCTCTTTTCCAGTGCCAATGCGATCGCCCAAGGCCGCCACAAAGCCTCGTGTTTTCAAATTGTGCAATGCCAATATATCGTAGCCCGCATTGGTCAACCGATATCCATCGTAGCCACCCTTTTTGGATTCATGACTCAATAACTTGTCACGCAGCAAACTGGAAATAATTTTGCCCGAACCACCATGGCGTAAATTGGCCAGCGAGGCAACCAAGGGACCGGGCACCAATCCATGATTGCGCATGCCCTTTTCGACAGCTTCCATGACTCGAAAGTCTTTGCGGTCCATCGTCCGCATTACCGTAGCATCCAACTTCATCTTGTAATATCAATTATTATTGTTGAACAAATCGTTGGTTACTGATTATTAAGCACTGCTGGGTGCATTCCACTGGGCCCAACTTATACTTTGTCTTTTACCTTCGTCGAGTTGCAACACAACTCAACAGCAAGGAACGAATAAAAATGAGGAAGGAAAACTCAAACTAACAACTTGTTGGTTTGGTTGGTGGCACAAGCAGTTGTGTCAGACGGTCGAAGACCAGACAAAAAAGAGCTATTGAGCGTCCTTCTGAAACTAGTAGAGCCAACCTGCGTCGTCTCTGTTTGGAACCCACACAGCTAGAAGTTGCTTCCGTGAATGGACGTCTCCTCCGATCCAAAACACACAACGATAACAACGATATCTTTCTTGTCATTTCCATGAGAAATCTTTGGAACTTTTTATTTCCAAAACTTTTAGGTTATTTGCGTCATCCTTGTGGATATCGACGTATTATTTCGAAATCGATATCTCTACGTCCAGTTCTAGCTAGCTAGCCACTCCGAAGGCAGACACTTCTCCCTGGAGACAAGATTTGCCTAAACCAACTTCTTCACCAACTTAAATATCACCACAAAAATTGAACCACAAAGTCACGAAACCTCATAATTATAAGAATCAATTAATACTGGTACACAACATGCCAAATGCTGCCCCCCAAAACGATGACGAGGATGATATCAGTGCCTTGGAAGATGCAGTGGCGAGGGTCCAAGAGCTTGCTCAAGTAT
>Ga0163149_10003189_pt1 | contig 18921 bp, 19 predicted proteins | sample OliLakLV19MP5G1_FD_148604 | JGI IMG/M metagenome (GOLD analysis project Ga0163149, IMG submission 148604) | Freshwater microbial mat bacterial communities from Lake Vanda, McMurdo Dry Valleys, Antarctica - Oligotrophic Lake LV.19.MP5.G1 | ecosystem: Environmental > Aquatic > Freshwater > Lake >...
GTGTATCCACACATGTATTAATTTACACCAAGGCAAAAAAAAACAAGCACTCTAAGCTATCGCATCTGTTGTTTCCACCGTATTGTTTTCCCTTGCTGTTCTACCGATTAGCTTCGCACAACCTAACAATACAATGTCATCAACGCCTCCCAATGGCAAGGGAGGGAAGACTCCACCGGCAGCTACGCCTGGATGGGGAAGGGCTCTGGGGATTTTTTCCTCTGTCAAAAAGAAAGCGTTTGGAGCGCCCCGCTCCGTAGACTCTAGTACTAATCCTACGGACGTCGATTTATCGGCTGTCACCGAGGAGCATAGCTTTCGCAATAACGACAATAGTGCCTTCAAACCAAACACGTCTAATATGAATACCTCAATGAATTCAGATACGGATGTGTTCATGTCGCCCATGCCGCCAAACCTTTCACCGGGCCAATCGGCTAGCACCTCCATGTTTGGCAACGGTGACAGCAATGCCACACCTTACACGATGGGGAGTGGTCGTCGCAAGCCCTCCTCACTGCAGTTTTCGAACTTTCGGTTGCCATCGGCCAAGAAGGCGCCGCCTCAGGAAGCCAGTCCAAATGGTACAGATACTGGAGGAGGAGCAGCAGGTCCCAACCAACAGCTGTTCTCTGTCGGCAGTGGCTTTCGAAAAGCGAAATCGCCTTGGCAAAACCGTGGTGGAGCCTCATCATCGACGGCTCTCGTATCGACTCGCTCTCCATGGCAGGGTGACCGAACTAGTAGCACCAAGGCAGTCGTGCAAAAGCCCAGTAGACCTCTTACTTTCCAACGAACAACGACTGATCGGGAGCGAACATATCGCCCATATGCTGTGGGACTTGTCGGAGCTGCACCGTTAGGTGGTCGTCGATACAGAAGAGAAGCACGGGCATTCAACCCCGAACAATTTAGCAAGAAGCTTCGTGAATTCAAAGATTCCTTTGCACCTGATGGAATTGAAGAAAAGTCTTCGACGGTTTATGCAGTTCATGGCAAAGTAAGGTGGGGGTCCGAAAGCGTTCCAAGTCGTCTTCCTAGGCCAGCTGTGAAACGACAACGTGCAGCGCCTACTATCCAACCAGTTCGTGACGATGATGGTAATGATGAAGGAGAGGAGGAAGACTATGAAGCTGATAATCGTAGCAAACGCCGCAAAACGGTTGCTTTTGCCCAAGAAGACGATTCTTATGCTGTTACTTTCGCAAACATTGCTTCGACACCTTTCAACAAGTCCGTTGCCAATCGCAAAGGAACGCCAATGCCAGCCAAGGACAATCGGCGAGCTTCTGCGCCAGAACCAGAGGAAGACGCAGAAGAGGAGCCGATGAGACAGCCCCCTCAAAAGAAGCCTACTGACAGCTTGCTAGAAAGGCCACCACGGCCTACTTTTTCTCTTGAAAAAAGCGTTGATTTTAGTGTATATGGTTCCCAGATCGAAACGTTTGATCCTGTTGTACTTAATAGCAATGAACAGGCTTTGTATCTCGGTGTGCAAACAAGGGAAACCGCTGTATCTTTGGATGCCTCCAAGTCCTTTCAAGATGTGGCGGAATACAGGAACGCGAAATACACCCGACCGAAGTCCCCAGATCGCAAAAAACGAGCTCAAGACGATGAGGACGATGATGATGGTATTGCACCGACAAAACGGACCAAGCTAAATACATCGACGGACGAAGTAAATACATGGACTTGCGAATGTGGCAATGCGGTCGATGACATGGAAAGGGTATGTGATAAATGCGGCAAGGCCCGAAAGGTCGTGGTAATTCAAGGTGGTTTTGGCGACCAGTTTAAACCACCTGAAGGCTCGTGGAAATGCCCCACTTGCCAGATCACGAATTATCGTGGCGTTGAGGAGTGCCCTTCTTGTCAGACAGCAAAACCCCAAGGGAATGCAACTGCCTCGGACGCAACCTCTCCAAGCAAGACCGCAGCTAGTACAGCCTCATCGGAAACGAAATTCCAGTTTGGAGGCGAGCAACCCGCTTCTACTACAAAATTTGCCTTCGGAAGCGGCACAGCACCTGCTGGCGGCTTTACCTTTGGTACTCCCAGTTCTACAGTTCCCGCTGGCGGTGCCTTTGCTTCAGGCCCAGCACCTCCTCTAAGCGGTGGCTTTGTGTTCGGCTCACCTTCGCCTGCAACGCAGTCAGCAACTGACAATCAGAAGCCTACAACACCAGCCGTATCAAGCGCTGGTGCTGGAAATGAAACCACCGAGGCCTCGGGCTTCACAGCTTCTGCAGCCACCGCGTCGTTTCCTTCATCTGGTGTGCGATTTGCCCTCGGCGGCTCGTCGGGTGAAAACGGTAATAAAAAACCCGCAACCGTTAGCTTTGCTGGCGTCGACAAGACAACTTCAGACGAGAAGAAGTCTGATACAGGTGGCGCTTCCCAGCCAATAGGCGGTGTCTCATTTGGAAGCGGTTCAAGTATGAATCAGACCACAGAGACTCCTTCAACAAAGCCAGTGTTCCAGTTCGGAGCCAATAGCAATTCTGCCACCCAGAATGGAAGTGACTACAGCGAGTCCGAAGACGCGAAGGAACCTGCTGCTGCTCCTACCCCAGGAAGTTTCTCATTTGGTCAAGACCAGCAAGCAGATGCCCCTGCGCCGGCTCCTTCCGCGACCTTTACCGGAGGCTCTGCAAATCCAGCCTTTAACTTTGGGCAGGCACCAGCACCAGCGCCACCACCTTCTAGTGGAGGTAACGGAAACGCCTTTCCTTCGTATGGTGGCGCCCCTTCCTCAGGAGCTGCATCTGCGGCGCCCTTGAGTAACACGGAAAAGACACCAAAAAGGCAACGTGGCTATGACCTCAGCGGAGGCGAATCCAAGGATTCCAAACCAGCAGAATCTAGTGCTGCCCCAACTCTTTTTGGGGTCTCCGCTGCTCCAGCGACTGGCGGTGGTAGCAGTACGTTTGTCTTTGGCGGCAACAACGGTGCATCAAGTGAGAACGACGGAGGTCAAGGGAGCCACGGTTTTGGTAGTGCGCCTGGTGCTCCTTTTGGAAATGCGGCTCCCGCCGCCGGCGGCACAGCTGGCGGCACGTCGTTTGGATCAACACCGGCACCCGCAAGTGGCATGCCATTTGGTTCCCCCACGGCTGGTTCGCAGTTCGGAGCAAGCAGCACACCTGCCCCGACTGCTGGTTCACAATTTGGGTCGAGCAATACACCAGCACCCGCTGCTGGTTCAGGCTTTGGATCAAGTAATACACCAGCCCCCGTAACTGGTTCACAATTTGTATCAAGTAATACACAATCCTTTGCATCGAATACTCCAGCACCGGCGGCAGGATCTTCCAGTTCAAGTGCGAACCCGTTTCTGTTTGGCGGCGGTGCGCCAGCTCCTGCTCCTTCCGGTGGTAGTGGATCAGGTGGGTTTGGGGGTTCTACGAGCGCGCCATTGTTTGGATCGACACCTGCACCGGGCGCTGACCCGTTTGGAACCACGCCCGCGGCGGCTTTTGGTGGTGGAGTGAATCCATCTGCACCGGCCCCACCAGCTTTTGGTGGTAATACTCCATCTGCCCCGTCTTCGTCATTCGGCACATCGTTCGGTCAGACTGCCAATGGTGGAGCGCCGTCAGGCTTCGGTGCGACACCTGGAGGAGGGTTTCCCGGCAACTTTGGACCGTCGTCTGCAGCCCCTGCACCTTTTGGGTTGTCGAACGCTTCAGGGGCGACTCCCTCGACACCTGGCTTTGGTGCCATGCCAAACGCGTCAAATTTTGGTGCGCCAACATTTGGCAACCAGACGCCTGCTCCCGCTCCTGGCTTTGGCGCGGCCGCTTTTGCTAGCAACAACGCTCCCAACACAGGAGGATTCGGAAACAGCGGTGGTTTCGGTGCTCCTTCGACCGGTGGCTTCCAGTCCACTCCTGCGGCACCTGGATATGGCGGAGGATTCGGCACGGCGCCCAACACAGCTCCTCCTGGAGGCGTTGGTGGCGGTCCAGCTGGAGGTTTTAGTTTGGGAACGGCTGATCCGAAACCCAAGAAGATTGCGGGACGCAGAATGATTCGGGCCAGACGACCTACCCGCCCAGCATAAGTCTCAAAGCTCTACAGCTGTTTTGGAGCAGTGGGATAAGCGAGCATCGCATACACACTAGTGCAGCTACTGCTGGCCTGGGCTGTATGTAATCTGTTATTCCGCGCACGGTAAGGAGTGAGTATGGCTTGGCATGATCAGGGATACTGGATTTGAACTAGAATCGCGAGACCTCACTAGAATCAAAAGGATAACTTGCTACACGCCGAGGGATATAGTACTAAGCAGACTATAGGCTAGTAGACAGAATAGGAGAAGTACTTGTACGTTGTATTATGGTCATCCACTACTCTCGCTGTGATAATAAGTTATCCCCTGATGATGAAGTGGCGTTTTAGGATGCATTATGTAGTAGTCCAAGAGTCGCCCGCGGGATGGATGTTGTTGGATTAAAGAGGTCCTTTCTTGACTAGCATCTAGAAATTATTCTAACGTGTTCCATTGCGCTTCTCCGCCAAAAGAGGAATTCTCAGATGACAGTGCCATGCATGTTGCTGGGTCATGAGGTTGTGAGTGGTGGTACCATACGTATTGTTTCTTTCATGCTGTCTCGTGATTTATTGTAGTCAATGGCAATAATTTTGAATGGATGAAGCAGAAAACAAAAAAGATCCTTCTGCCTTTCCTCTTCTTCTAAACCACGAGTAGAAGTTACTTTCTCATATTAAGAATGGCTATGCCTGATGAAGTAAAGACTTTGCTTGAGCAACACCAGTCAAGCATAACCTACTAATACAGTATTTCCCTGTGCAAAGCCTAAAGCTCAAGCTTGTCCCAGTCGACAAAAAAACAAGTAGGAGCATATTTTTGCTTTTGCCTAGTGCGGAAGCGACATAATTTGCTATAATTTAATTCAATTTTCTTCCTCATTTATACAATCCTTCAGTAGATTATACTTGATTAACAAAAATGGACCCCCGCATCATTGAATTCCGAAAGCAATTGCAAAAAGTCATCCAAATCCATTTTGGAAGCTCGTTGGCCTGCCCAAGGCTCTTTGCCCAAGATTTCCTCCAAGAGTTCCTTAATGCTTCGTTCATTACTATTGTTGTCGTCATCCATTTTATCGGCTTCTTCCACCATCATACCGTCCTCCGTGTCCTTGGACTTTTTCTTTTGTTTTCTGCCAGCGACAGGCTGTAGCAGCTTTAGCTTTTGTTGTTGTTGTAAAGCCTTGTGCGTTTTGCGATTGTTTTCTAATAACTGCATGGTGGATTTGGTCATCAAAACGGCACGCAGTGTTTTATTTTTGCGATTGAAAAGAAGTCGAATCTAGATGTTGGATCCACAAAAGAATTCAAGTGTAAGTTACCGTAAGTTCCAATGTAAAGCCCTCAAGAAACAAAAAAATGCATAATAGACTAACGCAAGACTTACCATTCCATCCCATTCTACAAAATTCACAGGAGGCGGAGGTTGTTTGCATTGGATCCGAACAACACGAGATTCCACTTTCGGTGGTGGACGAAAATTATTTCTTCCAACCTTGAGGAGTTGGTCGACTTTGGCCAGCAATTGCGTATTGACAGACAATCGACAGTACAAGGCTTCTCCTGGACGCGCCGTCAATCGCAGTGCAAATTCCTCTTGAAACATGAGAACGGCACACTTGAAATGGTAGTGTTGCAACAGTTTAAAGACCAGAGCACTGGATATTTGGTAGGGAACATTGGCCACACAGACATCAAATTTGGGCCACTGAGATGTAATGGCGTCTCCTTGAATAATTTGAAGCTTGTTTCGTTGCTGGGTACCTTCGACACGCTTGTTGAGTTCTCGAATCATTCTAGCGTCGTATTCCAGCGCTATTACTTTGCTGCATTTGTCCAGCAGTGGAAGGGTCATGTTTCCCGTACCAGGACCAATTTCCAAGCAAACGTCCGTGGATTTTACAGCTGCCTTTTGAATAATGGCATGAATAATGGCGGGATTTTTTAGAAAATGCTGACCCAACTGTGTGTTGGGGGTGATTAGATTGTTGTGTTTGGGAGTTGCACTGGAGGCCGATTTTCCACGAGAAGCACCAGAATGCCCTGCTGCAGCAGATGCCATTCCCATGGGAGCATGTTGAGCCGAGCTCGAGCGCTTTTTGGATGCTTTCGGCATTTTCTACAGTAGGTCTTGTAGATAATTTTCCTTTTGTTGGTTTGAGGTTAGCTTCAACGCTCAGATTGGCTATCTCCTAGTGGGTGTGGTCTAGGTCTCTTAGTAATTCTTTCCAGAAAAACATGTGAAGGGGCAAATTCTACGCTCAACCTTTTATAGTGGGTAAATTGATGTTTGAACGAGAAAGAAAAAATGAACGAGGAAATGAAAAAACGGATGGTTTTCAGGAGGAAATTTAAAAAGGGCTACAAGTAGGGCTCAGAAGAATTCCGGGTTCCAAAATCAACAGGGTCGGACGAGAACAGACGAATCAAAAGAGTACTCAAAGACCAGTCAAAGATACCGTCACAAAATGACCGGTTTACAGAGATTTACTACTAGAAAAACAGTATGTAGGTTTAGGTACAATATTTGATGTAGAAAATAAGATTCCGTTCGATCTTGTTGACAGTCTTGGCATCTTTGGGCCGTAAAAGCCCGCTGGCGCGGTTGGGAACCGGGACATGATGAGTCCATCGATCCGAACAGCTAATTTAATTTTGTCACGAACTTTCTCCGTCTCTCGACACGATCCAGCAATCAAGCGCTTTCCGTCTGTCTGATTGCTTGATGCACCCAAGCCTCGCAAGAGAAAAATAACGAAGCGAAACAAGTGGAACCGTTCACCAAGTAGTGAGTGAGTGTCCACGTTAGTTGCAATCAGGGAATGTCAAAATTGGTGGGAAAGGTATCCCGGCTTCTGGGCAAAGGAGAGAAAAAGGACCGGGTGAGTAGTCCATTATTGGTTACATGATGTACTTGTTGCTGTTCTCGTTGTTGATGATGGTGTCCTTGCGTCTTTGGCTCGTGATGATGGATGGAAGCGTGTTGTTGTTGCTGTTATTTGACCAGTGGGCGTGCAACACCGGATGGCGTGTGAAGACTATCGAAGAATCTTACTGAATCGAGGATGACCGCGATGACTTTAACGTTTCATCTCGCTCTTGTTTAAGGAAGAAGTTTTGGAAATATTCGTTAGCACGTTTCGCTTGTTTGTTGTAATTCTTCAAAAACATCTTCTTTACAATAAGTCTCACAGTGAAATTTTTACTGTACTTTTTGCCATACAGGACGACATCGCAGACGAGTTTTTCGGGGAAGGCAAGACACAGGAGAGCCCCGCGTCGGCTACTGGATCTTCTAGTCAAAAGAAATCCGCAGCACCAGCTCCCCCAAAAGACCCACCTCCTGCCAAGAGCTCCAAGCAGTCACAAAGGAGATCGAGCGCAGCCCGCGCAGCAGCAACAGGAGGCGCCAGCAGTGGCACAAGAGCCTCTATCAAGAGCAGCAGCGACGGTAAGGAATCATCTTCCGGTGCCAAGCCCTCTCAAGTTAAGAAGATAGCAGGCAAAAAGTCTAGCGCCTACGTACCACCTGCCCCCATCACAGCTATTGTTGAAGAAGGAGGGCCGAAAGAGAAAAGACGATCTTCCAAGGCGACTGATTCTCACGAGAAGAAACCCAGCGGCGGAGACAAACCCCGTAGGTCATCGACTGCTGTCAAGAAGAGCGGAAGTGCTGACCGTAGTGAACGCGACCGTAGTGAACGAGTCGATCGCAGTGAACGAATTGATCGCAGCGAGCGTGTTGATCGTAGCGAGCGTGACCACCACAAGAGCAAACCGAAGTCTTCAGGAGGAAAGACCAGCGACGACAAGATGCCGTCTGATAGCAAAAAGAGCCATAAATCGGACAAGGACCGGAAGGAGAAGAAATCCAAGAAGAAGAGCTCCAGTGAGAAATTCGATGATCTCAAGACTCCAGAGCCAAGCTCCGAGAGTGGAATGCGCTTTGATGAGCTGTATAGGTTGAAAGGAGTGGTAGGTTCCGCACCTTCTTGTGCTGTTGTCTGTCTCTTGTTTTGTCGTTACCCCGATCCTTAGTCCAAGAATTTCTCATGCTCCGGTCGTCACTCACTCTCTTTCTTTCTTGTTGTTGCTCTTGTGAATCCCTTCCCCTTCATCGCGCAGCTTGGAACGGGCGCTTTCTCCACAGTCCGAGAAGGCTTTCATCGATCGAATGCCAACTGTTCGTACGCTGTCAAATGTGTAAACCGCAAAAAATTGTCGGAAGAAGACGAAGCCGCTTTGTTGGACGAAGTAGCTATTTTGAAAGCAATGAAGCACGTGCACATCATCCGCCTGTATGACTTCTTCTCCGAACCTTCAACGTACTATCTAGTTATGGAGAGGATGCGTGGAGGAGAGCTCTTCGATCGGATTGTCGCAAAGGCATACTACAACGAAAAGGAGGCCCGTGACACTTGTAAAATCCTTCTAGAAGCGGTGGATCACTGTCACAAGCACAGCGTGGCACATCGCGACTTGAAACCCGAGAACTTGCTTCTCCTTTCGGATGAAGACGACTCGGCTGTCAAGATTGCCGATTTTGGTTTTGCCAAGATTGTCAAAGAGCCCAATTCGTTAACAACACAATGTGGCACTCCTGGATATGTAGCGCCGGAAATTTTGGAAGGCAACCCCTACGATGAAAGAGCTGATATGTGGAGCGTGGGTGTCATTCTCTATATTTTGTTGGGTGGTTACCCGCCCTTTATCGAAAGTACCCAACGCGACCTCTTCCGCAAGATCCGCAAGGGAGAGTACGAGTTTCACGAAGAATACTGGGGGACGGTAAGCGTAGAAGCGAAGGATCTTATTTCTAGCTTGCTTACTGTTGACCCAGTTAAAAGATTACAAGCCAAGAACGGTTTGCACAACGCTTGGATCACCGGAGATGATGCTGACCTAGCAGGCAGAGATTTGGGAGCCAATCTTGAGAAGTTCAAGGCCTTTAACGCTCGACGTAAATTCAAAGCGGTTGTGTCGACCATCATGGCCGTGAACAAGCTGAGCTTCATGGGAAATCAACTGAATCTAGATGCCGTCAACAACAACGAGTCCTAATCTGCCGATAATATATGATAATACTTCTACCTGTGTTGCTTGCGTGGTACAGTATATTTGTGAAGGTAACGATATTTCAATGTTTTTGATGATTTAAGATTACTAGACACTCTACCTCGATATTACATATGCATGAAGCGATTGAGCCAGTTAAAACAAATAGCAACCTATTTTACTTAGCCTCTGCTCCCTAGATAGAAATAGATAGCAGCTGTCCAAATTTGGAACTTGAGTAGTCTAAACAATGAGAGCCGGGTAGAACTTGGGGGTACGGCTTCTACCGTTCAACCTCTTACTCATTGAAAAGAATCAAGGTGATAATCTCACAGGTACATTAGATGGATAACCAACAGAGAACTGTCAGCAAGAAGTCATGCTACAGTACTAGTAGTACCAGGCAGATTCGATCAGTCTGAATCTGCATCTTCCTCGGACTGATGGGGCTGGACGGGCCAAGCTACCTACCTACCACCGATACTGGATGACTATTGGAACTTCAGGGCAGACAACTACCTTGTCCAAGTCCAACAAGCTTTCATGCCATTGCCGTCGTAGCAACCTCTGTGCTACTGTACTCCATTCGTTACAGCAATCCCAAAAAAACTAATAAAAATAAAGCTACGTGTAACATTTTCGTCCGTCCGGCGTCCGCAAGGAAAGATTTTGGTCCTTTTTTTTTGTTTCTATTGAATTCGGCTTGCTGTCTACGATTATTTCATTACCAAAGTTATCGATCATTTCCTCTCAGGTAATTTCTCTTTGACGACGATCGACGCCAAGCATGCTTGGAATTTGGCGCTTTCTCATAGCCGCAGCGGCATTGGTGGGAGGAGCTGCTGCTCGCGGCGGCAGCCCTTTCTCATCGAATGTAGTGGCGTTGACGGCTAAGAATTGGAAACAGGAAGTGGAAGAATCCCCCCATGCCGTCTTTGTCAACATTTGTCGACAAGGATGAGGTTATTGCCAGCTTCTAGCCCCAGAGGTTTGTGTACCTGTACTGTACTGTATTTTCGTTCCGTCTCGTTTCCACAGGTCTTCACTTTTCTCAACTATGGTGATGCCGTTTTTTTGCCGTCGGTTTCGTAGTGGGAGAAGCTGGCAGGAGCCGTAAAAGGTGCGTCAACGTTCAGTGTTCGAATTTCTTCTTTATTGCTCGAAAGAAAATGCAAAATATCTCATTTCTGAATCTACCCCCTCCCCCGCAGGGACTGTAAAGATTGCATATTGGGACACTGAACAGCAAGGCGGGCGGCCTCGTTTACTCGGCGAAATCAAAGGAACTCCTACGATTCGCCTCTACAACCCCAAAAAGAAACAAAAGCCTGGTAGCAACGTTCAAAAAGTGGTGAACGATTACAATTATGAACGAAAGGCTGTGGATATGAAGAAATTTCTAGATGCGCAAATGCCAGATTTTGTAGAGAAAATCAAAGAACCAAAAGACTTGGCCAAGTTTGAAGAAAAGGCAAACCGCAATCAACTTCCTCGGGTGTTGTTGTTCTCTTCCAAACCGAACACATTGCCCTTGACAAAATATTTATCGACGGAATTCAGACGCCGAATCTTATTAGGAGAAGTGAAACCCAACAAAAACAACGCGGCCATACAGGAAAAGTATGGCGTGACAGAATTTCCCGCTTTAATTGTCATTCCTGTTACTGCAGAAGGCGAGGAAGAAGCAATCCCAATTCGCTACGACGGAGATGGTATCACCAGGAATAAACTCCACGGCTTTCTTTCAAAACATGCTCTCAAAGATCCGGTCTTGGCTGTCAAAAAGAAGGAGGAGGACAAGGGCGGAGCTTCCGGCCAGGAGGAATCTCCACCGCAAGACAAGGCCGAAGACAAGTCGGAGGGCACGCAAGAAAAGCAAAAGGTGCATTCGTCTGAGCTCTAGTAGACTGTGGGCGGTAAAAAGCTCATGATCATTTTTGTTTGTGGAGAAGCAGAGGTCAGCAACACATGTGGCAATTTGCTCAATTCGTGTCGGGGGGGCAAGGCTTGAATGACGGTCCTCACGGAAAAGTGCATCGCTGGAAAGCTGTGTTTTCCGGACCTGACAAATTGTGTTGAGAAACGCGTTGGTGCCGGGCTTTCACTATTAGTTGTCCATCCTCCGTCTGCAATCCGGAGGGCCTGTCCCTACTGAAGCCAACACAAAGGCGCAATGACTTCTCGACTTAGCCTAAGCCTCTACATACGTTTTGAGCTTTACTGTTAATTCAAGGCTCCTCTGCCTCATAGCATGACTACCATAACATAGATTTTTCAAACGAGTTATTCTTTCAGCTTCATGGTGCCGCTTGTTTTTGAACTCAGTTATTGAAGATGCAATCGCTAGCTCTCCTCCTTGAGCACTAGCCAGATCGCTTTTCACTGCGGGATAGTTTTGAGCTGGATTCGAGACAAGACGTACATGCCGTCGCACGGGGAACTGATGTTTGCTCTCGCCTACAAGACATGCATGCTACGTTCTATGAAACTTCTCGACTCGAATCTCTTTGACAAGGATAAGCTGCGGCGGCCCTAGACTAAATGTGTCACAAACTAATTAAATACCTTTACTGGCGAACCGCACTCGCCCGTTCCATTTATGCAGTATGAATTTGTAGCTCGTCTATGACTACATTGCTCTCTATATAATTCTGAGTTCTAGCGGTTGGCGCCTTTCCGCCAAAGTGATGAAGGTCCTTTTTAAATATATAATTCATAGCTATGCCTGTTAGATGCAATTTTATCTATTTTCGCCAGCTACCGATAGGTAGACAGTGCATTGTACTAAACCGGTTGCGTCTACTGTGCTTATCATTTCAATATGGAATTCTGGGTCGATGGCGCAAGATGAGCAACAGACATTTATTTCGATCGTTTGAAACCAATTGAGCAAGTAGCATTTTGATAGAAACCAATGTGCCTCGAGTGACCCTGGCACGCCCCGAAGAAGGTCAAGTGACATGTTGTCACTCGTCTCAGGCTCGCTTCCAAAGGACCAGTCTTCATGAGATACTCCATACGCAGCAACACGCGGGCATCCATGAACGATCGAGCGGATCAACTTCCCTGTCTCACAATCTTGTCTAAGCTCATTATTCTGCGCTATTCCCGTCTCAAAAAAGGACCATGTTGCCGCCTCTCAACACCTGACGATTATTTTCATATGCAGCTCAGGCCACGAGCTTGATTTCTTCTGTCTACAAACAGCTAGCTTTCTTTTTAAAGGTGTTTACAGTAGCTTATTGTGCGCCGCAATTTACAAGTAGGGTCTAGCAGTCTAATTTTCGTTTCTTCCACATGATTTAGGACCCGATACATCTAGATCTTTTTGACGAAAGGAAACAAGGGACTAGAGACCTGAGATTTCCACTCCTCATAAGCTTCTTGCCCTCCATATCTCTCGGCCTGTTTATCCTCTAGTCCTTTGGTTGCCTGTCGCATGATGGAGACAATGCCGACCATGCCAGCAGTGCTACAGAGCCACGCGACAACCGAACGCCCAAAGTATGGTACACCCGCCAACCAAGTTCCAAACCAAAATACGACTTCACCCGTGTAGTTGGGGTGCCGTGTGAGCGAGTACACTCCATCTGACGGCCCCTGAAAGATATTGTTTCCTTCTTCTCCCGCCCGTTGCTTCACAATGTACTTTTGGCTATCGGCAGCCATTTCCAACAGGGCTCCAGTCCACGCCATTCCAGTTCCTGCCCAGCTGACATAAGTTTGCCACATGGCCGCTCCTTGGTAGTGACGCAAAGCGTACAGTACGGGCGTTGTCATGAACGCATAAAAGATTGCTAGACTCAATGCAAATGGAACACGCTTTAGCCGAGCAGGTTCTTCGCGTCCTGCACCCAACTTCTTCCAGCTAGTGTAGTCTCGAAGCAACAGGTACCCCGCGAGTCTCGCTCCATAAAACATGGTCGCCTGTGTCAACAGATCTCCAAGTCCACCTGAAACAGGACCAAACACAGTTCGCAACGTCAAACCGATAGCCGCCACGGCGGCGCCATATCCAACAGAAATTCCGTAGAGATTCTTTACCTGAGTAATTGGGACACATACAGAAGCTGCTACCGATATCAAAGCAACAACCCCAAGGGGTCCCGATTGCAGGTTTGTGGAGAGGAAGCTGCTCACTGTGGTGACGACCTCGGGGAGAGCAGTCGATGGCAGTTGGCTTCCGCCGCGAATCTCAGGGACACTTTTGAGCGAGACGACCGACCCAGTAGGTGCCACGAAAGCTTGGCACACTGACAGGGATAGGCACAGAACGCTTGTATATAGTATTGACTTCATAGTTCTTCTACTCGTTGATACTCAAAGATAGAAAGAGGACAACTCTTGTTGTTGGTTGGTTGGCAAAATTCAAAATTGTTATGATTGGCATGGTTGTCACCTCGAAGGGCGATGAGTTGACAGGGTTCGCGATCCAACCAAAGCCAAGTGGTAGAAACGTGACGTCATAACCGTGAACGACACTGACACCAGGTAGTGCAGTTAGTGCTTTGCCGCTTCCTTTGGTAAAAACAAAGGCAGCGGAGCAGGAGATCTCCACTAGAAATTTGCTTTTGAGCATGAAGAGGATTGTGTAGTGCCAAGGAAAGCTAAGACGTGTCAAAGTGGGAGGAAAATTGAAGGGTCTGTTGGGGGTTCCAAGGAAGCCCATCTTCAGAACATTCATGCAAGAAAGATGCAATGTGTTTCTGTGGTCGAATGGAAGAAGGACAGTCATAAAGTGATTTATGTTGTTGAAGTGTGGCAGGTTCTAACTATCTGATGTGATCCATTTGAGCAACATGGGACATTGCAACAAAAATGGCAGCGTGCTTTGTGCAGCAACAGTGACACGGATGTTGTGTCGGGTCGGCTGAGCTGCAACACGTTTGGTGGTGCGACCTTTGGCCTTGTGGACTTTCATTGCAAAGGCAAGATCAAAGAGAAATGGTGCTTGAACAAAACCTTTAGCAATAAGAGAGAGTATATTTTTGGGTACAGAAGGTGATGCATTTGTTTGTGTTGTTGCTGGTTGATTTTGACATTGTGCTCTCAGCCATTGAAGGTTGAATTTGTCTTTGATGGATTTGATGATTGAATGGACTGGTTTGGACCAGATGCTGGAATATCCAATGCAGAAGTAGGTAGTTCTTCTTCTGTTGCGTTTGTTGTTGGAATTGTCCTTGGCTTGTTTGATAACTTTGGCTTCTTTGTTGTGTTGTAGTTGTACAGTCAATGTTGCGACCTTTTTGGTGACTAGTCCTGCATGTTGTAGAGCTTGGAAGTGTTGTGGGTAGATTTTGTCTACGTAGTGGTAGGTTCTTGTTTGTTTCTGTGATTGTTGTCAGTTTAGACAGTCTTTTGTAGACTCCTGAAGGGATAGCTTTGAAGCATGCTTTGGTATGGATGCTATCTGCGTTTAGATACTTCAGTTGTTGGTTTGATTTGAGGTGCACTCGGAATTGTAGGTTTCCGTTGGTAGCCCAGACAAGTTCAGTGTCTAGGCATGGAAAGAAGTTCCCTGTTTCGATAGATATTTTGGGGTCATTCTGTTCTGTTGGCAACTCTCTTCTTGATTTGTCTAGCCACATGCTGCAGGTGAATTGTAGGTAGTTTCCTCCTGCTAGTCTGTTCACTGAATTTTGGAATTTGGTTCTCCACTTGAGCATGTCATCGCAGGAAAGTTTGTTGTTGAATGCTGCTATTCCATCATCTCTGTATAGTCTGCAGCATTTGGTTTTCCTGAAGTGTGATTTGGTTTTGTCTAGGATGTAGGCTCCTACTAGATCTGCCAGCCATGCTGATTCATATCCACCAATGGTGAGCCCTTTTTCCTCAGGGTCTCTGTCACCGTCGTACTCATAGTGTTTGTCCACAAAAGTAAGTAGCGTTGACTGTATTCCAAACTTGATCAGGTCTAGGCAGTGTTCGATGGTGATTTGATCTTCTTCTGATAGGTCTTTGGAGAAATGGTAGACTGCTTTTCTCACCAGTTTCAGTCTTACCGATGGGTAGAAGTCTTCAGCATCTATTGATACTATTGTGGAGTTGTTGCAAGTTATTCCTTGGTTCTCAAGATTCTCTTTAAGATCTGAGGCTTGGATTATTGTTTTTGACATATAATCTACTTTATTGTCGTCTAGGATTCTTTTGATTCCCAGGTAGCCAGTCTTTGGGAATGCCAAAGTGAAGTTTGTTGCTGGGACTACTAGTCCAGTAGGGAAATTCCTTCATTGTTGGGGTTCTTGTGGTCTTTGATCAGCAGTTTTGGGGATGGCGTTGCCTTTGATTCAATAGTTTGTTTGATAAAGCTCTCTTCTTTATCTGAGAGGACTCCTAGTTCCACTTTGTCGTGTAGTAGTTGTAACGCTTGTTCTTTGACATCTGCCAGTTTCTCTCTTGATACTTTTTTAGCATTCTTGGTCAGGTGGCCTTCTACCCATTTACAGTAGTTGGATTTTGACACTGATCTGAAGGAGTTGGTTTTGTCGGTTGGGACTACTACTAGGTTGTCATGGTTTCTCAGTTTTTGTTGTAGGCTCGTGGGATTTATTGTTGCGTCCTTTGGCTTCAATTTTGTCAAGTGCTTGTTTAAGAAGTTCCTCTTCAAGTTGTAGGAGGAATCTTTCAGTTTCATCATCTGCTCTAGGGGCTGAAAGATTAATCTTGGTTAGTTTAAGATTGGTTTTCAGACCTGGGTTGTGTGGTTGTTGTTCTTGTTCTTCTTCTTGTGTGTTGTTGGCAATGTTTCCATTGCTTTGGGTTTCTTTATCTTTCTCTTCTTGCAGTAATTTGAAGAAAACTTTCCATCTTACTGCATCTTTGAACCTACGGAATCCATTGATTAGATCTGTAGTGATATCTTCTCCCATTGGTTCTGGGACAAATTTCTCACTGCAGTAGTTCCACCCACCAAACATTGTACCTCATCCTCTAACACGGCGGCATATCCATCCTTTGCAGCTTTGGAGTGGAGACGCCCTTGTGATTTGTCGTTGTGGTGGTGTCGGTTGTGCCCTTCAAATTAGTATCATTTGTAGCATTATTATTTGTTTGTGTGTTGATATGTACACTTGTATTGTTGGTATTATTTTCGACGGTGCTGGTGTTATTGGCTTTTTGACAAGGGGACAAGCTTTCCCCACACAGGCAGCTTCAACGACTTCAACTTGTTGCAGGAACCTCTTGCCATGCTCATTCAGACTTTCACTTGTGTCTCTGAGTGTTGCCTCTTCCATACAAAGTCCTGTTCAGTGACTGCATGATAACAAACTTGTTCCTGACTCCACCAGCATTGTACACAAGTTCCTTGATCATGTTTAACAGCCCGATGACATCATTGTCATCTTCAAGTTTATCGAGTTCAGTTGACTGTGCTTCCAGTTGATCCTTCATCTCGGGCAAACATTGCTTCATGATGATCCTAAACAACTTAGCCTTGTCTTCATTGCACTTATCCTCCTTGTGCAACTTCCCCTGTGCTCATCCACCAGATGCTTCACAGGATCCTTGCCTGGCGCCTTGGGTTTTCAGAACGAGGCCTCTGTCCGTTTCTTCACCAACTTGTACATGTTGCTGTTCATCTTGGTACCAACATGTTCTCCCAACTCCTTCATGGACTTAATGCAAATTGGTACTTGATCTTGCCTTCCAAATGCAAACTTGATTCCATAGAACTCATCCAGCGAATTGGTCCTGTCACTGCTGCAATTTGACCTCCCATCGCTCCTGTTGTTTCCAGCCCTTCTCCTGCTATCAAAGCTGGTGTTGCTGCTAACACTGGCACTCATACTTGTCACTCCTGTGCTTGGTCAACTGCACGGTGTTCACTCCACGGATCCTTGTATTCTTCTTCTTAATTGTACACCGGTGCACTCTCACGGGGCAACAACGAGGTACTCACTCACTCATTCTTCTTGCTTTTGGTCTTGTTACTGGTGCACACTCCACAGCTCTTCTTTCTTTCCCATGGCCGGTACACACTCACGGTGCTTTTGTTGTTGCTCGGTGCACTCTCACGAGCTTTTCGTTGCTCGGTGAGTGCACTCTCACGAGCCTTTCGTTCTTCTTCTTCTTCTTCAATTGGCACAAAGCCGACCCCTTCTTTAAGCCCTACGTTAGGCTTGCTCTCGAAACTTCGATCAATCTCTCTGGCTTCAATCATTTGATTCTTTTCCGCATCGATTGAAGCCTCAACGTGGCATGATCTACGGCCGGCCAAATCACGAGCTTCTTCTTCGCGATCGATAACACATTGCTACCGATCCTTTCTAACTGTTGTTCACAGTGTAGACCTCACCGGCTAATTTCTATTAAATGTTGAATGAAGAGATCTATCCAGTTGTTGAAACAGATCAGTTTAATAGAAATTATGGTTGTGTGGTTGTTGCTACTGTTGCAACTGCTTGCAGTTGATCTTGAAGTGGAAACTTCAAAGACACCATTGTTGTGGATGCACACATCTTCCAACACTTGGACTTGACCATAACTCGGGCGATGGTGAAGCGAGCTTTCTTGCGGTGGATGCATGCCTTGTCAGATTCGCCATTGACTCCCGCAGGGTTGTGACGAAGGCACCAGTGAGTGGCGTTGGCTCGTCCATGTGTGATCAAATTGTCCAATTTTTCTTGTTCCATCTTGGACCAAACGGTGTGGGTAAGCAAGAGAACGCTCTACATCTTGGATTTGGGATGGAAGAATTCAGTGCGGGCCCGGCAAGTGATGCTGCTGCGTAGCCGACTGAGGAGGTCCTTTGCTTGGGCAAGGTCTGTGGGTTGTTCCCAGGGTTCTTCAGCCATGATGTCATGGGGAGCCGGGAGGAGACAAGAAGAACTGTTGGCCATTGTGTTGGATGTGCTTGAAAGATGCTGCAGTGTTGTTGGTTGTTGTCAGAAATGAAGTAAGGTGAGCTTGAGAGAAATGCTCAGGTTGTGAAAGAATGAGAGCAATGGTAGAGCAAACTGCAGCAGGTGCCACAACAGAGCACACCACATCGTGGGGACTCCATCGTGCTGCATTTTGATGGGGTTGATCTGTCTGATGGGAGCAGTTTCAATAGACTCATTTGGAGATTTGTGTAAGGGTTGTGATGTCCTGTGCATGTTGCGGCTGTTGGAAACGCCAGCGAAGAGTTGGACTGTTCAGAGTGATTACAAATGGTATCTTAGGCTGAAGATGCCGCATCTTTGGTCCCGGCAAACTGGGGACTGAGATGTGCCCAAGGGATGGGGCATCGGGAAGGATAAGGTTGAGGGAGAAGGCTATGAAGCTTGTCCTGTAGTCATCCATTTGATCAATTTGGAATTGGCTATGGAGAGAGTTTGAATGCCTTCAAAGGTAGCTTGTCTCTTGTAGGAACACGCAGTGATCTCCCAAGTGGATAACAAATCTCCCAATTGAATAACAAGCGGGAGATTCTACTAGGTAAGCGAACATGCTTCATTCCTAACATGAGACAGGAATGTTTGAGTAACAGACGGCGTCAATCACGAGTAAGTTACGAATAATAAGTGCGGCATGGTAGTGAATCCCTAAGCACAGGGCAAAGCCAAGGTGTTGCCCATGAGTCGATTTGGAGCGGAACCTTTGAACGCTCAACAAGCTTGCAAAGGTACAAAGCAACACACTCTAGAGAATATTTCTCTCTTCTCACAATCCTAAAATAAACACTAAAGAAAACAAGTTTATCTCTAGTTTAGGAGCCCCTTTCTATCAGTAGTTCAAGAAACCTGTTAGAAAGCTTCACACTTCCTCTGCACAAGCAATCAAGTTAGTCTTTCGCTAGACGATTTGTAAATTAACAACCCTCAGAAC
>Ga0163149_10003195_pt1 | contig 18909 bp, 14 predicted proteins | sample OliLakLV19MP5G1_FD_148604 | JGI IMG/M metagenome (GOLD analysis project Ga0163149, IMG submission 148604) | Freshwater microbial mat bacterial communities from Lake Vanda, McMurdo Dry Valleys, Antarctica - Oligotrophic Lake LV.19.MP5.G1 | ecosystem: Environmental > Aquatic > Freshwater > Lake >...
TGCCCAAAGGTCATCAAGGTATTACCATCGATCTTTGTTTGGGCTTTCTGGCAAACTCTAAAGAACCGATTGCCATCCGGGTATTTGCCATGCCTGTGTTGGCCAACATTGCCATAGAAGTGCCTGAGTTAAAGAACGAACTGATCCCGATAATTGAAGATCAACTACCGTATGCGAGTGCAGGATTTCTATCCAGAAGCGACAAGGTGCTGAAGCAATTAAAGCGGTAACTTTGCCATACCCCAATGACCCATCACGACCCACTACATACCTGCAAGAGCTGCCAAAATGAGTTCACAGGCACCTTCTGCAATCATTGCGGAGAAAAGATATTAACACCTTCCGACAAATCGTTTAAGACCATCTTCAACAACATCATACTGGCTGTCACCTTGGTGGATAGCAGGTTCGTTAAGACGCTTTGGATAGTCATAAAAAGCCCCGGAGCCTTGTCGAGGGACTTCTCCAACGGCAAACGCGTGAAGCAGCTGAGCCCCACGGCTTTGTTTTTTGTATTGAACCTGATCTATTTCTTCTTTCCGGTGATTCAGTTATTCAATGCTTCGCTCAATACGCAATTGATGTCGCCCTTACGGGGATTTTATTCAGACCTGATAGCGCATAAGGTGGTGAATATGGGTGTGGATCTGAACTCATTCACCCTGCTCTATAATCTCAAAACCACTAGTCTGGCCAAGTTAATGGTGATGGTCTTTGTGGTTGTTTCGTCTTTGCCTTTGAACTTCCTATACTCGAAGAAAAACAAATACTTCATGGACCATGTAGGCTATGCTGTGGAGCTGGCCTGCTTTAATTTGTTTATCAATACCATCGTTCTTACGCTGATCATGAGGCTGGTTGGCGGTGGCGGATACCTGGATGAAACTGCACTCACGGTAATTTTTATTGTCACCAACCTCTATTTTGTGCTTCGCTCAAGTCACACCTTCTATCATGAAAAGGGATGGAGGCTACTAGTGAAATCCATTACGATGATCCTCTTCCTGAAGGTAGCGCTGGAGGTGTATAGGGCTATCCTGTTTTTTATAACAATTGCATCGCTTTAAAGAGAGTTAAGCGTACAAAATAGCTTTATCGGTATGTGTTTAAAGAATTAGTAATCAACGCAATGAATGCGTCAGATTATTGATTAGTTGCTCGGCTTGGCTACGGTCATCCTGAGACACAAGATCGCGATAAGTTAGCAATGCTTTAATCGCCTCCTCCATCTCTTTATTCATCACTAATGTCAACGCAAGATTGAAATAGCTATTGGGAAACTCTGGCTCAATGGTGATCGATATTTGATAGTGAACTTTGGCAAGAGGTAAGTTGCCAATCTCGGCATAGAGGTTAGCCAGGTTATAATGAGCCTCGTAATGGCGCGGATCTTCTTTTAAGGATTTAGTGAAATAGTCTATGGCCTGAATGTTATTCTTTTCCTCAGATTCAAGGATGCCAAGATTACAGTAGGCATCAGCAACGAAGTCCCCTGATTCAACGGCCCTGAGGTAATGATCCCGAACGCGGGCGCGGTTGTCTCCTTCTTCATCCAACATCAAGGCTTCCTCAAAAACGGAAAGTGGATGTAAACTCCGCACCTTGCCTCCCGAAAAAAGATCCAATTGACCGGGTATCTCACCGGTAGATTTTCGCTTTTTCAGAACGGGCTTGAAGCCAAATTTTTCAGGACTTGAACCTGGGAATTGGATCACCTTCGTCATGCTTCAAAGGTAACTATTTATCGTGGGTAGGTCTACTTAACTGGCCTTCCTGCGAACGGTTTTTTTAGCGATTTCCTTTTTCGCTTTGGCCGCAGTTCCCTTTGCTTTTTCCATCGGCTTCTTCTTGGCCGCATCGATACTTGCTTTAAGGGCAGTCATGATATCGACCACTTTTGGTTCTTCCTCAGTCATCATTACAATCTCCTTGCCTGCAATTTTCGCATCAATGAGAGACTTGAGCGCATCATAATAATGATCTTTCATTTCGATTTTTGAAAACGAGGTGGTCATGGAATCGACCAGCGTCTTGGCAAGTTTGAGTTGTTCTTTGTCAGCTTTCACCTCCAGCAACTGAGGCACTTCACTCATGTTTCTGATTTCGTTAGGGTAGCGCAGGCGGTACATCAAAATGCCTCCTTCATGTGGGGTGATAAGCACGGGTGTCTCGCGGTCGCGAAGCACCACTTTGCCGACTCCAATCTTGCCACTATCCTTCAACGTCTGGCACAGAAGTCCGTAGGTTTTGGCAGCGATGTCGCCATCAGGACCAATAAAATAAGGTATCTCAAAAAGAGTGGGGTGCACTTCTGCTGATTTCACGAAGCCCTCTATTTCGATCACCTTTTCACTTTTGAGTTTCACTTTATTCAGGTCTTCCTGTTCCACAATTACATATTGACCGGGCTCGTATTGATAGCCCTTCACGATGTCTTCATTTTTCAGGGGCTGGCCAGTAACCTTGTCCTTCTTCTCGTAGGAGACCGGATTGTGCCCTTCCAGGGTGAGCAAATTGAAGCTGATGGTTTGCCCGGTGTCGATGGCGTTGTAGATTCTGACCGGGATTGTTACCAACGAAAACTGAATGTGTCCTTTCCAGATGGCTCTCATGAGGAAAAAAGTTAAGGTATTAGTTTAAAAAATTAACTACAGGATACTAAAGTACTGACTGTGAATGATTTTTCAAAATAAAATAGTATTAGAATGAGACATCTCCCCTACTCAATAGTGAGGAAAGGGAGTCTCTATCAGGTGATTTATAAAGAAATTGGACAGCTGTTTATCCTTGCTTGGAGCCTGACGAGGGAACGCATTTCTTAGGAAGCTCATCGGAGTTTTGTGCTCAATCTCGCAGCGCCAGATCCTGGGTGCGCTGGAGTGAAGGGATTTGTATAAAGTCGGGAACACGCAAGACGTGTTGCCGACCTGATACAAAATTAAGAAGCCACATGTTCAGGGGACATGTGGCTTTTTCTAACAGACTGCAAAATATTCTAAAGACTTTTGACTTATTTAAAATCTACATATGAAGTTGTATCAACTTCTGCATTGAGTTGATGGAGCAGGTTGTATAGTCCGTAATAGGTGCGGTTGATATATAAGGCATCTTTCACTCCCCTCGCTTTCTTCGACTCACGAAAAGCCTTCATGTTTCCGATCTCCTCACCAAACTTATACAACGATTCGAAATAGGACTTCTCCGAAAAATCAAACCGTGGTGTTCTGAACGGGCGGCCTAGTAATTCCACCAAATGGGTGAAGACTTCCTTAAAGAATTTCTTGTCTTCGGCTGTATCATCTTTATAGATGAAGCGCAAATCATGAAACACCTTGTCGATTTTTTTAGGATCCTTGAGCATGTCCTTATCGAGCAACTCAAAGTAGCTCTTGTAAAAATCTTCGGGTATTACCTTCACACACCCGAAGTCGATGACCCCCAACTTTCCTTCCGGGGTGATGATGAAATTTCCTGGATGCGGATCCGCGTGAAGCGAGTGTAAACTATGAATCTGGTAGTGGTAAAAATCCCAAAGTGCCTGGCCTAATCGCTGACCTTCCTTGGCATCAATATCTTTGGCCTTAATCCGCTCGCCCAAGGGCTTGCCCTCAATCCAATCCATAGTCAAAATCCGGTCGCCCGAAAACTGGGGATAGTAGGTTGGAAACACCAGGTTAGGGATGTGCTTACATTGCTTTGAGAGGTCAAGGGAACGCTTCAGCTCGAGGACATAATCTGCCTCTTCAAGAAGCCGGGATTGTACTTCACCGATAAACTCATCGTATTCAGCTGCATTCAATTTAAACATCCGCAAAGCGATGGGCTTCACCATAGCAAGGTCACTCTTCACACTATCAGCCACGCCTGGATATTGAATCTTAACCGCCAGCTTTTTCCCATTCAAGTTAGCCTGATGCACCTGCCCAATCGAAGCAGCATTCGAAGCTTCGTGCAAAAAGGTGTCAAATATTTCCTGTGGCTTTTTTCCCATCGACTTCTCAAAGGTGCGCACTACCAAAGGATAGGATAAGGGAGGTGCACTATACTGAGCCATGGCAAACTGATCCTGATAAGCTGTAGGCAAGAGGTTCTTGTCCATGCTCAGCATTTGAGCAACCTTCAAGGCGCTGCCCTTTAGTTGGCTGAGCGAGTTATAGATATCAGTCGCGTTGTCGAGGTGAAGCTGGTCTTTGGTCAGTTCTGAGTTGACTAATTTCTTGCTGTAATGCTTCAGATAGTTTGTTCCTATTTTAGCACCGGTTGATATAAACTTGGTGGCCCGTTGCACTTTGCCAACCGGAATACTCTGCTGCTCCTTCACCTTCATCACGTAGTATTAAATCAGTTTTTAGAATTTTGATAGAGAAACTTTCCAAAGTCGAGGGCGGAGTCTAGCACCCCTTTGCCGATCAGGTCGAAGGCCAGGTTCACTGACTTCTCAATGGCGGCATCCGTTTTTTCGAAACCAGGGCTCTCATCATGAACCCAGAACTGGAGGATGAACATAAGGTGCATCCAGAAGAGGCGGTCGTAGCGCTGGTCTAAGTATGGTCTTTTGGCAACTTCGCCTGTGGTCTTTCCCTCATTTAATACGGAGTTAATCCAATCCTTAAATGATTCTTTAAAACCTTTTAAGAATACTGGCACAGTTGAAGGATTCTTCCACAACTTCAACTGATGAACTGCAAAACTGCGGTCGGACTTGAGCAACTCAGCCAATGAAAAGTAAAACGTAAGTATTTTTTCACGCGCTGTAAAGCCCAGATAGTCATTATCATTCTCCATACGGCTACGGGTTTGATCGATGTACCCTTTCCAGATGGATTTTTCCAATGCGTCAAAAGATCCAAAGTATTGATAGAATTCGTCTTCCTTGAATCCGTGATCTTTGCAAAACTTATATACCGAAGCAGGCTGTTTGCCTTCGGTCAGTACATAGTCGCGAAAATCCGCAACGATCTTTTCAGACGTGATCGCCTCTGTCTTTGGTTTGGCTTTCGATTTCTTTGTCTTTTCCATGCTCTTTAAACACAGAAAGAGGAAAGTATGTTTGCTAACTCATCCCTTTTTTCGTAGCACTCGATCTGAAAGTTTCAGAAATGGATAATTCTGTTGAAATTTAGCAGTGACCTTTATTGGAAAGCTTAAGTATGCAATGGTCTTTATCCTTATCGGGATGGAGCTAAGTACGTTTGCCCAAACGGATCCTAAACATCGAAGTGCCTATTATTTCGAAAAGGGAGAAGAAGCACTCAAAAGCAAATCCTATAAAACGGCTCTCGCCCACTTCAATGAATGCTTAAGACTGAGCCCGTATTTTATGGAAGCCTACTATTCCAGGGCTTTGGCACGGGAAAATCTGGGCGACAAACAAGGAGCACTGACCGATTTCAACATCTACCTTGAGTCGAAGCCGGAAGACAAAGAAGCTCTCTTTAGCAGGGCTGTTAGTCGATATGATTACGGACAGTGGGCGGTGGCGAAGGAAGATTTTTTAAAACTCCTAGCTATGCCAGAGGGTGGTGAAACCAACACCGTCTATTTTCAAACCGATAAATCCGCGGATGGAATCACCAAAGCCTTTACGGTCCATCATCAGCTTACACCGACCCTGCTAAACTATCTCGGCCTGATTGAAACGAAGTTGAAGAACTTCAGCAAGGCAGAACACTATTTTGATTCTGCCATCAGCATCCATCCCAATGAACCTGACTATTTCCTGAACCGCGGCATCGCTAAGTTACAAGCAGGTGATTCCGCAAAAGCCATTACCGATTTTGAGCGGACACTTTCATTGAATCCCGAAAGCAGTTTGGCAAGACACAACCTGGCGGTATTGAAAAAATCATCGTCAAATTCAGAAGAGACTGAAACCCTTTTGACGGAAGCGATTGCGAAAAATCCCAAGCTACCTTACTCATATGCCGAACGTGGATTAGTGAGAATGAAAGCCGGCAACCTGAAAGGCGCACTGGAAGATTATGATGAGGCGATCCGGCTTGATCCTGCCGATCCTGATTATTGGCTTAATCGTGGAATTATAAAAGAGCAAAGCAAAGATCTGAATGGTGCGCTGGCCGATTACCAACAATTGATCACTTTAAAAGCAGACTATATAAAGGGCTGGCTTAATCATGGCAACGTGGAGATGAAACTTAACCGTATTACAGAAGCCATTGAAGACTATACAGTGGCCATCGCCTATTATCCTGAATATGGTCTTGCCTTCTACAACCGTGGACTTGCCTACCACCGGCTTGGTAAAAAAGCGGAAGCCTGCAAAGATTTGGAACAAGCGAAGAAGCTGGGATCGAAAGTAGATCCCAAAGTAGTAAGCACGATTTGTAATTAGGTGCTGTTGATTGGGACCATTACTTTATTTTTACTTTTTCTCAAATGTAGTTATGATTGATACCAACCTTCTACTCGCTAAAGGAGCAAGCTATAAAAGCCTCATCCCTGAAGAAGTTCTTTTCGAAGAAGGCGATTCATGCGAATTCTACTACCAGATTGTAAGAGGACAAATACGATGGGTCAATTTCAATAAAGAGGAAGATGAGTATTTACAAACCCTGGTGGAAAAAGGTGAAAGTATCGGAGAACTTCCTTTGTTTGATGGGGGCCTTTATGCGGCAACTGCCATAGCCAATAAAGTATCACAGGTGTTGCGTCTTCCTAAGGAAGCTTTTCACCAATTACTAATTGATAATCCGGAGATTCATTTTTCCTTTTCTAAATTATTAACACAACGATTGCGCTTCAAATTTTTCCTGTTAAAGGAAATAGCGAATAATAATCCTGAAAAAATCATCAGCTCTCTTTTAACGTATCTGTATGATAAAAAGGATCATGTTTGTTCCACCTGCAGCCGGGTGATGCTTACCCGAAAACAAATTGCGGGTATGACCGGCCTAAGAGTTGAGACGGTCATACGCGTGATGCGCCACCTCAATGATAAAGGAGTCATTCAAATTCGCAAACGCAAAGCGTATTATGGAAATAGTGCCGGGTGTGATAATAAGCGGTGTGGGGCTTAACACTAAGCCAAAATATCTTTCACCACATTGCCACTTACATCTGTTAACCGGAATCTTCTGCCTTGGAATTTATACGTTAGCCTTTCATGATCCACGCCCATCAGGTGCATGATGGTGGCATGAAAATCGTGAACGTGAACAGGATCTTTTACAATGTTATAACTGAAGTCATCAGTTTCGCCATAGCTGATTCCAGCTTTTACCCCGGCTCCTGCCATCCACATAGTGAAGCATCGCGGATGATGATCACGGCCATAATCTTTAGGTAACAGTTTACCTTGTGAATAAACGGTTCTGCCAAATTCTCCTCCCCAGATCACCAGCGTATCTTCCAACAAGCCTCTTCGCTTAAGGTCTTTAACAAATGCTGCTGTGGGTTGGTCAATATCCTTGCATTGTTTTTGAATGCCCGATGGCAAACCACCGTGATGATCCCAACCCTGGTGATAGAGTTGTACAAACTTTACATCTTTCTCCAACAGCTTACGCGCTAATATACAGTTGGCTGCATACGTGCCCACATCTCGGCTATCAGGTCCATACAGATCAAATACTTCATTGGGTTCTTTACTGATGTCCATCACGTCAGGCACGGATGTTTGCATGCGATAGGCCATTTCATATTGCGCAATACGCGCATCTACTTCAGGATCATCATAGGGTTCGTTCTGTAATTGGTTGAGTTGTGTCAGGTAATCCAACATCTCTTTGCGATCAGCACCGTCATAGCCTTCCGGATTTTCAAGAAAGAGCACGGCATCTTTGCCAGATCTGAACTGCACGCCTTGATGTTCGGAAGGCAGAAAGCCATTGCCCCACAACCGTGCATATAAGGGTTGATCTTTCACCGCATTCTTTGAAATCAACACAATGAATGCCGGAAGGTTTTTATTATCCGTACCTAATCCATAACTCACCCACGATCCCATGGATGGCCTGCCCGGCAATTGATTTCCTGTTTGGAAAAAAGTAATGGCGGGATCATGGTTAATGGCTTCGGTGTAAATGGATTTGATGATGCATAAATCATCTACCACCTGTGCGGTGTGGGGAAGCAGTTCACTGATCCACGTTTGTGATTTTCCATGTTGATTGAACTTATAAAGCGATGGAACCACGGGCAAAATACTTTGGTTGGCGCTCATGCTCGTCAACCGTTGACCTTGTCGTATCGAATCCGGAAGGCCTTGCCCAAACATATTGACAAGGTTTGGTTTATAATCAAATGTTTCAAGCTGCGATGGGCCACCGGCCATGAATAAAAAAACAACACGCTTTGCCTTAGGAGCAAAATGTGGAAGGGCTCGTAGAATTTCTTCTTCAAGAGTATACGTTGGTTCAGTGGTTATTGCACTTGCTATTTTCCCGAAAGCGCTCTTACCCATTAATGATCCTAATGCCAATGCACCAATGCCTAGCGATGTTTTGGTTAAAAAATTTCGTCTGTCCAGTTTTTTGTGTAGCTGGTCAAATTCTGGCAGATGTAGTCTGAATGGCTCTTTGTGATGATCGTCCATGATTATCGTTTCGTTAGGGTTGCATCTGAATTTAAGATGGCACTCGCCACCACCGCATTGGCAGCAACCAGCGCGGGGTCGAGATTTTTATTTACCTGGTATTGACCAGCCTGTAACCAGCCCTTTGCTTTACGTATATCTTTTTTGAATTTGTTTACTTCATGCTCTTGTAAACTCATCAACAAAGCAAGTTCCTTTTGTGATGGTGTGAGCCCGGTAAGTTTTCTGTATGCTTCGGTAATGGCGCTCGATTGATTGTCCGACAGAGTAATCTGCTCGCCCATTACTTTTGCTGCTTCTACAAAGGTAGGATCGTTCAATGTAACCAACGCCTGCAGTGGTGTGTTTGTCTCTTGCCTGCGTGCAACACAATAACTCCGCGAGGTGGCATCAAAGGTTGACAGTGTTGGGTTGGGCACCGAACGTTTTATCAACACGTACAGACTCCGCCTGTATACTTCATCACCGGTGTCTGCTTTGTAACTGGTATTGTTGATTTCCCACAGGCCTTCGGGTTGGTAGGGCTTCACACTCTTCCCTCCTATTTTGTTGTTCATTAATCCACTTGCCATTAATGCATTGTCACGAATCATTTCAGCAGACAAGCGGACAGAAGGTCCGTGCGATAGTAACCTGTTCTCAGGATCTTTCTCACGAGTTGCCGCAATTACTTTTGAATCTTGCCGATACGTAGCTGACATCACGATGAGCTTGCATAGTTTCTTTACATCCCACCCTGATTCGTGGAATGTTACCGCCAGCCAATCCAACAATTGCTGATGGCTGGGCATGTCACCCTGATTGCCGAAATCTTCGGAGGTTTTTACTAATCCTGTTCCAAAGAAATTTTGCCAATAGCGGTTTACTGCCACGCGCGCTGTTAAAGGATGATCGCTATCGGTAAGCCATTGCGAAAGTCCGTAGCGATTTCTCGGCAACTCTTCTGGAAATGGTAAAATAGATTCTGGTGTGTTCGGAAAAACTTCTTCACCGAACTCATTATAATTTCCTCTCTTCAGCAGATATGCTTTGCGTGGCTTCGGCATCTCCTGCATGATCATATACTCCTGAATATTTTCCGTAGAGTCGGCAAGCTCTGCTCTTCTGTTCTGCAATTCTTTTTGAATAGCCAACATGGACGGATTAACATGGGCTACGTAATACTTCTTCAAAATAGTTTTCTCTACGATAGAAAGTTGATCGGGTTCTTTGGTGGTGATCGATGACCAGGTGGCCAACCCTGCAATCACTTTTACTTCGAATTCAGTAAGTGTTCTGTTGTAGACTAAAATATCATCCACCTTTCCTCCTTTCAATCCCAGGCCTCTATCCCACGCACCTACTTGCAAGCCGGGCTGATCTTTATAATCCAGCAAAATATCTTTCGCCAACTGATCCATGGTGGTTTCCATGTCCAGTTCTTTTCCATGCTGAAATAATTTCAATCCGTTTGCTTTGCCCGATCCATCATACGTCATCGTAAACTGAAGCCATTGTTCGCGGGGCACTGGTTGTTTACCGATTTTAGTAATGGCATTGCTGGGCGCAGTGTGGGCCATGCTCAGTTCGAGTTTATTGTCTCTGATGTAAAGATGATAGCCGCGATAATTGTATAACCGTTCTGCTACGCACTTATGAAAGATGACTCCTTCATTAAATTGTTTCGGCACGAACACGCTGATGCTGATGCTAAACGGGTCCGACTTTCTGAATACTCCAGTCGTGCCGAGATCAAACCATTCGTCACCATTCAATGCCAGGGCGCTTCCGGTTTCACGACTTATGAATTCTGCTTTTTCTCCAGGCACAGCTCCAAGGCCGCGTTTCATCGCTCCCGCATCGCTTGACTTTGCCTTGTTTTGTAATGATCCGTTGTCAAAGTTGTAATGGGCTAATAATCCATGGGCAGGAATTTTTTCGGAGCTGAGTTGCCTATAACTTTTCGATTGAATCCATTTATTGAAATCAACTTTAGCCGCTTGCTCTGCCCGCGCTATCGTTTGTTCCTGTGTTGTAATTTTCTCTTGAATGAATTGAATGATCTTTTCCTTTTCTGGTGTGGGCAATAACATGGTGGGCGAAGGCATGGCATCATTAAAGGAAATCTGACCGGCTTCTTTTACATTATTAAAGAAGGCAAACAGTTCATAATAATTTTTTTGCGATATGGGATCATACTTATGATCATGACAGCGGGCACATCCCACAGGAAGCCCCATGATGGCCACGCCTGTTGTATTGGTTCTGTCCACCACATACTCCGTTCTGAATTCTTCTTCAATGATTCCCCCTTCGGTGTTCTGTTGGTGAATGCGATTGAAAGCCGTAGCGATTAACATCTCTTTCGTTGCATCCGGCATAAGGTCTCCCGCAAGTTGCCATTGAATAAACTTATCGAATGGCATATTATCGTTGAATGATTTGATCACCCAATCGCGGTAGGGCGACATGTCCAGAATCCGGTCAACAGTATAGCCATGCGAATCGGAAAAGCGGGCGAGGTCTAACCAATCGGTAGCCATCTTTTCACCGAAATGCTGAGATTTAAGAAGCCGGTCAACTTGTTTTTCGTAGGCATTCTGCGAATTATCGTTAGCAAATTCATCTAGCTCTTCAAGGGTTGGCGGCAGGCCTGTGAGATCCAGGGAAAGTCTTCGCAACAACAACTCCTTTTGTGCCTGCGCTGATGGCTTTATATTTTCATCTTCTAACCTGCGCAGTATAAAATGATCAATCGGGTTGACGGGCCATGTCTTGTCTTCAACATGAGGCACGCTGGCTTTCTCCGGTTTCACAAAAGCCCAATGGGGTTTATATTCCGCACCCTGCTCCATCCACTTGATGAGCATTGCTTTCTCTTTGGCCGAAAGAGTCAGGTGCGATTTGATGGATGGCATGACATACTCAGGATCAGACGACATGATGCGATGAAATACCTCGCTCCCGTTAAGACTTCCCGGATCAATGGCCACCTTCTTGGGATGTTCAGGAAGAGCATCATAAGCAGCAGCGGCCACGTCCAGCCGCAACCCAGCTTTTTGCTTTGCCTTATCGGGTCCATGGCAGGCAAAGCATTTGTCGGACAGCACAGGCTTCACATGAATATTGTAATCTACCTTATCGGGAAGGTTGGCATATTCATTGGCAACATCCTGAGGAAGATCGGGTGAGCATGAGATTAAAAACAACACGGCAAATGATGTGGTGAACCGTAGGTTGATCAACATGTTTTTGAACGCAAACATTGTTGTGGCGATTTGCTTCTTGAAAGAGTTACGATGAATCACGATCACGCACGTGGGTTTGATAACAACAAATAGGAACAGCCCCGCTTAACAGGGCATTCAAATATAAATGATTGTTGTAATAAATCGCTTATCATTTATAGGGGGAAATCGTGGTGGAGTCTACCGCTTATTTGAATTAAATAAGAAGAGGTTACCCGAAAATATGAAATGCTATCAAATAAGTCAGGTATTGTAAAAAGCTACCAGATTGAAAAAGCCCATCAAATCAATGTTTGAATTCTGGATGTTGAATTTCGATCAAGTCACCCAATGCAGCGTCTGTGGCTTCACTGGATTTTCGAAGGGTACATTGTTTTGTTGTGATAGTGCATACACGCGCTTGATCTCATAATACCAACGTGCTTGCATATCGGGTTCGCCTAAGAGCATGAGCGTTGGCTTTGACTTCAATCCTTCACTGAGTTTATGGAACACACCTAAATCCTGACCAATAAATTGTTTACCCAGACGCTTCAATGGCCACCATAGCCATTTGGTCAGTGGCAATGAACTGTAGAAGATGTGAGTGAGCTCCGTTTGATTTTCATTGATGGGTGTGAGCACGGTGATGGAAATCACCTGATGCTTCTCTCCCACCAGAATATGCTCCGTACGGATACCCGGTATTTCAAACGTAATCTCTGTTGAAGTACCACCTTTCAACACATTATATCCTTTTGAGTTGGATGAAGGCGCATGACGCACCATCTTGAATCCTTTCGCGGTGGGCTCAAATTTCTTTTCCTTGATCTTTAACTTCTTTGCGGAGCGCCAATACCAGGATTGATGCACAAACGTAACATGCGATGGATCAATCAAGCCAATGACCGATTGATCAATGTCGGCCGGCATCGTTACGGTTTCAACATGTAGAAATTTCTTATCGGGGGCAAGCAACAAATTTGGAGGTGGCTCATTCGGCACCGTGTTGGGAAGTTTCTTATCGGGAATATAAACCCAAATGGTGCCACTCACCTCTTCACAGGGATATTGAAATACTTTGATCTTCGAAATATCAACCGTGTTATCGGGTGGCAAGGCCGGTATTCCTTTGCACGTTCCTTTCGTATCAAATTGCCAGCCGTGGTAGCAGCATTGAATGGTGTTGTCCTTAAACCAACCTCCTGAAAGCGGCACGCCCCTGTGCGGACAATTATCGCGCAAGGCAAAAGGCTTGCCTTGTTCATCACGACCAAACACTATCTTTTCGCCCAGCATTTCTTTGCCGATGAGTTTTCCAGGCTTCAAGGAAGAACCATGAAACGCCAGATACCAGAGATTTTTCAGAAAGAGCGATGCATCCGCAGCCATAAAACAATTCCTATTTTAAAAATTCCGAATTCAAGATTGAAAGATATGAAAAGCTGATCAACTGCACACTGATAAAAATCAGTTCATTAACTCATGTCTGGTCTTAATCGCACAAACACAGGCTCCCGAAACATCTTATCAGCCGTGATTTTCGCATAACTGATTTCTGCCACCAACCTGGGCTCAACCCATCGGCTGGTCTTCTCATCCATTACCTTGCGGGGAATCGGCTTCTTTGTTTCTTTCAAGCCTTTAAGATATTTGAAAATTTCTTTGATGGTAGCATCATCAAAGCCGGTCCCTACCTTGCCGCGATAGATAAGTTCATCGCCCACTCGCTCTGCAATATGTAAACCACCAAACGTACTTTTACGATCACCTTTGCCTTCATTGTAACCAATGATCACACAATCTACCGTGTTGCGTACTTTTACTTTCATCCAAAGGTCGGATCGTTTTCCCGGAAGATATTTTCCATCTCGCAACTTTGACATGATTCCTTCCACCTCATGAAGTTTCGCGGCTTCAAATAACCCAATACCGTCTTCTACTATTTCACTTAACCGATAGGGAGTGTCAGGCTTTATAGCAGCCTTCAACCATTCTTTTCTTTTTATCAAAGGTTCATTGATCAGACTTCGTCCGTCCAGGTACAGACAATCGAAAATGTAACAATAAACAGGACTTGATTTGGACAATTTTTGAATGGTGGTCTCTCCCGAACTCATCAACCGGTGAATGACTTTTTTGAAATCGGGTTTTCCAGTTTTATCAAGACATACAATCTCTGCATCAAATAATCCGCACGTAGCGCGAAAGGCTTTGTCGGCCTGCATGAGTTCAGGAAACTTTGCGGTAATATCATTCTGATTCCGTGATCGGATTTTTACCTGGCCCTCCTCCAATGAAATCAGAGCACGTATTCCATCCCATTTCATTTCATGAACATACTCGTCACCAACAGGAGGTTTACTGGTTGATCCTGATAACATCGGTTCGATGGCATCGTGCAGGTAATTAACCTGTGGCGTGTCCACCCGCTCGAAGAGCCATTCTTTGGGTTTGATTTTATAGATGCGATACTCACCTGAAATTTCCTTGCTGCTCAATCGAAAATAGAATCCGTCTTTCTTCTCTTTGGTTATCTGATATTTTCCAATCGCATAGATCCACATCGCTCCTGCTCCGTATTGGCCTTTGGGGATCACACCATCGAACGTGAGATATTGCATCGGGTGATCTTCTGTTTGCACTGCTAACCGTTTCACACCGGGATATGGCGGCAGGCCACGAGGCACGGCCCATGACTTAAGAACGCCATCTTGTTCAAGCCTAAGATCATAATGCAGATTGGTAGCATGGTGCCTATGAATAACAAAGCTGGTGCCACTGCCTTCAAGTACTTTCGCGTGAGGCTCAGTCGTTTTTTTAAAATCACGCATCTTTGAATAGTCTTCTAACTGCTCTGGTGTTTTTCGTTTGCCGGATAAGGGAAGTTTTTTCGCTTTGGCAATTCTGGTCTTGCGATCCGTATGTAGTTCAACCGAATAGACATCCATTCCTTCCCACGCGTCACCATCCTTCACAACTTTATCTACTGCATTTGCAATAGTAAACTCCAATGGACTTTTCAGTTTCGCGATCTCATCCCACGAAAGTGGCATCGACACAGGCGCACCTATTCTTCCGCGCAGGCTATAAGGTGATACAATGCTTTGTCCGGATCGTATCCTGAAAATATCGATGAGTACCCTGCCCTTACGCGCATCTTTTTTTATGTGAAGGGTTGTCTCCTTCGATGCGCGATCGACAAAAGGTTGGGCAATGAGTTGTGCCGCTTCGAAGACGGTATGAAAATCCCAGCGCGATTCAATCGGGCAGCAGATATGAATTCCTTTGCCACCAGTAGTTTTAGCAAATGCTGTGTAACCAAAATTTTCTATGTGCTCTTTCAAATCCAACGCTAATGAGACCACTTTGGTGAAATCATAACCTTCTGGTGGATCAAGATCAAACACCATATAATCGGGATGTTCAAAATCAGGCTTGCGACTATGAAGCTGGTGTAACTCTAAGGAAGCCAGGTTGGCCAGCCACACCAAAGAAGCTGGTTCGGTGGCGATGATATAATCTTTCTTCTCTTCCTTACCAAGTTTCACAAACTCAATCCAATCAGGTGCCCACTCAGGCCGATTCTTCTGATAGAAACTTTCGTCATGAATTCCATCCGGAAATCGGATCAGCGTGAGTGCCCGCCCCTTTACATGTTGTAATAATGTGGGGGCGATCTTCAGATAATATTCAATTACTTCAGCTTTGGTAATTCCATCTTCCGGAAAAAGTATTTTATCGAGGTTCGATAATTCCACCTTTCTCTTCCCTACCTGGGCCCATTGTGATTTTTTGGCCATTTGGATTTTATCAAAATGATGAAGCAGATTTAAACTTTACCAATCCACCTATAAGTACAGCAACTAAAATAGCGGAAATAGAAGAGACCACGAAGTCGCCCAGGTTGAGACTTTGCATATTGAAACCAAACCGAAGAAAAATAACACTGCATGAAATCAACAAAATGATTGCCCAATAACTAAAGGACGGACGATTTACTGGTATGTTTTTCCGCTCTTTCATAAACCATATATACAAAATCAAAATCGTCAAGCCCACCATCGTGCTGAGGTGCTGCAGGGCATAAAAAAGCGGATATCGCACACCATCAAAAGGAATAGACACCTGCTTGTATAATGATATGCGCTGGGCAAAAAAGCCATTGTTATGGGTAAAGGCATCCCATACTATATGAGAAAAAGATCCAGCACCTGCCGAGATTATGACAACCCAATAATGAGATTTGAAATATTGCTTAAAATCTAAAGAGACTACCTGATGAAAACGATATTGAAAAAATACTGGAAGATTTGCGATCAGATTCCTTTTAACTAATCCATGAAATAGAAATGCTAACACAATAGTAATGGGTATATCAAAGTAAAAAATCCCTAAAAAGGTGTGGCCATGTTCACCACTCACCGACATCTTTAGAAAATATTCAAAGTCGGGTGCTATGCTGCCAATCACCAAAGCCGTAGCCGAAACAAGTTGCGGTCTTATGCGCAAGAGTGGCAGAACAATGGAAACATGTGCGGGGGTAAACGGCATAACTATTCCATCACTTCTGCTCTTTTCCGGTTACTCAAAAGCAGCATGCCAATTACAAAGCAGATTCCTGCCACTCCGATCGGGTACCAGAGTCCCGCCAACGGATCATCGAACGCACCTGACAAATAGGTGGCAATAAATGGGGTAAGTCCTCCAAAAATTCCATTGCCAATGTGATAGGGTAATGACATGGATGTGTATCGAATGCGCGTGGGGAACAACTCGACTAAAAATGCAGCGATAGGCCCGTACACCATCGTGACCAAAAATACTTGCACGGTGACCAGCGCAATCATGATCCAATAGTTTACGCCATCCAATAACACTTCTTGTTTAGTTATCTTTTCATTTACAATTGAAAGAGTGGCCAACGTTTTATCCGCATACACTCTCTTCTGTATACTTGTTATTTCTGAATTATTTGAATCGTTAATAATGCGCTGATCTGCCAATTCCACTTTTTGAGATAGGTCAGTCAGGTTCATCATCTCGCGATAAATGGGACGGTATAAAAAGACAGCCAGCAGCATTCCCGCCATCATGATATACTTCCTGCCCACCCGATCAGACCACGCTCCGAATACAATAAAAAACGGAGTACCAATTAATAAGGCAATAGCAATGATGTCCCTGGTTTGCACAAATTCTACCAGACAGGTTTTCTCAATAAATGTCATGGCATAAAACTGGCCTGTGTACCACACTACACCTTGTCCTGCTGTGGCACCGAATAAGGCTATCAGTACCATGATCAGGTTCTCTTTGTTTCCAAAACTTTCCTTGATTGGATTTTTTGAAACCTTGCCTTCGGCTTTAAGTTTGGCAAAGAGCGGAGACTCTTTCATGCGAAGACGAATAAAAATAGAAACGACAACCAGCACGGAAGAAAGAATGAATGGAATGCGCCATCCCCATTCTGCAAATGCTTCCACACCAATCCAGTGTCGCACCGCGAGAATCACTCCGATAGAAACAAAGAGACCAAGGGTTGCAGTCGTTTGAATAAAACTGGTGTAATATCCTCTTCGCGCAGCCGGTGCATGCTCGGCCACATAGGTGGCGGCTCCACCATATTCACCACCTAATGCAAGGCCCTGCAACAATCGCAATATCAAAACGATCATAGGAGCAAAAATTCCTATCGACTCATAACTCGGCACCAGGCCAATGGCAAAGGTGGAACCTCCCATTAATATCAGTGTAACAAGAAACGTATATTTTCTGCCCACTAAATCGCCCAGCCTGCCAAACACAATGGCACCGAAGGGACGCACCACAAAACCTGCCGCAAACGTGGCGAGTGTTGAAAGGAATGCAGCCGTAGGATTTGTCTGCGGAAAAAACTGTTGCGATAAGATGGTAGCCAGACTGCCGAATATATAGAAGTCATACCATTCAATCAGTGTGCCTACCGATGAGGCCATAATCACTGACCATAAGGTTTTCTTCTCTTCTTTTGTTATCACCGATGAGACCATTTCAGATAGTTTAAAGGAAAGTTAAAAGAAATTGAATTCCACGCTGCTACCGCTCAAAAGAAAATCTCCTGAGCTAGTCGAAAGGTGTTGGCATGAGCTTCAATAATATCGCGAAAATCAATTGAGTAGCCACCACCCATGCTGGCAACAATGGGAATCTTATTCTCTTTGGCCGCTCCGAGCACCAGCCGGTCGCGTTGCTTGCATCCTTCCCTGCTTACACTAAGCCTTCCTAATTTGTCTGTATCTAAAATATCTACACCACATTGATAAAAAATAAAATCGGGCTGCACCTGGTCAATAAGATTTTTAAGGTTAGCATCTAATACAGACAAATAAAAATTATCCTGGGTATAGTCCGGAAGGCCAATATCCAAATCGGACCTTTCCTTGATTAGTGGATAGTTGTGAGCGCCATGCATACTAAACGTAAACACACTGCTATCTCCCTGAAAAATCTGGGCTGTACCATTTCCCTGATGCACATCAAGGTCAACCACCAAAATCCGGTTCACTAATTTTTGATGTAGTAAATAATTGGCGGCAATAGCGATATCATTGAGCAAACAAAAGCCCTCACCTCTATTTGTGAATGCATGGTGGGTGCCTCCGGCAATGTTCATGGCAATCCCAAACTGCAAGGCATATAAGGCACACTGCACCGTGCCATTGGCAATCACAATTTCCCTCTGAACTAGTTCGTTCGTCAATGGAAAGCCCGCCCTTCTGACTTCCTGAGGGGTAAGCGCCAGGGTGGATAGCTTGATCCAATAGTCTCTATCGTGTGTCTGCAAAATCCATTCTTCCCCGAGGGGCGCTGGATGAAAAATATTTTTACTTTGAATTGTGCCCTCGTGCAACAACTGCTCTGGCAATACCTCATACTTGCTCATGGGAAAGCGATGATTAGGCGGCAGTGGCAAAACGTATGATTCCGTCCAGGCAATCTTTAGCATAAATAAAAACGGAGAATTAATCCTCCACTTCAATAACCATCCAGGTGCATTAATGTTGATGGTCCATGCCTTCTTCATTCCATGCTCCCATAATGCTATGAAAGCTATCGTGTAAGGCTTGCAATGAAGTACCGATTTCTTCATCCGATGCACCGCCTTTT
>Ga0163149_10003196_pt1 | contig 18897 bp, 14 predicted proteins | sample OliLakLV19MP5G1_FD_148604 | JGI IMG/M metagenome (GOLD analysis project Ga0163149, IMG submission 148604) | Freshwater microbial mat bacterial communities from Lake Vanda, McMurdo Dry Valleys, Antarctica - Oligotrophic Lake LV.19.MP5.G1 | ecosystem: Environmental > Aquatic > Freshwater > Lake >...
GCGCTGGTACGGCTGCTCGTAGAAAAAGCTCAGCGCGGCGATTTCGTCTTTGTGCTGCGTGATGTAGTCGGTAAAGCTCTGAATCGTGGCGCGGGCTTGGCGTTCCGCCTGCTCCGAATACCCAGCGAACGTAACCTGATCGAGATTGATGTGGTCGATGATCTGCTCGCGTTCGCGGCGCGCGTTGTCGATCTCATCGCGCAGCGCGGGTTGGTCAAACGGCGCACACGCCGCAGCCACACGTTCGGCGCGCGCGGCATCGATCTCTTGGGGTAACAGCGTGTCTTCCGTACGGCCAAGGCCTTGGGCATTCGCCGTGGCCAGCGCCGCTTGCACGATCGCATCGGCGTCCAGCGCGGTAATCAGCCCCTTACCCAGTTGGGCCACCGAAATTGCACCGCTGGCTTGCTCGATACGAGCCTGCGCTTTGTCGTCGAGTTGCCTGGCCAGCCGCACCAGTCGGTTGGCGAGCGACAGCACGGTGTCGTCGTCGCGGCTGCCCATCGCCACGCCTTGCAGCAGGTCTTTGAGCGCCACGCCGGGCTTCTTTTCCAGCGGACGGCTTTCGGTCTTGAGCGACTTCTCCACGCCCACCGCGTCAATCAAGACAAAGCGAGTCTTGGCGCCGTCGGCACTATTGCTCACGCGCTTCAAGCTGTCGCCATCGAGACTGCGCACGCCTCGCCCCTTCATCTGCTCGTAATACCCTCGGCTCCGCACATCGCGCATGAAGAGCAGCACTTCCAGCGGCTTCACGTCGGTGCCGGTGGCGATCATGTCCACCGTGACGGCAATGCGCGGGTTGTAGTCGTTGCGGAAGGCGCTGAGTATGCTGTCGGTGTCTTCTTCGGCGCGGTACGTGACCTTCTTGCAGAACGCGTTCCCTTGCCCGTACACCTCGCGCACGATGTTGATGATGTCGTCGGCGTGGCTGTCGGTCTTGGCAAAAATCAGCGTCTTGGGCGTTTCCTTCCGAGACGGAAATATTTGCGTTTCGACGGCAGTCTTCATGGCCTGAATGACCTTGCGAATCTGGCTGACGTTGACGACCGACCGGTCGAGTTCCTTGCCCGTGTAAATGGTATCGTCCTCCGTTTCGCCCCACCGCTTCTTGCGGGTTTGCCGGTCGCGATGGTCCACCCACTCTTGGGCCTTGACCTCCCCGCCTTTCTGCGTGATTTCGGTTTCGATCTCGAACACGTCGTAACCAACGTTGACGCCATCGGCCACGGATTGCTCGTACGTGTATTCGGCGACGACGTTCTCGTTGAAGAAACCGAAGGTGCGTTTGTCGGGTGTGGCGGTGAGGCCTACGAGACTCGCGTCAAAGTAGTCGAGCACCTGCTTCCACAAGTTGTAAATGCTGCGGTGACATTCGTCGATGATGATGAAATCGAACGTCTCCACCGGCACGGCGGGATTGTAGCGCACAAACTTTTCCTGCTTGGACGTTTGCTGCATTTCGTTGAGCGAGACATCCTCGGCCGATTCGTCAATCGGCTCGCCACTGAGAATGGAATACATGCGCTGAATGGTGCTGATGCACACCTGCGAATGTGGATCGATGCTGGGCGACGCCAGCCGCTGCACGTTGTACAGCTCCGTGAACTTTCGGCCATCATCGGGCGGCGTGTACGCCATGAATTCCTGGTGCGCCTGCTTGCCGAGGTTGCGGGTATCGACCAGAAACAGGATGCGTTTCGCGCCACCGAACTTGAGCAAGCGGTATACCGACGTAATCGCCGTGAATGTTTTTCCCGCGCCGGTAGCCATGTGCACCAGCGCGCGGGGTTTGTTCACGGCCAGCGAAGTCTCCAGTCCCGTCACGGCGCTCACCTGACATTCCCGCAGGTTGCGTTCGGGCAACGCGGGCATGTGCTCGGCCAAGCGACGGCGCAGGGTCTCTGGCTGGGCCAACCATGCCGCCAACGTTTCCGGCTTGAAGAAATGGAAGACTTCGCGCGAGCGCGGCGCCGGGTCTGCGTTATCGGTGACGCGGATGATTTGACCAGTGGCCTCGAACAGAAAGCGCAGCGGCGTGTTGTCCTTGCGCCATTTCAGGTTGGCGGCGGCGTAACGCTCGGACTGGCTTTCGGCGACGGTGAGCACTTCACCGGCGGTGTCTTTCTTGGCTTCGATCACGCCCACCGCATGACGGTTGACGAACAGCACGTAATCGGCCGGACCGGTGTCGGTCGGATATTCGCGCACCGCCACGCCCAACGCGGCGGACAAGTTGAGTTCCTTCACGTCCTGAACGACCCAGCCCGCGTGTTGGAGCTTCAAATCGATCTGCTGGCGGGCCTTGGCTTCTGGTGTCATGCCTGCTCCTCACTTGTCATCAACACGTCCATGGCCCATGAAATGCGGAGCAAGGGCAATACAACCCTTGATTCGTTGCAGCCCGAGAGGACTTCGTGTCGAGCAGGTGTCCCTTCAGGCTCACGCGATCCGTCGGTTGCTGTACTGAGTTGCTGTGCGCCTCTGCACTCCGGTTTACGGCAGCCCAGCCCACCCGCTCTCACTCTTTAACCTCTCACAGCAGGAATTTCCACCGTCCGCCACGCCGCGCATCCCATCAATGCGACGTGCTCGACGTTCGCAGAACGTGACATGTTCGCAGAAGAAAAGGCGCGTGCCTGCTCACTGCCAGTGCGTTCGTGGCGACGAGCCAATCGGAAGGCGCACTGCCGGGCGGTGTCATGTCGCTGGCTTGCCATCGCCACGTACGGGTTTCCCGGACGCAATCCCTGCGATGCGATCGCGATACTATCGCGGTACTTCGTGCACCTTCAACTCGCTCCCCATGCAACGTCGTGAATTCCTCGCACTCGCTGGCGTCGCTGGCGCAGTGTCGCTCACTCGTCCGTGGCACGGTCTGCTCAACGCTGCCGCGACCGGCGTTCCCGCTGTCGGCCGCGCGCCGTTGCTCTTCCCGCGTGTCGTATCTCCGGCCGCGCTGACGCTCGCCGCCCGCGTACACGAGGTGGAGATTGCGCCGGGTGTGCGCGCCGAGGCGTGGAGTCCGGGCGACGGGCCGGTGGGGCCGACGATCCGCACGCGCACCGGCGACACGGCGCGCATCACGTTCGAAAACGGTCTCCCCGAACCGAGCATCCTGCACTGGCACGGGCTCCGGGTGCCTGAAGCTGCGGATGGCGGCCCGCGGCTGGCCATCGATTCCGGGGCGAGCTACCGGTACGAGTTCCCCGTGATCGATCGCGCGGGGACGTACTGGTATCACGCGCATCCGCACGGTCGCACCGGCGTGCAGACCTATCGTGGCATGGGCGGGCTGTTGCTCATCGGCGACGCTGCGGAGGATGCGCTGGGTTTGCCCTCGGGCGAGCGGGAGATTCCGCTGCTCATTCAGGACCGACGCGTCGGTGCCGACGGCGTATTCGCGTACGAACCGGCGATGCACGAGCAGATGGAGGGGTTCTTCGGCGACACGCCATTCGGCAATGGCGTGCGGTTGCCGACGCTCGAGGTCGCGACAACCACGTATCGACTGCGCGTGGTGAACGCGACGACGTCGCGCATCCTGCGGCTGGCATTGTCGAACGGCAAGCCGATGACGCTGATCGGCAACGACGGCGGACTGCTGCCGGCGCCGGTGAGGCTCACCCAGCTGGACCTTGGCACGGGAGAGCGCGCGGACCTGCTGGTGGATTTCAGCGCGCTCAAGGTGGGGACGCGTGTAGCGCTGCTCTCCGCGAAGTTCGCGTCGCCAGCGCGGATGGGTGGCATGGGGATGGGCGGCGGAATGGGTGGAGGCATGGGCGGCATGGGGCGCATGGGCGCTGGCGGTGTGCCGCAGGGCGGGGAGATGCGGTTAATCGAGTTCGAGGTGACGCGCGCCGTGAAACCGATGCCATGGCGTGCGGCGAAGTTCCCATCGATCGTGCCACTCGATGTGTCGCGGGCGGCGCGCACTCGCGTCTTCAGGTTCGAGAGCGCGATGATGCGCCACGGCATCAACGGACGCGCGTTCGACATGGAGCGCATCGACGAACAGGTGCGCTTTGGTGAGACCGAGGTCTGGACGTTCGTGAACGACGGCCCGTTCCCGCACCCGGTGCACATGCACGAGGTGCAGTTTCAGGTGGTGGAGCGAATCGGTGGACGCGCGACGCTGATGCCGTGGGAGCGCGGCTGGAAGGACACCGTGCTGGTGTTTCCAGGTGAGCGCGTGAGCGTGATCGCGACGTTCGACCGGCACCGGGGGCGCTACCTGATGCACTGTCACAACCTGGTGCACGAGGACGGCGGGATGATGATGAACTACGAAATCGGGTAGCGCTGGAAACGATACAGGATCGATGGACGGCCTACGGTTTGGTACTCGAAAACACGATCGCGCGGAGTGCGCCGTCATCCACTGGCAGCTCGCTGTTGCCCGCCGGATATCCGTTGAAGCTCAGCACGTACGCGATCACATCGGCCACCTCCTGCCGGCTGTAGATCCCGGGATCGTCGGTTGGCATCGAGGTGCGTACGCGATCGTGCAGCTCGCCAAGCGTCTGTCCGTTCCAGCTGCTCAGGAACGCACCACCGGCCAGCGGTGGCGACTCATCGGCACCGCCCAGCGCGGGCTGATGACAGCGCGAGCACGTGCGAGCGTAGGCCGTCTGGCCGCGTGCCGCTTGCTCCGCGGTGAAGACACTGTCCCACGTGGTACGTGCGCTTGTGGGCGCTGGCTGCGTGTCATGTGCGCCAGCCGCCAGCACATACGTGGGCGCACTGACGATGAGCGCCACGAGCCACCACCGACGACGTCGAGGGCGCCGCATCAGGCTCGCTGTCACGCTCATTTCGTGGATGCGGCAGGAAGGCGAAAGGCGATGTACTCACCCGAGTACGGACCACCACTCACCGCCACCACCACGTACTGCCGGCCGTTCACCGTGTATGTCATCGGCGATCCACTCTGCGGGGCAGGCATCGGCACCGCACCGACTTCCGTTCCCGACGTCTTGTCATACGCGCGCAGCATCGCGCCGCGCGGACGCGGGGCGACGGTCGTCACTTCAGGATCGCCGGCAATCACCAGCGTCTTCGTAACCAGCGTGCCGACATAGCCAGACTGGCCGGTGCGCGGGATCGTCATGCCCTTGAGCGCCTCGTGATTGCGCACGACATCCGGCGTCTCCCCATGCGGCACCTGCCACACGAACTCTCCGTTGTCGAGGTTGATCGCCGAGATGGTGCCGTAGGGTGGCTTGAGCAACGGCAAACCCTGCACCAGAAGTCCGCCGAATCGCGGCGAACCAACCGGTGGTGGAGCAATGCCACGCACCCACGCCATGTCCGACGTGCCCGCCGCGGGGGCGACCAGACCCAGCGGAGACGGCGAGTAGTTGGACGCCGAGACGTAAAGAATATGCGAGTCGGGATCGTACGAACCGCCAGCCCAGTTGGCGCCGCCATTCGTCGGTCCTTGCGACAACGTCGCCAGCGGACCGCCGACTTTGCTCACGATCGGTGGCGTGAACACGGGGCCAAGCTTGAACTTCGACGCGATCGCCAGCCCGGCCTCCTTGAGTGCCGGTGTGTAGTCGATGATGTCGTCGAGCATGACGCCGTTGCGCGCGAACGCCTTCGGCTTGGTGGGTATCGGCTGTGTCGGTGCATACCACTCGCCGGGCACATCCCCCGCCTCGACCGGCTGCTCATTGATCGGCCACACCGGCTTGCCATTCACGCGGTCGAACACGTACAAAATGCCCTGCTTCGTCGGTACGGCCACGCTCTTGATCGCGCGCCCATCCACTGTGATGTCGGCCAGAATGGGCGCGGCAGCGAGATCGAAATCCCAGATGGGATGATGCACGAGCTGGTAGTGCCACTTCTTCACGCCGGTCTGCAGATCGAGACAGACCAGACTCTCGCCGTAGAGATTGTTGCCGGGTCGATGTCCGCCGTAGTAGTCGCCCGTTGGTGACTCGATGGGGAGATACACGAGCCCCAGTTCTTCATCGGCCGTGATCTGCGTCCAGACGCCGGTGTTGCCCGCGGTGTCGGCCGAACTCCTGAGCCACGTGTCGTAGCCCGGCTCTCCCTTGCGCGGGATGGTGTGAAACGTCCACAACCGCTTGCCGCTGCGGACATCGAAACCGCGAATGTCGCCCTTGTTGTTGCGATAACTCTTGGGCGCGCCACCTTCGCGGAACGCGGCACCGACGACCACCACGTTGCGTGCGACGAGCGGTGCGCCTTGATACCCGATCTCCCCGGTCACGAGATCAGGCAGGATGGGAAGATCCATATTCTGCTTGAGATCGACCGCGCCGCTGTCGCCAAAGCTCAGCACCCGCGCGCCGGTACGGGCGTCGAGTGCCACGAGACGATAGCCCGGCGTGATGTAGATGATTCGCGACTGCTTGCCGTCGGTCCAGTGCGCGAGACCGCGACCGGACAACGGACGCGGTGCCGCCGCCCCACGTTCCCCTTCGTTCTCGCTGTGCACCCAGAGCAGTTCGCCGGTGGTTGCATCGAGTGCGACCACCGCTCGGCGCGTACCCGCCGTCGCATACAACACACCGCCCACCATGAGCGGCGTGCCCTCGAGTTTGAACTCGGGGCGAGGGCCGAGCGCGTCGGTCTTGAAGCGCCATGCCACTTCGAGGGTCCCGAAGTTCGCGGCGGTGATCTGTTCCAGTGGGGCGTAGCGCGAGCCGCGCGTATCTCCGGTGTGGCTGGGCCACTCGCCCGACTTCGTGCTCATCGGCGGCGCGGTCGGCGCGGCGCTCGCACGCGCCTTGGCGGCGGACTGCTGCGCGTGCAACGACTGCGGGAGCGCGACGATGTGGCAGGCGACGACGACGCCAAGTGCGCGGCAGACACGCGTGTGCACTACGGCACCACCTTGCGTGCGGTCTTCGCCTTGCGCTCGGCGACCAGCTTGTCGAATTCGTCCTGTTCGAGATAGGTCACGTCGATCCAGTTGTGGGCCATTTCGTCCACCGTGCGATCGCCCCAGCCGACCCACTGCGACGCATCAGGGTTGAGGGGATTCTGCGCGGTGTTGTCATGCCAGGCAGTGAACGACAGCATCGTGCCCTTGGGGAGCAGCGGGGCGACGCTGTCCGCATAGACGTAGTTGATGTGCCAGTTCCACTGGAAGTCGCTGACCTGACTGATCAGCTGCTTGCGACCGTCGGGGTAGATCGCCTCCAGCGACATCGACTTGCCGCGCATGTGCATGTGCGGCTGAAAGTTCTCGAGCCGTGCCGGCGCCTGCAGCACGTAGAAGTTCTGCGTGATCGTCTTCTCGTTGGGCGGAATGTCGAGATCGGACCCGCGCGCGACGTTGTACATCGTCAACACGGTGCGATGCTTCGGCACAAAGCCCTTCGGATAGAAGTACACCGCCATCTCCACCTGGCTGTCCTTGTACTCCTCGCCGTTGGCGTGCATGTGCACTTCCCACCGAATGCGCGACCCCGGCAACATCAACTTGCCCGCGTCCTCCGGAAAGATCTGCCCAGTCTTGCCGACGGCCCACTCCATGAACAGGCCCGCGTTGGATTGATGATCGTGGGCGGAGCTGGCGAGCCCTGTGACGCCTTTCTCGTCCTGCAGCAGATAGGCGAGCACGTGATGCACGATCTTGCGATCCTGATCGCGCGCCGGCTTCACCTCGATCGCGCGGACCCAGCGCGGTTCAGTCACCCCGGTTTCCACCACCGGCCGAAACCACTTGTCCTGCGTGCGCGCGGCCAGCGTGTAGGGTTTGGATTTGACGATGAGATCGGGCTGCTGTCCGAGCTTCTCTGCGAGTTGCCAACGATTCGGATCGGGGAACTTCATCGTTGGAGGCAAGTCCTTCTTGTCACCAAACGGCGTGCCCGCGTTCACCCAGGAGACGATCGCATTGATCTGCGCGTCGCTCAGACTGCGATCGTTCTTGAAGGCCTGAATGCCGACCGCCTTGTCGATGTGCCACGGCGGCATCAGTCGCTGCGACACTTTGTTCTTGATCTCCGCCGCGTACTCCTTCGCATCCTCGTACGTCAGCAACGACATCGGGGCGATGGAACCGGGCTGATGGCACTGCTGGCAGTTCTGCTGCAGGATCGGCGCGATGTCCCTGGCGAAGGTGACAGCACGCGTCGCGCCAACCGCCGCGGTGGCAATCATCGCCCTCGAGGGAGCCGGCTTCGTGGCTTTCGCCGCCACGGTGCTGCTGCCTCGCGCCGCAGCGTTTGACTGCGCGCCGAGTACGGGAACGAGCGTCACGATGGCAAGCGCCGCGAGTATTTCGCGCGCGCGCCCGACTACCGGCGCAGCGACTCCGAGCGTCGACGTCATGGGATTCCTCGTTTTGCTGAGAGTCATGGGGTCACCTGTACACGAATGAAGGCATTGGTCCAGCAGCACTGCGAGTGGCCGGCACCGACCACGCTGGAATCGTTCGCGCGCACGCGCAACAGATATTCGCCGGGTTGACTGAAGCTGGCGATGACGGTGGCGTTGCCGCCGGTGGCGGTCAGCTTGATCGTCGCGGGCGTGAACGTCACCGCGCCCGTGCCCTGATGCACGAACCAGGTGAGATCGACCGGTGTGGGGGCACGTGCAATCGGTTCCGCTTTGCCATCGTCTGTGACGATGAGCGACACGCTGAGCGGTGCATCGACTTTCACCGTGTAGGGCGCACTGATGATGCCGAGTGGTCCTTGTCCGGCGGGACCTCCAGACACGAAGCCGATTGCCGGCGGCGTGTTCTCGGCCGACGCCTCTCCCTGGATCGCATCGATCTCCCAGTCCTGCTTCAGACTGCCACTGATTGCGACCGTCTGGCCACGATTCCGGAGCGTCCAGGTGACCTTCCGTTCGCCGAAGTCCGCGGGCACCACGACGGCGAAGACGCCCCAGTGCCGTCGCGCGTGAAATCGCGTCGGCTGTCCCTGATTCGGCACGCCGGGTACGATCAGGTTGTCATCGCCGATCGGTACGTCCACGACTTCGGCGGCGTTGCGATTGAGGTAGCCGAACGAGAGGCTGTACGTGCCATCACGATTGCGATACCACCCTTCGAACACCGGGGTGACCGAAAGGCCCGACGGCGTCGCGGGCGCCAGCGAACGCTGCGCCGATCCCTCGCGCAGCGGGGCCAGTGTCAGCACGGTCAGCAGGAGGAACGCGGGAGGGAGAGCGTGTGTGCTGCGCATCCTGTCATTCGCCTCGGGAAGGGGAGGCCGGAGAGGCCGGGAAAGCAAGCTGAATTACGTTCTGGGAGGCCCCATGACGCAATGACCTGGCCTTCGCCGAGCGGAAGCTGCTTGACCGCCGCCGGAACCACGACACTCTTCACGTTCGAGGAGTTTGCCACCGGCACGATCCTGTCGACGCAGCTGTCCTCGCGCGGCATCGCCACGGTGTCCGGCGTGGACAGAAACGGTATCGCACGGAACGTGGTGGTGGGGTCTGAAACCAGCCTGCCAAGCTCGTTCATCGGCGTAACGAGTCTCACCGCCTTCACCCAGGCGCGTTTCTTCTCGGACAACACGTTTGATTCCTGGGGTTTCGACGATTTGGAGATGAGTTCGACCGGATCAGTAGTGCCTGAACCGGGCACGACCGCACTCCTCGCAACCGGCTTGATCGCGATTGCCGGCATTGCGCGCCGTCGGCGCTTCAACGCAGCTTGAAACGCGGCCAATAAGGTCGCCCCTCCCGCCGAGGTCCTTTCAACCTGGCGACCACCTAAATGGCGCGAAGGTTGGTGGCGCGTGACATCTGCGGCAGCAGTTATAGACGAGCCGCCCGTCAGGCGGGAAAGAGCCCCGTGCTCAGATAGCGATCGCCGCGATCACACACGATGAACACAATCGTCGCATCGTGCAGCGCTTCGGCGATGCGCAACGCAATCACGCACGCCCCCGCGGCCGATGGGCCACAGAAAATTCCCTCCTCCACTGCGAGCCGTCGCGCCATCGACTCGGCGGCGGCCTGCGAGACCAGTTCCAATCGATCGACACCCGCCGGCTCGTAGATGCGTGGCTGGTACTCGGTACGCCATTTACGGATGCCGGCGATCTGCGAGCCCTCCTCAGGCTGCGCACCAATGACCTGTACGTCCGCCTGCTGCTCACGCAAATAGCGGCCGACCCCCATGATCGTCCCGGTGGTACCCATCGCACTGACGAAATGCGTGATGCGTCCGCCGGTATCGCGCCAGATCTCGGGGCCCGTGGTTTCGTAGTGCGCACAGGGATTGTCCGGATTCGCGAACTGATCGAGCACGCGCCCGTCACCGCGCGCCGCCATGGCCGCCGCCATGTCACGCGCGTATTCCATGCCACCCTTGTCGGCCGGTGTGAGAATCAACTCCGCACCGTATGCCCGCATCGACGCGCGTCGTTCTTCACTCAGGTTGTCCGGCATGATCAACGTCATGCGATAGCCCGTCATCGCGGCGATCATGGCCATGGCGATCCCCGTATTGCCGCTGGTCGCTTCGATGAGACGATCGCCGGGCGAAATCTCCCCGCGCGCTTCGGCGCCACGAATCATCGACAACACCGGACGGTCCTTCACCGAGCCACCGGGATTGTTTCCCTCGAGTTTTCCCAGCAACACGTTGCCGCGCGACGCGAATGCGTCACCAATCACGCGCTGCAACCGGACCAGTGGTGTGTTGCCGATGGTGCGATCGATGGTGCTGTACGGCGTACTGCTCACAACGCCCCCTTTGTATTCATAGACATGATGTCAACAATCGTGCACGTCGCCGCAAAACTGGCCCGTCCCCGAATCGACTCGTACCTTTGCCTTCCCTGAACAATGGCCAGCCGGATGGCGCCGTGCACTCCACTTTCACCGAGTTCCGCCGTGACGACACGCCGAGACTTCGTTCAGCGGATCGGTCTCTCACTCGCCGCCTCGTCGGCCGCGTCCGCGGAGCTTGCGGCCCTCACGCGCCCCGGCGAGGGGTCTGAGCGGCTGCTCGTCCCCAATCCGCACCACCCCACGCCCGCGCCCGTGGGCGTGGACCGGCTGCCGCTGGCATGGTACAAGGCCGCCGCCAATCGGCTGCGTGCAAGCGCCAAGGCGCGTGGCGTGGATGCCGTCCTCCTGCAGTCCGATCCCAACCTCGTCTACTTCTCGGGGTGCTTTCGCGGCAGCGGGGAGCGTACCACATGGGCGCTGTTCATGGTGGACGAGCCGGACTCTATCTACTGGTTCTCCCCCGCGATCGATCGCGATCTCATCACGTCGTGGTGGTGCACGGAGAACGAGTACTACTTCTGCTATCCACACGCCGAAGGTGGCTTTCCCAATCGCGGCGAGAACGTGCGTGGCGGGCGCGTTGACTTGTGGACCTGGGCGCTGTCGCAGCTGGCCAAGCGCGGACTGAACGGCAAAACCATCGGTCTCGATCGCGAGCTGACGCCGAGCGCGCAGGCGACGTTCGACAGGGTGCTGCCGGCAAGCAGGAACGTGGACATCAGCGACATCTGCATGGGCCTGCGGATGATCCGTACCCCGGAAGAGATCGCGTTGCTGCAGCGCGCGTACCGGTACTTCGACAAGATCCACGCCTTTGCCCGCGACTACATCCTCGCGCATGGCACGAACACCACGGATTACGAAGTCGGACAAGCGCTGTCGAGTTACGGCATCAACCTCATGATGCGCGATGTCAAACGCGACGGAAAACCGCACAGCGCCGTGGGCATGGAAGTCACCGGCAACTACGTGCGCGCCGGTGTGGCCACGGCGTATCCCCATCCCAATCAGTTCTTTCACACCAGGCTGCAACGCGGCCAACCGGTCTACGTGAACTGCGACATCCTCCTCGGCGGGTTCGGCGGCGAAGGCTATCGCAACTACATCATCATGCCGAGCAACGCGCACCACGATCGCATGTGGCAGGTGGTCGCGGACACGGTGCAGATCATGGTGGAAGAAACGCGCCCCGGCGCCATCTGCGGCGAGATCGCGCAAAAGGTACACGCGTATCAGATCAAGTCGGGGATGCAGGAGTTCATCTACCACCGCCCCGGACACGGGCAGGGGACGAACTTCGAGGGGCATCAATCCCCGTTCCTCGCACTCGGCGACGACACGGTCGTGCAGGAGGGGATGACCTTCTCCGTCGAACCGGGGCTCTACGACGCGGCGCGCGGCATCGGTATCAATCCGAGTGATCGACTGCTGGTGAAGAAGGATCGCAGTGTACTACTGAGCAGCATTCCCTTCTCGAAAGAATGGAGTTTTCTCACGCTCTGATCGCTCGGTCGGTCGTCTCGTGCTCACAATCGCTCGCGTTTCTGGTCGCGCTCCCACTCGCCCACAGTGGCGACGGCCGCACGTTGTTCATCGTGCGCGGTGGCGGTGCCCCTCGTGCGGGTGAGATTCCAGAGCCAACCAGCGATCCGGTCGGCGCCGAGCCGGCGCTGGATTTTCTGGGCGGGAGGATGTGAGTACCAGAAGCCCCGATGAATCGCGCACGCGCGACCAGTGGATCTGGACGTCGGGAACGGTAGCCAGCGATCGATTCGTCAGCTGCGCCATCGGCGCGAAGAAGTTGAAGAGCTCCATCGCGTGATACTGCCCACCGACGTTTTCCTGATAGTCACCGGCCAACGGATTGACATAGAAGAGTGGCACGATGCTCGACATGAACGCCGTCCCGTCTTTCTCCACCAGGTTGCTCATCTTGAACGGACCGTCGGGACCGCGCGCGAACTGCGGAGCACTCATGTTGACGGGATCGTTGGAGACGTGCATGACATCGATCTCTTTGCCGGTCCACGGATTCTTCCACGTGCGCAGGACCTGGCCGGTCGCGGGGTCGGTATAGAACACCAGCTCGCGTGAGACCATGCGATAGCCACGCCCCTTGGCCGGATCGTTGAGCGACGCGCAGGCGCGCGTATTCATGGCCTGAAACGTGAACAGCATGCGGTCGCGTTCGCCCGACACGCGACTCCAGACCGTGCCTTGCCACCAGTAGGTGACGGCCGATGAATCCGTCGCGCACTGCATGCGCTGTTGGACCAGCAGCGCATCGTCCGGCGACGCAAGGTCGAGCGGTGGCAGCGCCGCGGGTTTCTTTTGTGCGTGCGCCAACCCTGACACCAAGGCGAGTGCAGCGAAAGCGGGGAGTAGCCGTGAGCGCATGTGATTGGGAGACGTGAGGGAAGTGCGCGAAGCGTTGCGGATGTGGACCGGTTTACCGTTGCAATGTGATGGTAGAGCGTATTGACGACGCACCGGTATCCGAGTCCGCGAGACCGCCGCATCCGAACTTCTGGATCGCGCCACCGATGGCGCTCACGACGAACATCGGCGCCAATCGCGTGCAGTGGGATCTTCGGCATGATGTCCCACCGGCGTTCACCCACAGCTTCGAGATCAACGCCAATCCTGGTCTCACTCCCACGTCGCCCGAAGGGGTGCTTGCGCTGCCCGGCGTGTACACGCTCCGGCTCACGGTGAACGGCGCCCGCTCTACGCAGACCAGCACGGTACGCAACGATCCGCGCTCGCCAGCACGCCCCGTCGCGCTCGCGGCGCAGCACCGCTTGCTGATGAACATCACCGATGGCATGCGCGCCGCGTGGGAGGGACACCCGCAGGCGGTCGCACTCCGCGAGTCCGCGTCGAGAGCGGCGGGGCCGTCAGCGGCGCCCGCGCTCCGCACGTCCATTGACGCACTCACCGCCACCATCGACAGCCTCACAGGGAGGGCGCAGGGTCGTGGCGCGAGCCGAGCTGGCGGCAATGCGCCGACCTTCCGCGCGGTGAGCGGTAGCCTGACGGGTCAGCTCACGGCGCAGGAGAACGCAGATATGGCGCCAACGTCAACGATGATCGCGGCCACTACCGCGACGACGAAAGAACTGCGGACCCTGCAGCAGCGATGGGCACGCCTCGTGAGCGCCGACCTGTCCGCGATCAACGCCGTGCTGGCGGGGAGTGGGTTGGCGCCGATAGCCGCCCCCCGTAGGTTTTCCCGGGAATGACACAATTGCACGTGAGACTTCAGAGTGGTCTGCCGTTCGCTCCACTAGACTGCCTCGCATGGTCTACCTGCTCGACGACTTCACCGATGCCGACATCGTGGCCCGCCGCTGGCGCGTGTTCAGCGACCGGGTCATGGGCGGCGTGTCCGACGCCCGCGCCGACCTCGAAGTCGTCGCCGGTCGCTCGGCGCTGCGCCTGTCTGGGCGCGTATCGCTCGAGCGCAATGGCGGGTTCATTCAGGTGGCGCGAGGCCTCGAGGGCGAGCAATTCGACGCCACAAAGTTCGGTGGCCTGCAGCTCATCGTGTGCGGCGTACCTGGGTCGTACTTCGTGCATCTCCGCACCGCCGACACGCGGGCGCCTTGGCAGTATTACGGCGCAGTGCTCGCCGTCACTCCGACGTGGCAGAACGTGGCTCTCCCGTGGCGCGCCTTCTCGCCGGAGTCGCTGCGCGAACCGCTCGATCCGTCGACACTCCAGCGCATCGGCATCGTCGCGGGGAAGACCGCGTTCGATGCTGCGGTGGCGATCAGTCGGCTGGAGCTGGTGCCGTAACGGCGAAGCGAAACAGCAGCGTAGGAACCCGTGCTCATCACGGCGGGCACGCGCGCGCTTCCAGTCGGCACTGAATCGGCTCAGGCATGCGCGACAGGAAGTCGTAGCCGGTACTGCGCTCGATGGCCGCGATGGTGGTACTGAACGGCGCCCACGCGTTTGCCGCCGAGCTGCTGGTGCCCGTGGCGGTGTTGGGGAATATCACCGCAATGACCTGCACCGCGGTGGGCGACGCGATGGTTGTCACGTCGTTGGCGTTCGGTACGACGATCGCAATCTTCCAGATGGAGTCCGGGATGGCGATACGATTCGGTTGCGTGGTGCTGGCGAGAAAACCAAGTCCGTCGATGCCGACGCCAGTGCGATTTCTGGTGTAGATCGGCCCCGACACGATGAAGATCTGTGTTGTGCCGACCGCCAACACGCGCAAGTCGCTTTCGAGCGCGCCCCACGCGCCGCCGTTCAGCGTCTGGTTCTGCGGCAGCATGTTCGACAGGTAGAACGTCGGTGCGTTCTCGCCGTCGCTCGCGGCCCGATCGGCTGACGGTGACATGTGGCCGCGCGAGAATGCGCCGCCGTTGATCCAATCGTTCGTGTCGTACGCGGGAAACCCGAATGCCGCGACCGCCGGATCGGTGGTGAAGCAGTTGCAGCGACTGGCCGTGCCCTTGTGCGAGGCATCCAGATTCCAGCTCACCCAATTGGGGCCGACGCGCCGTGGGTTGTACGAGAGCGTGTACTGCCGCCGAGTGATGAGGAAGTCATCGCCTGGATCGAGGTCCGTCGGTACGCCGAGATCGGTATTGTGTCCGATGCGCGCGGCAGGAGACGTCGCCGCCACGTTGACCGCGATCGTCGTGGTCGCGGTCGTGGTACCATCGCTGCGGACTACCGCGCTGACGCGCGTCGTACCGGCGCCAATGGCTGAGAGCACGCCCGTCTGACTGACAGTCACGACCGCGGGGTTGTCGGTGCGCCAGTTCACTTGCGTGTTGTTGACGATGGGCGCACCGGTGGCGTCGAAGCCGGTCGCGAAGAGTTGTGTCTGGAAGCCAACGGGGAGGGAGTCCGCACGCGAGGAGAGCGTCAGCGCTGCTGCCGCTGGTGTCACTACGACATTGACGGAGTCGGCACTGACGCCGTTCGATGCCTTGGCGACAATGCGCGCCGTGCCGACGGCCACGCCGGTTGCAACGCCAGTGATCGCGTTGATCGTGGCGACGGCGGGATTGCTGCTGCTGAAGGTGAACGTCGTGAGCGCGCGCACACCCTTGGCGTCGGTGGCGACGGCAACGAACGTCGTCGTCGCTGCCACGGCGACGGTGCCAGACGTCGGCGTCGTGACCACCGCGGCGACGGGACCGCGAACGAGCACCTTCCCCGAGCCGGTGGGCGCGGTGATCGCCGACACGCTGTTGCGCGGAGTCGGCGCAGCGTCGGCGGTGAAGTCGGTGGTGTTGTTATCGCTGTCCGTGGTGCCGGCGTCCTTGCGTTTCGCCGCCGTGGTGTTGGACAACAGTGCGGTTGGCGTGGACTCGGCGCAGTTCGCTGCACCGTAGCCGACAAAGTCGACGACCATCCCGTTGCTGCCCACCGGGCACGATTCCGTCAGCGCGGTACTGGTGTTGACGAGTGCGATCTTGCCGGCCGTGGCACTCATTGCGAACACACCGGTGGCGTCCGGAGTGGGAAGGCTCACCGTGCCGGCCGCGCCGGCCGCTTGCTGCACCAGCAGGTATTGGCCCGGCTTGATCGACAGCGCGGGCAACGTCGTGACCTGCCACGTCGCGCCGGTCGCACTGGTGTACTGCACCGACCAGCCGTCGAGATTCACCGCCGTCGGCGTGTTGTTGTACAGCTCGACGAAATCGTTGCGCAACGTGGCGCCGCTGTTGCCACCGCCGCCGTAGACCTGGCTGATCACTACGCCTCCCGGCGGTCGCTCCGGCGCGGGCGGCACAACGGGGTCGACGACGTTGCCGGAGCCGCGGCACGCGGCCACCGCGATGCACACGGCGATGTAGCCGGCGATGTAGCCGGTGAAGTGCTGGCGCGGGCGCCCGCGTGCAACGCAGACGGTAGCCACGGCAGTCACGACAGTCACGGCGGCAGCGTGTCGGGGAACGATGCGGTGTAGCTGATCTTCCAACCCTTTGGCGTTTTCACGAACACGCGCTCGGAGATCCCCACCGACGCCACACCCTTCACAATGCCGCGATAGCGGTATCGCCCGTATACGACCCCCGGCCACATCGGCGCGACGCGCATCTCGTTCGCGATCAGCGTGTCGGGCCACGCCGGGTTGCTGTCGGTGCGCGCGGACCACTCCATCCAACCACGCCCCAGATCGCGCAATCCGCCACGGGTGAGGCCGGGCGTCTGCAGATACGCGCGCAGATAGCGCGGGTGATCGCGCTTGTGAATGGCGTCGATGTTTTCACGAAACACAGCGAGCGCTTCGGCGGAGTCGCGCGCCGGCGACGTGGGTGATGACGCGGTCGGCACGCGCTGCGCGTACATGATTTCTATGGGTGCCAACAACGCGGCATTGAGCGCGCCGACGATGGCCAGCACGCGCCATGGTGCGCGCCGCACCCCGTCGGTGCCGATGTCGTGGGCGAGTGCCGAGAAGAAAACTGGGCGCATGTGTGGTGATGGGTATGGTGCCGTGGAGTCTGCGGAGGGTGCTCCGCGCGAATGTAGCGCAAACGCGGTTTGGAACGCTAACTTCGCGCATGACCAGTGCGCTCTTGGATACTGCGCCAGACGCGGTCGTCGCGCAGCTCCGATCCCGGATCGGCGCGCCACACGTGCTCACCGACGCGACCGATCTTCAGTTCTTCTCGCACGACGTCGTACACGCCGGGCCTCATCGTGTCGTGTGCGTCGCCCGCCCTGGGACGATCGACGAACTACGCGCGGTCGTCGCGTCGTGCACGAGTGCAGCGTACTCGGTGGTCCCACGTGGCGGTGGCGCGTCGTATACCAAGGGGTATCTCGCGACGACAGACACATCCGTGCTCGTCGACACGACGCGGCTCGCAAACATCGTTGCGATCGATGTCGATGCGATGACGGTGACCGTCGAATGCGGCATCACGTGGAAGGCACTGTACGACGCGCTACGGCCGCTGGGCGTGCGCACGCCGTTCTGGGGGCCGATGTCCGGTGCGTTTGCGACGGTCGGCGGATCGCTTTCGAATCATGCGATCATCTGGGGGGCCGTCCGGTACGGCGTGTCGGGCGACAGTGTGCTGGGGCTCGATGTCGTGCAGGCCGACGGCTCACTGCTCACCACCGGCTCCTGCGGCACACTCGGTCGCACCGCCTTCTATCGCAACCATGGACCTGATCTCACCGGACTCTTCCTCGGCGACGCCGGCGCGTTGGGCATCAAGGCGACGGCCTCGCTGCGCCTGATCCGAACGCCACTGGCCGTGTCGACTGCTTCGTTTACGTTCGCGTCGCACACGGCCCTCGCCACCGCGTCGTGCGAACTGGCGCGGGCCAGCGTGCTGAGTGATTGCTTCGGGCTTGATCCGGTATTGCGGCGGCAACGCACGCGCCGCGTCGCGATCGAGCAGGGCGCCCCGGCAACGCCGGAATCGCTCAACGACGTCCGCTATGCGCTGCACATGGGGTGCGAGGGACGCAGCGACGCCGCTGTCGCTGCGGACGCCGTCGCCGTGCGCGACATCTGCCGCGCTCACGGCGGCACCGAGATCGACGACGTGGTCCCGCGCTCCCTCCGACAGCATCCGTGGGTGACGATGACCAGTGCCATCGGGCCCGCCGGTGAGCGCTGGGCGCCGTTGCACGGCATTGTGCCGTTAACCGATGCCGTCGACGCGTGGAATGCCATTCGCTCGATCGTGGATGAGATGAAACCATCGCTCGATCGACTTGATATCGCCGTGGGCACGCTGACATCGCTGGTCAGCACAAGCGCGTTTGTGCTCGAGCCAGTCTGCTACTGGCACGGCGCCATGTCGCCGTACGCAGAGCGTATCTACAGCGCCGAGGAGAAAGCGCGGTTCACACGATTTGCGCCGGACGCCGAATCAGACGACGTGGTCGCCACGCTGCGCGAGCGATTGCTCGCGTGCTTCGATGCACGCGGTGCCGCGCACTTGCAGCTGGGCAAAGCGTATCACTTCCGCGAGACGCGATCGCCGGAGCAGTGGGCGTTACTCACGGCCATCAAGCGCGCGCTCGATCCCCACGGTCTCATGAACCCTGGCGCCCTCGGGCTGTCGTCATGACGGGCGTGTCGCGAGAGGGTGTGCCGGGGGTGGGTGTGCCCCAAGTGGCGCCGCCGCAACAGCCGCCGCCGCAACAGCCGCCGCCGCAACAGCCGCAGCAGCA
>Ga0163149_10003199_pt1 | contig 18872 bp, 10 predicted proteins | sample OliLakLV19MP5G1_FD_148604 | JGI IMG/M metagenome (GOLD analysis project Ga0163149, IMG submission 148604) | Freshwater microbial mat bacterial communities from Lake Vanda, McMurdo Dry Valleys, Antarctica - Oligotrophic Lake LV.19.MP5.G1 | ecosystem: Environmental > Aquatic > Freshwater > Lake >...
CCCCTATACAACAAAACTGTTTCTAAACGCAGCGGAAGAAAAGTATTTACCCTTAAAAAAGTCGAGCTTGCTTATATAATCGGATCTCAATCCGGAAGCGATACCATCCCCCAAATAAGAACCGGCTGGTCCAGCTTAATTGAAGAGAATCTGAATTAATCACCTTTCTTTGGAGCAATTATTATTGAATGTGGAATTAACTTAGACCACGTTCTTCCTGTAAATCATATCTTGATTATTTTACGAGGGTAATATTTCCTTTTCTTACCATCTGCCCCCCATTGATCAACAGTGCATCCATCCTGTAAGTAAAAACCGCGGCGTCAAGTTGTTTTGTATTGTAAACCCCATCCCAGCCAATTGCAGGATCAGTTGTTTCAAAAACTATCGCTCCCCATCGATCGTAAATTGTAAATCGTAAATCTTTGATGCAATAATTTCCTTTAATAAAATAAATATCATTTTGCCCATCACCGTTCGGAGAAAATGCGGTAGGAATATAAAACTCACCGCATCTATCATCTACAGTTATAATAACCGAATCAAGATTAGTACAACCATTCGAGTCAATAACTAATAAATAATAGGTTGTACTTATAACAGGAGAAGCCATTGGATCGTTACATGTAATACAATTTAACCCCGCAGAAGGATACCAGCTATAAGAACCGCCTCCCGAAGCGTTGAGAACTATTTCTGAACCGGGAGTGATCGTAGAATTAGTTCCTGCATTGGCAATGGGTATAACATTCACAAAAACTTCTATACTATCCGTAACAAAACAATTTCCATTTGCTGCTATAACTGTGTAAGATGTTTGAGATAATGGTGAAATAAATAAAAAAGATGCCGTGGATCCTGTGTTCCAGCTATAGCCTGATGCACCACTGGCTGTTAACAAAACAGATTCTCCTGCACATATTGCAGTATCATTACTCACAAAAAGTTGAGGCATCTGATCCACAGAGATATTTATCTGAGCCCACGATGAACATATCCCGTTGGATACAACAACGGAATATGAAGATGATGAAGTTGGTTTGACTGAAATAATTTGTGTACTGCTACCTGTGCTCCATGTATAAGAACCGCCTCCTGCAGCTGAAATTAATGAGCTATCGCCTCGGCAAATACTAGTATTACCTAAAACAGTAACAGTAGGCGTAGCGACAACACTTACTGTTACAATTGCTGTATCAAGAAAGCAATTGCTATTTGCAATTACCGAGTATGTGGTGTAAGCACTAGGCGCAACAACAATGGAAGCTGCCGTAGAGCCTATGCTCCACTGAAAGGTTCCGTTTCCCATGGCCGTGAGGGTTACAAGTGATCCGCTACAAACCGTTGTATCATTGCTTACCGACAAATTTGGCATTGGTGAAAAATAACTTTGGATAAAATTAGGCAAGCCTAACTCAGATGATCTTCCGGCTAAATTAAATCCACTCTCTATAAAATTACAGGCAGTACCCAATTGATTAGGTAAATTAATAACCCCTAAGAATGGATGAGTTCCAGAGCCTTTGTATTCGGCAACATATATTTTTCCATCGGGAGCAATTTGCATGGCCCCAGGGTCCAGTCCGGGTGTAAGCCTTTTAATAGTAGTTTTTGAGGCCACAATTCCTGCCGGAGTACCTGCCAACAAATTAAATTGAAAAATATCTGGTGTTCCTCTCCAAGGAACACTCACATATAACCTAGTATTGTCAGGAGAAAATTCTACACCATAGCCATAACTTGGAAAATTTATGATAGAATTCATGAGCAGGAGAGGATTAGAAACAACTCCAGTAGTTCTATTAAAATCAAAAAGTTCTACAGAAAGATATACTACCGCAGAAGCTAATTTGGAACCATCAGGAGAAAACCTTAAAAAGCCTGGTTCATAATTATTTATTGAACCGGTGGTAGAAATAACAGGGGCACTAACTCCTGCACTCGTTATAAGATATGCTTTGAAATTACTAGTATCATTCTCATGAAAAACTACCCAGATGTCAGTGCAATTAGTGTGTCTAACAGCGGCTATTTTTTCACAGGACATTGAATCAAGAAAAGTGTTTTTTACCGTAACATCACCAAAGCCATTATTGAGAGAAATATCAACTACAGAATAATTAGCGAAATGGGAAACAGAATTTTCATCTTGAACAGTAAAAATATAATATTTATTAGCATTGCCGGGCCACGGAACAATTATTGATTGTGTGGAAGAAAGATCCCCTGCCAGCCCAAAACCATTTGGCATTTGTGAATGATTTTTGTCAAATACTGTGTTACCATCAGTATAAAAAAGCAAGTTGCCTGTATTTTTATCTGAAATTGTAGCACTTGCTTCAACTGTACTCAACATTCCATTTGTTAAAGCAACCGGGGCTCCTGAATTAAAATCTATACCGGCATTGCGTCCAAAGTACCAGATATTGGCTTCCTTTTGAGCGACCAAAACTTTACAAGAAAAAATAATCCCGATAATAAACAGCAGAGTATTTTTCACAACTGGTGAATTAAATAGTGATTCATAATAATTTCAGATTAATTCCTTTGATCTGTTAACTTAAAATATAGTCATAAATACATAATGAAATCAACCATATGAACAAGTTATTCTTCTCGACCGAAGTCAGGAAGATCTGAAATTCGGAGTACGTTTTGGAGTACTTATAGGAAAAACAAGCAATTCGATAAGACCTTAACTTCGGAAGCATTCAACTTTTATTTTCAAAAAGGGGAATATCAACATTTTAAATTAACAGTCTAAGACAACATAACTCCTGTTTTTATTCTTCATTATTTAACAAGAGTAATATTTCCTTTTCTCACTATCTCCTCCCCATTGATCAAAAAAGCCTCCAGCCTGTAAGCAAAAACTGCTGCGTCAAGTTGTTTTGTATTGTAAATACCATCCCATCCAATTGCAACATCAGTAGTTTCAAAAACTATCTCTCCCCAGCGATCGTAAATTGTAAACCGTAATTCCTTTATACAATTATTTCCTTTAACGTAATACACATCATTTTGTGCATCACCATTCGGAGAAAAGGCTGTTGGCACATATAGTTCTCCGCAAATAATATCAACCGTTATTAAAATGGAATCTAGGTTTGTGCAGCCATTATCATCAGTAACAGTTACATAATACATTGTTGTTCCTGTTGGTGTTGCAACAGGATTTTGGCAATTGTCACAACTTAATCCTGAAGATGGTGTCCATGAATATCCTCCCGTAGCAGACCCTCCTGTTGCGCTAAGAGTAACTGATGTACCTTGTAAAATTGTAATTCCAGTTCCTGCATCCGCACCAGGTTTGGCATACACTGTGATATTTATCGAATCAACATCACCACAATTCCCGCTTATGGAATAAATAATTTTATGTATGCCCGGGCCGGCTATAGATGGAGAAAATCTTCCGGAAATTGTACTTACTATTCCTGTGCCTGACCATGTGCCTCCCGGATCAACTGCTCCTAGACCTATTGGCAATTCAGTACCATTTTCACAAAACGGACCTGCAGGATAAATATGTGCATCAGCAATTGAATCAACTGTTATTGCAACATTAGAAATATTTGTACAACCATTTGCATCAACACCGGTTATTGTATAACTGGAATTGCTTGTCTGATTAAATATTACCATACTTCCTGTTGAACTATTTAAACCAGAGGCCGGAGACCACTGGTAAGTCATGCCTCCAGAGGCGCTCAACATTGTTGAGTTGCCTTGGCAAATAGAAATTATTCCTGCAACATTTATAACAGGCAACTGACTAACACCAACAGTTAACACTGTTATTGATGAACAATTATTACCATCTGTTCCAACAACTGTGTACGATTGTGGCGATGTAGGCTGCGCAGTTACAGAAGATCCGGTACTCGAACTTAAACCGGCTAAGGGTGCCCACAAATAATTATTTGCACCTGTCGCTGAGAGTGAAACAGAATTTCCATTGCAAATAGTTGTATCTGCTGATGAGGTTACAATTGGCAAACTGTTCACCGCAACATTTATATATGCAGTATCTGCGCATCCTCCCGGATTAGATCCGATCAATGTATAAGTAGCGGGTGCGTTAGGACTTGCAGTTACGTTTGCACCAGATGTCGCACTTAAACCCGCTGATGGATTCCAATTATACGTTGTTGCTCCGCCTGCAGTGAGTATTATATTTCCTCCCTGGCATATTGCAGTATTTGCAGATGCAGTTACAACAACATTATTATTTACAGAGACAATTATATATGCAGTGTCAGAACAGCCCGCAACATTTATTCCTGCAACACTATAAGTTGTTGTTATCACAGGAGAGGCTGATACATTACCACCTGTAGTACTACTTAATCCTATTGCGGGAGACCAATTATAAGTATTAGCACCTCCAACACTTAAAGAAACATTTCCACCGGTACAGATCGTAGGATTTACAGAAGATAGAAGAATCGGAGGATCATCCACAGTAATTGTAAGTGTTTTTATTGATGAACATCCATTACCATCTATACCCGAAATACTATAACCTGTTGTTATGGTTGGTGACGCATTAATATTATTTCCAACAGTTAAACTTAATCCCGCAGCAGGTGACCAGAAAAAATTTGTTGCACCTGATGCACTTAGAGAAACAACATTCCCTCCACAGACAGAAAAACTATTTGTCGCCTGTAAAACCGGCAATGTATCTACAACAACAATAATGGTATCAAAAACAGTATCACAAGTATTGTATGCAATGAGCATAAAATTACTTGTAACAGTTGGCGAAGCAACAGGATTAGCAACAGCAGTATTACTTAAGCCAAGGGCAGGTTTCCATTGATAAGTCATTCCTGGATAAGAAGCGGCTCCAATTGTTATCGCATCTCCCTTACAAATACTTGTATCTAATCCTGCAATCTGCGGCTTAGGCCCAAAGTACCGTTGATCAAATACACAAGGTAAACCAGCAGTTACTGCTGAACCAATAAGCGGAACCGCATTTAAAACAAATGTTGGTCCTGCTAAGCTATTGGGTGTTGTTAAAGCAGAGATCGCATTAGCGCTGCTTGCACTGCAGTAAATTTTTTTATCGGACGCCAACTGGATTGTGCCGCTCCCAAAAGTTCCGGTCATTGGAAATGTTGTTTCTGTCGCGTTAATATTTGTCGCAAAGCGTTCGTATCTATACAATGAAGTAGATGTTGCATATATCAGCGAATCATTGGGTGACATACTCACCCCATAATAGCCATTTGGAGCGTTTGAAATAGTTCTGAAATTAGAAAGTACTCCGGTAGCATTATTGAAATCAAATATTTCCAAATTCGCGGCAGCATTAATAATAATCTTCCCATCTAAAGAAGTTTTAAGATATCCCGGGCCATTACCTGAAGTACCTATAGAAGTGATTACGGGAGTGGCCGCCTGCGGACCATTACAATTAACCAAAAAAGCATACCAATCATTTGTAAAATGTTTTCGGGTGATCACCCAAAAATCTATTCCATTGGCATGCATGGCACACGTTACTTTTTCGCAGGTAGTATCAACAAGCTGTGTATTGGGTGCGCCAGCCAGCCCCCCGTTAGCTCCAACTGACATATCTACCACTGCATAACACAATCCTCTCCATGCACCACTTGTTGTAACACCATCAGTAGTGAAAATGTAATATTTATTTGCATTACCAACATAAGGCGCAATTAAAGCTGCCATTGTAGAACTTCCGCCTCCTGCTAATCCGCCTCCCAAAAATCCGCCAAGCCTGTTTCTTACAATATTTCCTCCTGTATAAAATAATAAATTACCATTGGCATCTGCAATTGAGGAGCAACCCTCAACGGCACTTATCGATCCCGGGAAACCTGCAAACGTATATGCAACCGGACTACCGCTATTAAAATTTACTCCTTCCCAATATCCAAAACACCAGATATTAGTTTCCTTTTGAGAAAAACAAAAAGATGTGTAGCAGAACAATACAAGAAATAAAAAAAATGTTTTTCTCATTATAAAAAAATCAATTGCTTAAAACCGTTATGAACCCTTTCAAATCGGCATGAGGAGAAGAAAGCGCATAATAATATGTGCCATCCACAACATTGCCGGATGGTGACCTTCCATTCCAAAAAGTTATTGTTGCGTTATTTGATTCAAACACAACCAAGCCCCAGCGATTATATATTTTAATAGTATACTTATCCAATATACAAGGGTCGAATCCTGTAATTTTAAACAAGTCGTTTCGTCCGTCAGCGTTAGGTGTTATTACATTGGGTATGATCAATCCTTCTTCACATTTTACTTCAACATAAATAATTACCGAATCTAAACTCGTACATCCATTTGCATCGGTCACAGCTAAATAATACATTGTTGTAACCGTTGGTGAAGCAATGGGGTTTGCACACGTGCTGCAACTTAAACTTTGTGATGGGCTCCATACATATGAGCCTCCTCCTGTAGCAGACAATGTTGTTGTTAAACCCGGATTTATCGTATCGTTATTTCCTGCATTAACCGTTGGCGGAATATTGACACTCACAGTTACAACAGCTGTCCTTCTGCAGTTGCCGTTTGAAACTGTAACTGTATATACTGTATTTGTCAGAGGGGAAACGGTTGCTGTAGGAATTGCAGAACCGGAGCTCCAGGAATAAGCTGTACCACCGGATGCATTTATGATAGTTCCTTGTCCCCGGCAAATTGTTTGGTTTGATCCTGCATTGGCATTTGGTATTGCATTCAAAACCATGTTCGCCGTTGTGATACTTGCACAACCGTTTATGTCGACTCCAACAACGGTATATGTTCCGTTCGAGGGAGGAGTAGCTGTTACAATTGCTCCGGTTGTACTGCTCAATCCGGCTGAAGGAAACCAACCGTATGTCAAAGCACCGGACGCAGTTAGCGTTGTTGATGCTCCTATACAAATTGAAGTACTACCACTCACGGTTATTGGAGAAGGGATATTAACAGTAACTGTTGCAAAACCTGTACTTGTGCAACCATTGCTACTGCTCACGACAACAGTATACGTTGTGTTGGAAGTTGGGTTCGCAGTTATGGAAGAACCCGTTGTAGAACTTAATCCTGAACCGGGCGACCATGAATAAGAAACTCCACCTGAAGCAGAAATAACAGTGGATGCCCCATAACATATCGATGATGGAGCAGATGATGAAATGACCGGAGCAGAGTCTACATTTATTGTGACATAAGTCGTATCCTCGCATCCACCTATGACAGAACCAATAAGCATATAAGTTGTAGTATCTGTAGGACTTACTGTTACAGAAGAACCAACAGCAAGACCTGTGCCTGCTGGCGAAGACCAAGTATACCAGGTGGCACCCAATGCCGTTAACAACGTTGAAGCTCCTGCACAAATTGTACCTCCGGCTGAAGCCGCAATACTTGGCTGAGAACAATTCACATGACAGAATTTTACAATGATCCCTTTTTCTCCTCCCGAATGTGTGCTATCGTAATATGCACCACCTCCGGGATTAAGCAAAGGGTAATTGGTAATACCCTGTGTTTCTCCTGTGAAGATAACGCACCCCGCAGTATCCATTGTAATTCCCCTGGAAAAGTCCATTAAGGTTCCTCCAAAATAAGTTGACCATGAAAGTGCCTGAGTTGCATTGAATCGTGTAACAAAAACATCTGTTGAACCCATTAAGGATGGCGAATAAAAAGCCCCGCCACCGGGATTACTCAATGGCAAATTTGTTGATGCTGTTGTACCGGCTATATAAATATTACCGGGCCCATCCACTACCATCGCGCTTCGAGTAGCCGTTGAACCCACGCCGCCTCCAACGTCGTTAGCGTTACCACCATAATAAGTTGACCAATTCATAGCACCGGAAGGACTAAATTTAGTAACAAAAAGATCCGATGTTCCTCCAAATGTTGATTGGAAATAAGCTCCTGTCATTGGATTTTGCAGAGGGAAATTATTAGCTGAGCTGGTTCCTCCACTCAAATATAAATTGTTAAGTGCATCCACCTCTATCTCCATTCCAACTTCGTCACCATTACCTCCAAATAAGGTTGACCATATGCGGTTACCCGCATTATCGAATTTGGCAACATAAGCATCGCTTGTTCCTCCTAATGCCGATTGAAAATAAACGCTTCCCGGATTATGTGTTGGAAACAATATAGACGTTGTATACCCGGTAAAATTCACATCTCCCGTTGATGATACACAAACAGCTCTTCCTGTTTCATCACCTGCATCACCAAAATATGTTGACCAGATCATCGCCCCTGCTCCATCAAATTTTGTTATGAATGCATCGGATGCACCAGCCAATACCCCATCAAAATAAGTACCGGAATTTGCTACTGGAAAATCAGTTGATTGTGTTTCGCCCGTAATAAAAACACTTCCCGCGGCATCTGTTCTTATGCCAATACCATAATCACTGTCCGTGCCTCCAAGATAAGTACACCAGTTCAAAGCGCCTGCCCCATCAAACATCGCAACGAATGCATCTGTTATGCCCCCCAGGGCCGTTCCAATGTTATATGCACCAACACGATTCACAATAGGCAAAGGCTGACTAATAATAGTCGTGAATACTCTGCCGGTCACATAAACATTATTATTTAGATCTACCGCTCCATACATATCTCCATTTTCAAAATAAGTACACCACATTATTGTTCCGGCGGTGTTCAGTTTCATGATAAATCCCCCCAATACACCTGCCGCTCCCGAATAGTATGTTGAACCTCCCGGATTAACCAATGGAAAACCCATACCCATACCACCATAACCTGTTATGTAAGAATTACCAACGTGGTCAGAAAAAATATCCATTGGCCCCACCAAACCTGTACTTGGATTAATAATTGTTGACCATATCAGGTAAACAGGAGGATCTATAACTAAGGTTTTGCTTTTATCATATCCTTCAATAACAAAGGACACTACGTTATTTTTTAATTTATAACGTGAGGTTAAGGATGATTTATTTTCTTTCAGAAAACATTTCAGGTCTCCCTCCATTAACGCACCAAGCTCAGTACTAATTTTCAATGACTTCCCCGACTCTGCAAGAGACACGGAACCGGCTCCTTTATAACTAAGTTTTATATCATCGGTATTCGCTCCCGGATGAACAACGAAATCATACTTAAACCCGTCTTTATTTGCATATAGAATCCAATCAATGCCCGGATAAATTTCTTTGACAGTGATCTGTTCAAAACGCTTTACATTCTTTACACCATTTGGGTTACGTCCAGAATAATAATTGAAATACATACCCTCAAGCGGTGAATCATAGATTAAATTAGCTGCTGAAATATTAGCAGACAACATATCCACTTCCATTGCTCGCCATTTTTCTTCGTGATAACTATCAGCTTTTTTTGAATCCCGTTCATCCTCTTCTTCCTCCATCTCACGGAAAATATATACCAGTCCCTTTTTTGTTATGTATACGTCCGCATTAGCGATTGATGTTTTGGCTAATACTTCCTCAGCATAACTTCCATCTGAATAACTGAACTGCCCGTTGTTTGGTACAAAACCTTTCCGCAGATCGTTTTGATAGTTTTGGAATTCTGTTGCCGAAGCAGGAAAAAAAACTGATTGTCCGATAAAAGTCAGCAAACCAACCAAAAGAGTTTTGATCTCACCTTTCATATGTACACATGTAAAAGAATAGCCTAAAAGGTAAGAAAAAAAGTCGAATTTATCGACATCATCTCATCAGGCTAATATTCCCACTTTTAGAAATGGTGGAACTATCCATGAGCAATCCATTAATAGAATATACCAATACCTGGGTGCTGAGTTGTTCTCCGTTATAAATTCCATCCCACTCAAAATGCGGATCAGTTGTAACATACACTTTTTCTCCCCAACGATTGTATATCGTCAATGTAAATTCTTTCATGCATCCCGTTGAACTGTATATTTTTAATTTATCGTTATTGCCATCCTCATTTGGAGAGAATGCATTCGGGATAACCAGCTCATCACATTCAATTCTAACATCCACAACAATAGAATCGATAGATGTGCAGCCATTCGCATCTGTAATAGTTACATAATATGTTGTTCTTGTTACAGGAGTTGCCTCAGGAGAACAACAATTCGTACAGCTTAAATTACTTGCCGGTGTCCAGGAACAATTAGTTCCTCCTGAAGAAGAAAGCGTAACAGAAGTTCCAAGAATTATGCTTGTATTGGAGCCCGCTTCCGCAACAGGCGGATCATTTACATAAACATTTATCTGTGAAGAATCTACACACGATCCGTTAAAAGAATGAAGTATGTACGTTGTAAATATTGTCGGAGAAACATTAATAGAAGAATTACTTACGCCATTGCTCCATGAATATGTCATTCCACCCGAAGCGCTCAGCAAAGTTGCACTTCCTTTACAAATAGTTGTATCTCCTGTAACTGCAGCGGATACAAGATTAAGTGTTATGTTCACATTCGCTGTATCTCCGCATTGTCCGTTTGACAAAGTAACTGTATAAATTGTTGAACCTGTTGGCGAAACGTTTATTGTTGTATTTGTTGAACCGGTACTCCATAAGTATGATCCTGTTCCAGATGCAGAGAGAACAGCGCTGTCGCCCTGGCAAATCTGAATAGACGATGACGGCGCAACAGTAACCGTTGGTGAAGAAAGGGTTGATATAGTAACTGAATTCGTGATCGTGTCACCACAATCAGTATAAACAAACACAGTATATGTTGTTGGACTTACAGGTGATGCTGTAGGATTTGCAATGGTGCTATCATTTAATGTAGCTCCGGGCCTCCACAAATAATGCATCCCCGGCTGAGAAGAAGTTCCAATAGTAAATAAACTATTTCCACAAATGGTAGTATCATTGGCAGTATAATTTACAATTGGAATCGCGCAGCAAATCGAATCAATTATTGTCGGCGGATTTACAACAAAAACGCCCGGCGTTCTTCTACTGCCTCCGGATCCTGTATTGGGCAACGTACCTTTTGTCGGGTTCATTATTGTTACAGGCACATTGGGAGAAGTTTGGTTACACCCAGAGAATCCCATTGAATCTGTTTTTATCAAATAATAATCCATCATGCCCGCCCCATAACTTTTTCCCTGAGCAACAATTGCAAATCCACCATCATAAGTTTGTATCCCGAACCCTCCGTATTCAGTATCGGTGCCCCCGACTGTTCTTGCCCAGATAATATTTCCTCCTGTATCAAGTCTCATCATAATGTTATCGTACATTCCTAATCCAAACTGGTTCGTAGTTCCCGAAACAAAAAATCCTTTTGGTCCTTTTGTAGTAAGTGTTATTGTATATAATATAAGGTCATTTCCAAGCGTACCGTATTTTTTCGACCATAAAATATTTCCTGAACTATCTGTACGTAATAAATAAGCATTGCCCGAACCTCCACTCCCATTATTCGTTATACCTGTAAGTAAAAACCCATAATCCGGTAATTGTTTTATATCAATTCCGGAATGTATTGTGTAGGTTGGGAACTGATATATATTGGCCCATTGTATTGTACCGTTAGCAGTAAATTTTGTTATAGAAACTGATGCCAAAGGAGAACTTCCATTCGCAAGTCCTGAAACAACAAACCCACCATTCACAGTATTTTCAACGTGAACAGCAGCATCATCAAAACTACCTCCCCATGTTCTTGTCCACAATAACGTTCCATTTTTATCTACTCTGATAATGTAAGCATCGTGAACACCATTGATCGTGGCATCGCCTACAACAACATACCCGCTGTCGGGAGTTTGCTTTACATCATTTCCATGCTCCCCAAAAGCGAAAGCACCGGATGCTTGTCCATAATTATAAGACCATTGTATGTTGCCCAGGGAATTAATTTTGGTTAGGTAGATATCAGATGTTTCACCTACAGGAGCTCCGAAGCCGGTAAAAATATATCCTCCATCAAAGGTCTCCTGAATTTTTGTTCCTGATATATTATTGTTTGGGTCCCTGTAAAGCCTCGTCCATAAAGTATCACCCTTATCATTTGTTTTAATAATATATGTATCCTGTTTTATACTCGCACCAAAACCATAGCAGCTGCCACTCATAACAAAACCAGTATCCTTGGATTGTATTAAAGACTGCGTATAATCATTTTTATTCCCCCCATAAGTGCGCTGAAATGTCAATTGCGCATGAGCGTGAATTGCAAAAATCTGTAAAGTGACCAGCAATAAAAATCTATAGATATAACTTTGATTCATTTATGAAACAAATGATATTAACATGATCCCGCTGAAAAGGCGGGATTAATTCGACTAAGGCTTTCAAAAGAGAAAACCATTCTCATTAATAAAATTACGGATAATTAAGTTTTTAGACGCAATTATCTTTGAACTTATCTTATACTTCTAATGTTATTGTTTCAGCAATAAACACTTCCAGGATAGCCTATTTTCGTGTATTTTAGCGTGCAGGAAAATTATATTCCTTCTATTTCAAAGGAGCCTTGTCAACGTCCATAAATATAAACGAGTTTCTTTTGCTTTCGCACAAGCACCAGGTATTGGATGTACGGACACCTAAAGAATTTGAGCAAGGGCATATACCCGGTGCAATTAATCTTCCCTTCTTTACTAATGAAGAGCGGGTGATCGTTGGCACAATTTATAAACAACAGGGACGACAACCAGCTATTTTGAAAGGACTCGAACTAGTTGGACCAAAAATGAAAGATATCATTGAAACAGTAAATAAGATTGAAAACAGAGGATGCTTCTTATTGTATTGCTGGCGTGGAGGTATGCGTAGCTCAAGTGTTGCATGGTTGTTATCGACGTATGGGCATAAAGTTTATACGCTTAAGGGTGGATACAAATTTTACCGAAGAAATGTTCTGGAAACTTTCGAAGTGAAAAAAAATATTGTCGTGCTTGGTGGAAAAACAGGATCGGCCAAAACATACATTCTTAAAAAGCTTGAGGAAAAAGGAGAACAGGTAATAGACCTTGAAGCGCTTGCAAAACATAAGGGATCCTCTTTTGGAAGTCTTGGCGAAACTCAGCCACCATCGCAAGAGCAATTTGAAAATTTGTTAGCGGATAAGTTAAAAAGTGTTTCGACCGAAAAAATTTGCTGGATAGAAGATGAAAGTCATTTGATAGGGACTAAAGTAATCCCGAAGCCATTCTGGGAACAAATGCGCAGCACAAAAGTTTTGTATATCGATATTTCTTTACACGAGCGTGCAAAATTTTTAGTTGAAGAATACGGCAAGTTTAGTATTGATGAATTAAAACAAGCCACACTAAGGATCAAAAAAAGATTAGGGGGCCAACACGCGAAAGCCGCTATTGAAGCGCTGGACAAAGGAGATCTACAGACCGCCTGTGAAATTAATTTATCCTACTACGATAAAGCATACCTGCATGGATTGAGTAAAAGAAATAAAGAAACCATTGAGACAAAAACATTTGATACGCTTGATATCGAAAACATTGCGAACGAAATTATAAAATGGAAAAAATAAGATTAACACAATTTAGCAAAGGTGCAGGATGTGGATGTAAAATTGCGCCACAGGTATTGGAAACCATTTTGAAGAGTGAACAAAAATATTTTGTTTCTAAAAAACTTATTGTTGGCAATGAAAGCAAAGATGACGCAGCAGTTTATGATCTGGAAAATGGACAATACCTGATAAGTACAAATGATTTTTTTACTCCCATAGTTGATGATGCTTTTGATTTTGGAAGAATAGCATCGGCAAATGCACTGAGTGATGTGTATGCCATGGGAGGATCGCCGATAATGGCCATTGGAATTTTAGGATGGCCAATAGAAAAACTAAATGCCTCAATTGCACAAGAAGTACTTAATGGTGCAAGATCAATATGCGCCGAGGCCGGTATCCCGCTTGCAGGGGGTCATAGCATTGACAGCCCCGAACCATTTTTCGGTTTATCTGTAAATGGAATTGTCCTACCTGAGAATCTTAAAAAAAATAACACTGCAAAAGAAAATGACCTGTTATACATTACAAAAAAAATTGGAGTTGGTATTTTTTCTACTGCAGAAAAAAGAGGAAAATTAAAACTAGAAGATGAAGGACTTGCTGTAAAACAAATGAGCCAACTTAATATCATCGGAAAAATTTTTGGTGAACAAGCCTATATATCTTCTATGACAGATATAACAGGGTTTGGTTTATTGGGACACCTGATAGAAATGGCAGAAGGCTCAAACTTAAAAGCAGAAATAAATTACAACTGTATTCCACTAATTCCTGGCATAGCACATTACATTTCACAAATGTGTATACCGGATAACACCTACAGGAATTGGAACAGTTACGAAAAAAAAGTGGAGGGAATTACAGGAGATTCATTATTTACCTTATGTGATCCCCAAACAAACGGTGGATTAATGGTAGCCATTGATCCAAAAAATAAAAAGAAATTCGAAGAACTTTTAACACAGAATAAACTCTCGGAATTTATTCAACCAATTGGAAAAATGACGGAAAAAAAATCTGATATTGCAGTTTCAATATTATGAAAACTGAAGTAAGAAATGAAAATGGCTACTGCAGAGTTATTGCTACCTGCAATATAAAAAAAGGTGAAATTGTTTCTCATATTGCGGGGACAACCATTATCACCCCAAGCAAATACACTATACAGCTTAATGAAGATCAACATTTAGAATCGCTTTCCAATGACCCGAACGATCCTCAATACGCCTGGAGATTTATAAACCACAGCTGCGAACCAAATTGTTCTATTGATGTTCTGGAAAAAAATGTAATCGCATGGCAGGATATAAAATCAGGATCTGAAATAACATTTGATTACAATACGACAGAAACCGAACTTGCAGCACCATTCGTATGCAAATGCGGATCCACAAATTGCATCGGAACAATACGAGGCTCATCTTATTTAAAAATGAGCAGGCAGTTGCAATGAGATCTATCTCCGAAATAAAAATAAATTCAATTCAGATTGCTTTTGCCATTGCTACCTCCATGGCATTCCTTTGCTTTTGTATCATTAAAGCATTGAATACCCCATTAACGCACGACGAAGGACTTACTTTTTTCAACTATGTTTCCTTAAATGTGTGGGATATTATTACCTACAAAAACCCAATGAACAATAATCATATTTTGAATTCATTGATGATGAAAATGTGTTCAGCTATTTTCGGGAACAGTGAAATCTCATTGCGATTACCAAACCTTATTTGCATAATAATTTTTTCATACTATTCCTTTCTAATTTTAAAGCCAATAAATAAATTACTTTTCTTCCCCTCCTATCTTTTATTATTTACCAATCCTTTTCTCCTCGACTTTTTCTTTCTTGCACGAGGCTATGGAATGGCAATTGCATTTATGACCGTGGGCATCTATTACTTTATTAAATACCATAAGGAATACCGCTCCACTCATCTTGTTATTTGTTTGACGTTTATGCTCCTAAGCATTCTTTCCAATTTTGGTTTACTACATTTCGCAATTGCATTAATTCTTACGCACAACTTATTATGGGTATTTAAGAAAAAAGACCGTTTAGAGTCAAACAGATTTTTATCATTTTTAAAATACAATGTGACCATTTTAGTTTGTGTCGCATTATCCTCCATTTTGCTCTACCAGCCCCTGCATAAAATAATGGAAAATAATCTTTTAGAAGTTGGCGGTGGCAATGGATTTATTAATGATACATTAAACTCACTCATAGATGCATCAGCATATGGGAAGAATAATTCCTTTTTCGACCTTCTTAACACACTTGTACTATTTCTTTTTGGCGTTAACATCATAATCGGCATTGCTCTCTTTATCAAGCATCGTGCAAACTCAATCTCACTGTTTAAAGAATACTTCATTGTCTTATTTTTGCTTGTATTTGTGGTGATTGAAATCGTTCTTCAACACAATATCATTGGTACACCCTATATTGTTAACCGCTTTGCATTATTTCTTGTTCCACTATTCTGGTTTTCGACAATACTATTTGTCGATACTATTATCAAGGAATACAAAACCACTAACTACACCATTGGCATTTATCTTATTTCGATATTCTTTCTGTTTCATACCATAAACACCGCCAACAAAAAAAGTTCGTACATATGGAAATACGATGCGGACAATAAAAAAATGCTCAATGAACTTTTTGAGATTTCCGAGGGCAAGCCTGTACGCCTAGGCATATCCTGGATATTTGAACCCTCACTCAATTATTACAGAACAACGAAAGATCTTGATTGGCTTAACGAATTAACAAGAGATCATTTCGCGGGAGAGTATAATTATTTTTATGCTACCGAAGAGGATTATAAGATCCTGAGCGAAACAAAAAAACTGGAGATCATTAAACACTTTGAATACAGCAATAATTATTTACTAAAAGCTATTGAATAAAAATTCAACCGGCACGTCATTGCGAAGGAGGTACGACTGAAGCAATCTATATGCCGGCTAGATTGTTTCGTCGCCCGAGCACCTAGGCATAGTAGTTAGGTTAAGGGAGCAAACTTGAGTACAACTTCTTGTGATTTCTTATTGTAATGATGCCAGAGGCATCATACATTTATAAAAAAACCAGTACTAATCTCTGCGACTCCGGCCGGAGTCGAACTTTATAGATTAAGCCTTTTATAAACGTGTGAATCCTCCGGATTCGTTTAAAAACTTAACATTTCTTTTGTGATGGCCACCAGAGATGTCGCCATGTATATATATATATAATTGTAGATTGATAGAAGAGGAAATTAACCTCCATTCGACAAGTTAGATACTAAATGCTTAACCTGACAGCTATGACGGGCACCCGGGCGAACTCCCAATGACGGTAAAAGTAAAATGGTTAGCTTTTTTATAAATATATTTAGGCAAGGCTGTACATCTTCCCCGGCAGTGATTGCACCACGCCAGAAAATTCAAGACTTAATAGCAGGGAAGATACTTTACTCATAGAAAACTTCGCAGCAAAACACATATCATCAATTCCAACTGATTTTTTTTCCTTTAAAATATTTACTAAAACTTCCTCATCAGGGTTCAAATTAAAAAACAATTGCGGCTGAACAGCTTTTTTTGTTTCGTTTTTTTCTTCCCATCCCATCATTCGTAAAATATCACTTGCGGATTGAACCAGTGCAGCCTTACTTTGTTGTATTAAATTGTTACAACCTCGTGAACAAGCATCATCGGTACGGCCGGGAAATGCAAATACATCACGGCTATATGAGTTAGCAATATCAGCTGTGATCAATGAGCCTCCCTCCTCTTTTGATTCAACAACAATTGTTGCATCAGCCATACCAGCAACGATCCGGTTACGTTTCGGAAAATTTTCCCGGTCAGGATTAGTACCGCTTAAAAAATCTGTTAATAGCCCACCGTTTTTTACCATTCGTTTTGCTGTTGCAGTATTAACCGAAGGATATATCCGATCGAGACCATGCGCCAATACTCCAACTGTTGGAATGTTATTGTCTACCGCTAACTTATGCGCATAAATATCAACTCCATGCGCCAACCCACTCACAACAAGTACATCATGAGCTGCAAGATCTTTCACCAATTTTTCACAAATACTTTTTCCATAGGAACTTATATTGCGCGTTCCCACTACACTTAAAATTTTAAGTGCGTTCAAATCTGCATTTCCTTTATAGTATAGCATTACAGGACTATCTGCACAATGCGTAAGCCGTTTCGGATACTCAGTATCAAGATAGTTTAAAGCGGAAATATTATATTCTTCGATGAACTTAATTTCTTCCTCTGCACGTTCCAATGCATTTTGTTTTATGATCTTATTCGCCAATACTTTTCCTATCCCCGGTATTTTTATCAATGCCGAGGCTTTCTCTTTGAATACTGCTTCAGATCCTCCGCAATAGGCAATAAGGTTTTTTGCCAAAATGTCTCCAATGCCAGGGATTTGCGTTATCGCGATGTTGTATAATAAATTTTCTTTCATTTTTTTGCAGGAGACGAATTTACAATTTACTTAGTAAACCCATTACTTAAATGCACTGTTTTATTGGAATTTTCCAAAGAAGGCGTTTTACCCCATTCCTGTTATTCCGGTTAATCCATTATTTTTGAAGTTATAATTTTATAAACAGAAAAATGGAGGTAATCAATAAACTTAAAGTTCTTGATGATTTAGAGGATACTGAATACGAAAATACATTAGAGCAAATTGTGGCATTTGCTAACTCCTCAACCGAAAATTTCATTCAGCAAATTCAAAAAACAGAACTGGCAGATTACCACTACCTGGATAACGTTTATTGTGAACTTTACGAAAACATGAAAAAATGGGAGGGATTTTTTATGTCTGAGATTACAAGACTATTAACCATTTCGAAAAACACAGAATATCCCGAAGTAATATTAAAATCTATTATGGATATTTCCTGCTACATAGAAGATGCTGCAGATGAACTGACCAACATTATAAGGAAAGAATTAGATAATGAAAATGCAATTTTTCGCTTTTACGCGCTTAGAATATTGCAAGATGATCTTGTAAAACGCAACGATTTCCAGACTATGATGAAATTAAAATATCTTTTAAACGATTCAAATTGGAGGATTAGATTTTTGGCGCACGGTATTTTAAAAAGCATAGATAAACTCGATTACCAACAAAGCCTTTCCTGGAAAGATAAAATCCGGGCGAAATTTAAGGATGTATATAAATATTCCTGAGTTTATTAGACCTCTTTCATAACTCGAGACTCTAAATTAGCTGTCTGGTCGAGTAGAAGCCATTTTCGGCTTCATATCGAGACCCGCGCGCTGCATATTTCGATACATTTTTCGCTTAGACGAAAAACACTCAATATGACCCAACTTTCTCAATGAATTATGAAAGAAGTCTATTATT
>Ga0163149_10003201_pt1 | contig 18860 bp, 18 predicted proteins | sample OliLakLV19MP5G1_FD_148604 | JGI IMG/M metagenome (GOLD analysis project Ga0163149, IMG submission 148604) | Freshwater microbial mat bacterial communities from Lake Vanda, McMurdo Dry Valleys, Antarctica - Oligotrophic Lake LV.19.MP5.G1 | ecosystem: Environmental > Aquatic > Freshwater > Lake >...
TTGTATCAACAACAACAGGATTTCAGACAGCTTAACCTAGGTCTTTATATTATGAAGGGGCCTATTGTTGGTGGATTTTGGTACCGTAATCAAGATGCTTTCATCGCTGTAATAGGCTTTCAGCAAGGCTTGTTCAAATTTGGTTATAGCTATGATGTTACTGTTTCTAAATTGAGTAACGTAACTGCAGGTTCTCATGAGGTTTCTTTCGCATTACAGTTTGAATGTAAGCCTAAAAAGAAAAAATTCAGGACAATAAGTTGTCCTTCTTTTTAGTTATAAGTAATTATTGTTCCCGCTTAGGGAAAATGGATTAGTTTCCCTGCTTTTTTGCAGGTTTGATTTTAGAGACCAAAACCTATATACAATGAAAAGAACATTCGCAAGGTTATTAGCAGTTGCTACAGCAGCGGTTCTTATTACATCGTGTGCTAAAGAAAGATCTCCTGTAACAGGATGGTCTTACAACGACCCAAAGAACGGTGGATTTGAAGTTGTTCCTTATGAAGAACAAGAAACAGGCCCTGGTCTGGTTCTTATCGAAGGTGGAACATTTACGATGGGACGTGTTGAACAAGACGTAATGTACGATTGGTATTCTATCCCAAGAAGAGTAACTGTTTCTTCTTTCTATATGGATGAAACGGAAGTAAGGAACCTCGACTATCTTGAATATCTTCACTGGACAGGAAGAGTTTTTGGCGCGAACTTCCCTGAAGTAACTAACAGAGCTTTGCCTGATACATTGGTTTGGAGATCTAAACTTGCTTTTAATGAACCTTACGTTGATTATTATTTGAGACACCCTGCTTATAGGGATTACCCAGTAGTTGGCGTTAATTGGTTACAAGCTAATGATTTTTGTGCTTGGCGTACAGACCGGGTCAATGAATTCATTCTTATAAGAGAAGGTATCCTGGATCATACTCCAACTCCTTCTGATGCGGATTATTTTAACACCGATCAATATCTTGCCGGTAAATGGACCGGACAGGTTAAATCTCCGCTTCCTTCTTTCGATCCGAATGTTCCAACTCGTAACGTTCGTATGGAGGATGGAATTTTCCTTCCAAAGTACCGCCTTCCCACAGAAGCTGAATGGGAATTTGCATGTTATGGTTTGATTGGAAATACAATTGGTGAACGTATCACTGACAGAAGACTTTATCCTTGGAATGGTCACGGAGTAAGGAACCCTGATGAGGATTACTTAGGGCAAATGATGGCGAACTTCAAGCGTAGCAATGGTGATAATATGGGTGCTGCAGGTTATTTGAATGATAATGCTGATATCACTTCTCCTGTGTATTCATATTGGCCAAATGATTATGGTTTGTATAATATGGCAGGTAACGTAAGTGAGTGGGTGATGGATGTGTATAGACCATTGTCTCCTGAGGATAAAGATGATTTTAGGCCTTTCAGAGGAAGTGTATTTAAAACACAGGTTAAAGATGAGGATGGTATTGTTATCAATACTGACTCTGTGATCTATGACAAGGATAGCAACATAGTAAATATTCCGGGTATGGTTAAGACCAGAGATGTTTCTATGGCATATAACGATGATAACCTTGACGAAAGAAGAAACTATAAAAAAGCTGATAACATAAGCTATCTTGATGGTGATATTAATTCAAGTGTTTATTTTGCTGAGGGTGAAGAAGCCGCAACTCGTGGAAACAAATTGATGTATGAGTATAGTCTTACAACAATGATCGACGATAAGGCTCACGTATACAAGGGTGCTTCATGGAATGACCGGGCATATTATATAAACCCGGGAACCAGGAGATTCTTGGATCAAAGGCAGTCAACACCTTATTTGGGTTTTAGATGTGCTATGACACGTGTGGGCAGCCCTGTTGGATTAGGTAGATAAAAAGCTGAACAATATATATAAGCGCCAGACAATAAAAGTCTGGCGCTTTTTTTTTGACAAATTTCTTATACAGTTGACAAGTGTGGTTGAAAAAAAACAGTTGAAGCGTTCAATAGTGAAGCGTATCGGAATATATTTGTCTCAGATAATATTTTTATGAATTATACATCCATAGAATCACTTTACAAGATCTTTTGTAAGAACAGGATAATAACTACCGATACGCGTTCAATAACTTCCGGATCAATTTTTTTCGCTCTTAAAGGAGATAAATTCAATGGCAACGAATTTGCTGAACAGGCGATTGAGAAAGGGGCTTCTCATGTGGTTATTGATGAAGAGAAATATAATAAGGGCGAAAAGTATTTATTAGTAAAAGATGTTTTAATTGCATTGCAGCAATTGGCAAAATACCATAGGCAGCAATTAAAAATACCAGTACTTGGAATTACGGGTAGTAATGGTAAAACCACTTCCAAAGAATTGATAAGCGCTGTGCTCTCAAAAAAATATAATACCTACGCAACAAAAGGAAATTTAAACAATCACATTGGGGTTCCCTTAACTTTGCTCTCAATAAGGCCGGAGCATGAGTTTGCTGTTGTAGAAATGGGCGCAAATCATGTCGGCGAAATTGCGATGCTATGTGATCTGGCGCTTCCTGATCATGGGCTTATTACAAATATTGGAAGGGCGCACTTGGAAGGTTTTGGAGGGCCCAAAGGTGTGATAAAGGCTAAGAATGAGTTGTACCAATTCATTGGGTTTGCTAAGGGCAAACTATTTGTAAATGCGGATAATGAATTGCTGATGAATTTATCCCGATCAATTAATAAAATTACTTATGGTACATCTAGCGCGGATTATTGTGGAGAAGTAGCTGATATAAATCCATTCGTTGAATTAAAAACTCAAAGCGTTTCTGCGATCAAAACACATTTGGTGGGAAAATATAATTTCGAAAATATTTTAGCGGCGGCCTGTATTGGAAATTATTTTGGTGTGGATGCTGATAAAATAAAAGAGGCATTAGAAAATTATGTTCCATCCAACAATCGTTCAGAAGTAATAAAAAAGGGAAGCAATGTTATTTTGTTAGATGCTTACAATGCGAATCCAACAAGTATGAAAGCCGCAATAGAGAATATTTATGAAATGAAAGCCCATCATAAAATGTTGATCCTTGGCGACATGGCGGAGTTGGGTGAGGAAAGTGTGGCAGAGCACAAAAAAATAGTAGAGTTGGCGGAACAAAAAGAGTTTGAAAATATTTGTTTTGTCGGCGACAGGTTTAAGTCTGCAGCTGCAGGTACGCAATATGTAGTTACTTCTAATGCAATGGAAGCTGTTGAATGGTTAAAGAATAACCTACCTGCAGATACGACAATACTTATAAAAGGTTCGAGAGAAAAAAAGCTGGAGCAATTGCTCGTTGCTTTTGATTAAACATTTTTGCAGTAAGAACTCGGCTTTCGAAAGCAACTTTAAGGTGCAGAATAATTAAAGCTGCACATCTCGTCCGCTTCAGGCGAACTAAGCCAATACGGCTCTTGAAATAACTATCTTTTGTACTTCAGTTGTGCCTTCATAGATCTGCGTGATCTTTGCATCACGCATTAAACGCTCTACATGGTATTCTTTTACATAACCGTAACCACCATGTATCTGAACGGCCTCTGTTGCAACATCATTTGCCACTTTAGATGCGAATACTTTTGCCATTGCACTTGCAGTGCCATAATCCATGTGTTTATCCTTCATCCATGCGGCTTTTAGGCATAACAGGCGAGCAGCTTCAATTTCTGTTGCCATATCTGCAAGTTTAAATTGTATGATCTGGTGTTGTGAAATAGTTTTACCAAAAGCTTTTCTTTCTTTAGAATAAGCAAGAGCCAGTTCATATGCGCCAGATGCAATGCCAAGGGCCTGAGAAGCAATGCCTATGCGGCCTCCCGCGAGTGTCTTCATTGCGAATTTAAAACCAAAACCTTCTTCACCGATACGATTTGCTTTAGGAACTTTAACATCCGTAAACATCAATGAATGTGTATCTGAACCTCTTATGCCTAATTTATTTTCTTTCGGGCCGATCTGGAAGCCGGGCATTTCTTTTTCCATGATCAAACAATTAATTCCTTTATGTCCTTTGTCAATGTCTGTTTGCGCCATTACTAAATACACTGATGCGCTGCTGCCATTGGTAATCCAGTTTTTTGTGCCATTCACCAGGTAGTGATCTCCTTTATCAATAGCGGTTGTGCGCTGTGATGTTGCATCCGATCCTGCTTCAGGTTCCGATAAACAAAACGCACCTATTATTTCGCCTTTGGCTAATGGAATAAGATATTTTTGTTTTTGTTCTTCATTTCCAAAATTCTCAATACCCCAGCATACCAACGAATTATTAACTGACATTACAACCGAAGCTGATGCATCAACCTTTGATATTTCCTCCATCGCCAATACGTAAGATATGGTATCCATGCCCCCTCCGCCGTATTTAGGGCTTACCATCATGCCTAAAAAACCAAGTTTTCCCAATTGCTTCATTTCTTCTGCAGGAAATTTTTGCTTTTCATCTCTTTCAATCACACCCGGCTTTAATACATCATTTGCAAAATTTCTTGCGGCTTTCTGTATCATTAAATGCTCCTCGCTCAGTTCAAAAAACATGGGATTATATTATTAAAGTTTGAAGGGTAAAAGTAAATTTTAAACCCAACTTATGCAATAAAAAAATTAGGTCATGATCTGGTTTTTAAAGTGTAAAATTGACTAATCTTGTTTGTTGGAAATTATGGATAAATACAATGTCATTGGTGTAATGTCTGGCACTTCACTGGATGGGCTTGATATAGCTTTTTGCAGGTTTTATAAGGAGAAAAGCAAGTGGAGGTTTAAAATTAAAAAGGCTGAAACGATACCATATTCCAGAGATACGATGAGTTTTTTAAAAGGCCTGGAATCCGCTACTGCTTTGGATCTGGCGTCAGCCAATATGGATTATGGAAAATTTATCGGTGAAAAAGTAAAAACATTCGTTAAAAAAAATAAAATAAAGTCGTCCCTGGTTTCATCGCACGGACATACGCTGTTTCATCAACCCTCAAAGGGATATACTTTTCAATTGGGTTCCGGTGCTTCTATTGCTGCTGAATGTGGTTTGCCTGTCGCTTGTGATTTCAGAACTATGGATGTTGCAATGGGAGGGCAGGGCGCTCCCCTTGTTCCAATTGGTGATCAGCTTCTTTTTAGTGAATATGATTTTTGTCTTAACCTGGGCGGCTTTGCAAATATATCTTTTGAGAAAGGAAAAAAAAGAATTGCTTTTGATATTTGTCCAGTAAACATTGTGCTTAATTTTTATGCTGAAAAGATGGGAAAGAATTTTGATAACAAAGGACACATGGCAAGATCGGGCAACGTAAATGCTGAATTATTGAATGAACTTAATGAATTGAAGTTTTATAAAACAAAACACGGTAAGCCTTCATCACTAGGTAAAGAATGGGTAGTTAAATTTGTATATCCTTTGCTTGATAAGTATAAATTATCTGTTGAGGATTCCCTACGTACATTTACTGAGCATGCTGCTAAACAAATAGCATCTTGTGTGAATAATAAAAGATCTTCTAAAATGTTGGTTACGGGTGGCGGCGCGTACAATGTGTTTTTAATGGAACGATTAAAAGCATTTTCTGTAAATGAATTTGTGCTTCCTGCCGATGTAATAATAAATTTTAAGGAAGCATTGATATTTGCCTTTCTGGGTGTGTTAAGGGTGAGGGGCGAAAATAATTCGCTTAAGAGTGTCACCGGTTCAAAAAAAGATAATATCGGCGGATGTATCTATGTTGTATAAAAAAGCCCGCTCCTGAAATTTCAGAAGCGGGCTTTTATTAAATGGGAAATTAAAAATTATCCTCTTCAAAGAAAGTCTCTTCTTCCTCTTCATCATCGTCATTAGCAATATTAAAATCTTCTAACTTAATATTGTCCTCTGACATCAGGTCAAAATCCTCATCTTCCTCACCACCAGATTTTTTGGGACCTTTTTTTGCCTTAACAGCCTTGCCGGCTTTGGCAGCTTTTGGAGCAGCAGCTTTCTTAGCAGCTGGCTTCTTCTTCGGATCGCTTTTTGATTTTGAAGCTTTTTTCATGCGTGATTCAATTGTTGTTTATTGTGATAAAAGTAATAAGTATTCATGTGATTGCACAAATTTCGAAAAAAAATTTTCAATTAAAAAAATAATACTAAATAATAAATATAGGGTGTTTTATAATACTTTAGGGTTACCCCGTCCCCCAAAATAGCTTATTCGACGATAAGTAAATATAAATTAATTTACCGGACCTAATACTAATCAGTCGTGCGTCACCGTTTATTTACATAAGTTACTATCTTATATATCAATCATTACCATTGGTGAAGTAGCTGGGATTTCAGCAACAAACACGATAAAAATCACGTTTAATTCTTATGGAAACAATGTTGTTCCTGCATCTGAATATAAAGTTCAATACAATAACAGTTTAAAACCCGCCATATGGAAACTCTAAATATGAATGAAATAGTATTCGAGAACAGGAACAAAAGTTATGGAGCTTATGCGTTAAGAAAAGGCTATAACGACAATGTGATCAAAGGATTTATGGTATCCAGTTTGTTATTTGCTTTTGCGATCGTAATACCAATGCTAATAACTAAGATCAAGCCTATTGAAATTCCGGATATTGACACTGCGATAATTCCTATGGAAATTATACGTGAAATGCGGATAGAAGTATCTAAAGCAGTTGAGCCGGTGGTAAAACCAAGTGTAACTCCACCACCTTCCAGGCCTAGTACCACTCTTGCTTCAGTTATTAAGGTTGATGATAATCCAGATCCCGATCCAAAAAAAGTAGAGTCAACAGTGATCGGGACAGGAAAAGATCCCATTGCTAACTCTGTTACAACTTCGACTGCAACAGCTAGTCCTATTACAGCATTAGGAAAGGAAAAAGAAAAGGAGCCTGCGACAATCGCTGCTTTTAATCCTGAGTTTAAGGGAGATCTAATGGGCTATTTGGCGAAAAATATCCGTTACCCTGCTATGGCTGTGGAAAGCGGAATTTTTGGTACCGTTTATTTGAGTTTTATTGTTGATGAGGAAGGGGAAATAACAAACGTAAAAGTGTTAAGAGGTATAGGTTTCGGTTGTGATAAAGAAGCAATGGATGTAGTGAAAAAAATGCCTGCCTGGAAACCGGGAAGGGACGAAAATAATCAACCTATAAAAGTTATCTATACACTTCCTGTAAAGTTTAAGTTAGATAGAGGATAAGATTACGTTCACCTAAGTAGATAGAGTTTTGTTTAAATATAAATCTTAAAAATAATTTTAAGCCAATACCATGGAAACTCTGAATATGAATGAAATTGTATTTGAGAACAGGAACAAAAGTTACGGCGCTTATGCGTTAAGAAAAGGCTATAACGATAATGTTATTAAAGGATTTATGGTGTCCAGTTTGTTATTCGCTTTGGCGATCGTGGTGCCAATGGTAATAACGAAGATCAAGCCTATTGAGCTTCCTATTATTGAATCACCGTTAATTCCTCTACAAGATTTGGTTTATGAAGTGATATTGGAGAAGCCCAAAATCGTTGAGCCTGTAAAAATGAACGCAACTCCACCGCCAGGGGGGCCGATCAGTTCGGCAATTATCACAACTGTTATTGACGATACAGAAGATCCGAATTCAAATCCAAAAATAGAGGACCCAGGTACTACAGATACTGGAACAAATCCAGATCCGGGTCGGGAGGTTTTTGATCCGAATGCAGGAGGTGGAAGTGATGATGGAAAAAGCAATGAAGTTAGTAGTAATGCAGAAGAAGTTTTAGTTGACCATATGCCCGAATTCATTGGTGATATTAATAAGTACTTAGCTAAGCATATAAATTATCCACGACGGGCGCTTGAAAGAGGTATTCACGGTACGGTCTATATAAGTTTTGTTGTTGACCAGGAGGGTGAGGTAACAGATGTATATGTACAAAAGGGTATTGGAGGGGGGTGTGATGAAGAAGCGTTGGACGTTGTAAAGAAAATGCCAGCGTGGAAGCCGGGAAGAAATAAGGCAAATAAGCCGGTGAGAGTGCGCTATAGTGTTCCGGTAAGCTTTAAGATCGAATAAAAATACATCATAAATTATTGGGAGCAGCTGATGCAAAGCATTTCGTGTTGTGGAATTTGTTTTTGAATACAAGAGTATTTGAAGCGGAAAAGTTCAGCATAAACTAACATATAAGTGTTTATAAGTATGATATACAAGCCTTAAGGCAGGGTTTGTATTGGCTAACTTTAGCATAGTATTAAAAAGAACCAGATATGCTCAATACAATTCTTCTAGAAATTACAAGCCCGGGTGCTGTAAGCAATACAGTTGCTGCAGCAATGGATACTGTTGCACAGGCAGTGCAGGCCCCGCAGTCATTAGTACCTCCTGCTCCAACAGAAGATTCTTTCCATCTGATAGAACTGATCATGAAAGGTGGTCCTATAATGATCCCTATCGGGTTATTATCTGTTTTAACAATTTACTTTTTTTTCGAACGGCTTTTTATCATTCGTAAAGCTTCGAAGGTGGAGCCTACTTTTATGCATAGCGTAAAAGATTTTGTTCACAGCGGAAATACGGATGCTGCAAAGGCATTGTGCAAAGCAACACATACACCGTTGGCGAGGATGGTAGAAAAAGGAATAACAAGGATCGGTAGGCCAATAAAGGATATTGAAGAATCAATGGAATCAGTTGGTAAACTGGAAATATATAAACTGGAAAAAAATCTTAACATCTTAAGTATCGTTGGGCGAGTGGCGCCAATTCTTGGTTTCGTTGGAACCATTATGGGTGTTATTGTAATTTTTTATGACATTGGTTTAACTGGTGATATCGCTATTAAAACCATTTCAAAAGGTTTATATCAGAAAATGATCACCAGCGCTTCCGGTCTTGCAGTGGGACTTGTAGCCTATGTTGGCTATTTCATTATCAATACTATGTTGGATAAAGCCATTAACAAAATGGAAATTGGTGCAGTTGAATTTGTTGATATGTTACAGGAACCTTCAAAATAAATTATAAATGAAGTTAACACGCCGCCATAGAGAAGTCGCAGAAGTAAGCACTGAATCATTGAATGATATCATGTTCTTTTTGTTGTTGTTCTTTTTGATACTTTCTACTCTTGCGAATCCAAATATTATAAAATTGACATTGCCGAATGCCGTTAATACCCCGCAAGTTCAATCGCAAAAACTTACTATTGAAGTTACAAAGGACAGGCAGTATTCTGTGAATAATAACAGCGTTTCTTTTACGGAAATTGAGAGTTCACTAAAATTTTTTATTGAAAAAAATAAAATGATAGATCCTGTCGCCACTCTTCGGCTTGACAATGCATTAACTGTGCAGGATTTAGCTGATGTATTGCAGATAGGATATAAATTGAAAATTAAAATGGTATTGGCAACCAAACCTCCAAACAACTAAAGCGTGACTGGAAGTATAAATAAACCAAGGTATATGGCGGGAACAATAACTGTTGTTTTCCATGCCGCTGTTATACTTTATCTTATCTGGAAAGTGATTTATACTCCCATTCCTCCATTTCCTATTGAACCGGAGCCGCCGGAAGTAACTTATGAGATAACCGATTTTGGAAATAATGTTGCAGGAACAGGTAACGTAGAGAATAATTATAAAGGAAATAATGAGTCGAAGGATAACAGTGCAGCAGCGGCAAGTAATAATTCTTCTTCCGAAAGCAGCAACTCAAATAATGAAAATGTAATCACCAATGAGGGAGAACAAAGTATTCATATTGAAAAAAGTATTTCAAAGAATATCAAAGCGCCTGAGGTAAAAGTTGAGCAGCCTGTTGAACAAAAAGCCAGTGATGAATTGCGTAAGGCTTTGGAGGCAATCAAGATAGCAAGAAATAGTAAAGCTGGAAATCCGGGTGGAGATGGTCAATCTGGTGTAGATGGAAATAAAGGAACTCCTAACGGTGCCCCTGAGGCAGATGGATATGATCCGTACGGGTCGAAATATGGTGTGCGTCTTAAAGGCAGAAAAATTGTGAAGCCCCCTGATATCGCTGATAATTCACAGGAAGAGGGAACGGTAATCGTTGCCATTGTTGTTGATGTAAATGGAAAAGTAATTTCTGCTGAGCCCGGACAACGAAATTCTACAACCACTAGCAGTATGCTGTGGACAATTGCGCGCCAGGCAGCTTTAAGCACTAAGTTTAATCCCAGCCCTGAGGGAGTAGCTGAACAGCGAACTACAATGACTTTTAAATTCGTGCTTAACTAAGCTCTTACATCAGAATTTCCTGAACATTTTTTTCTATTGTTGCAGATAAACGATCCATGGGCAAATCGTTTGTATCTCCACCAAAAGGATCTTCTATTTCTTCAGCAATTAACTCGAGGCTTGCTAATACGTAGAAAATAAATACAACTACCGGGATTACATAATAACCCAGGCTGAATGCATATCCGAATGGCAAAGTCATTACATAAAAGAAAATAAATTTTTTTATAAATGCGCTATAGGAATAAGGTATGGGCGTGTTTTTAATTCTTTCACATGCGCCACAAATATCACTCAGCGATTGTATTTCATTGTTAAGAAGGATCAATTGGTTGCCGGTAATTTTTTGTGAACGGTACATTCCATTTACCCTTTGCATAATAACACTCGCGATCTGGTTGGGTATATGTTTGCTGTGATCAATTTTAATGTCGTTATCTTCAAATAGTTCTAAGCGTGTTTTTTCATTTTGTAAATGATTACTTAGTGCAAACGCAAAACCCGATATCATTTTTTTAAAAAAATCTCTTTCCTTTTCTTCATGGGTAAATGCGGCAATTTTTATAGCCAGGTTCCTGCTATTGTTGATCAACGACCCCCATAACTTTCTCCCTTCCCACCAACGGTCATACGCGGTGTTGGTCCTGAATACCAATAATAGCGAAATGACAAAACCAAGCATGCCATGCATTATCGTTAGGTTACTGATGTGACTTGATTTGGAGATTTTAAAATGATCCAGTATAAAATAAGCAACAAGACCTTAGTAAATGCCAATGCCTAATAACAAAGGCAGAAGTTTTCTTACCGTGTCGGATTTGTGAAATTTAAAAATAAACGTAAACCATTCTTTTGGATTATATGATATCATAATTATTTTTTTTAAATTACCTCTTAACTTCCAACTTCCAACTTCCAACTTCCAACTTCCAACTTCCAACTTCCAACTTCCAACTTCCAACTTCCAACTTCCAACTTCCAACTTCCAACTTCCAACTTCGTGCTTCCAACTCCTATTCAAACCTTAACGCCTCAATAGGATCCAGCCTAGAAGCTTTTATAGCAGGATACAGCCCTGAAACCAGTCCCACTACAAAACAAATTGCAATGCCGGTAAATATCCATAACCAGGGAACAATAAAACCTATGTTCATAAAATAACTGATGATGTTGCCAATGAGAATTCCTAAAATTATTCCTAATAATCCGCCCAACTGACAAATAACAATGGCTTCAACTAAAAACTGGTTACGTATTGTTTTTGCAGAGGCGCCAATCGCTTTTCTTGTCCCAATTTCTTTTGTACGTTCTGTTACCGATACAAGCATGATGTTCATTAATCCAATCGCTGCTCCCAATAAAGTAATTATGCCAATCGCTGTTGCACCATAAGTTACTTTCTGAATATTGTCAATCAAAATATTCGCAAGGCTGTCGCTTTTTACAATTTCAAAATTTTCGTCATCGGCAAGGTTTACATTCCGTATTATTCTGAATACTCCTATTGCTTCGTTTATCGCCAGTTCCATTAGTTGCTGATTGTTCACCAGTACATTAATCGTGAAAGTCATATTGGGTCTCGAAAAATAAACGCGTGCATTATCGAGCGGTATTATGCAAACTTTATCACCGCCAAAACCCATGCTGCTTCCTTTTTCTTTCAGCAATCCAATTACCCTGTATTTTCCCGAGCCAATATTTATGGTCTTATCTAAAGGATCTTCTTTAACAGTAAACAATGAGCTTGCAATATTTTTACCGATCAGCACAACATTATTTCCGTATTGTATATCCTGCAAACTGAAATTTCGCCCTTTCTCTAATTCGTATCCACCGGTTGTTAAATAATTTTCATCCCCTCCAAATACTTGTATGTTTGGGTTGCTTTTTTTTGATTTGTATTTAACTGTCGCTTGTCCGCTGGCCATAGTACTTACCGAAGGTGTTGCCGGAAAAGAATATTTTTTTGTGAAATCGATTGCTTCACTGTAAGTAATGCTTCTGAATTTTTTTGGTCGTTTACCTCGTTTGCCAATACGTATGCTCATTTCCCTGTTACGTATAGTAAAAGTATTAGCGCCCATACTGGTAAAATTGCTGTTGATTGATGATTTAACAGCTTCAATTGCAGTTAGAATTCCTACCAATGCCATAATACCAAAAGCAATAATAAGCATGGTTAAAAAGGCACGGAGGAATTGTCCCCTGATGGAGCTAAGCGAAATGTTGATATTTTCCCTGATGAGAAGAGCCATAGTGCAAATTTAGTTATTTGTTGATGGTTATTGATTAATAAATAGTTGGTGCAAGCTAGAATATCTGCAAAGGAATTCGATAAAAAAGTAAAAAAGCATTAACTTTAATAAAATATAAAACGTATCACCATGAGTATACAGGCGGCCAAACTGGATGTAGTTCAAAAGCTACTTAGTGTTCAAAAAGAATCTCTCTTAAATAAGATCAATAAAATTCTTGATAAAGAAATGGCAGTGGCTTATACTGTTGATGGAAAACCGCTGACAAAAAGTGATTATAATAAACGGTTACATAAGGCAGAGCAGCAAATTAAGTCAGGAGACTATCTTACACAAGAAGAGCTGGAACAGGAATCAGATAATTGGTAATGAAGAATATAAAAATTATTTGGACAAAACAAACTCACGCCGCAGTAAAAGCAGTTTTTGATTATTATAAAGAAAAGTCTTTGCAAGGAGCGAAAAACGTAAAAGCCGATTTGTTAAGCAGTCCACAAACGATACATTTTTCCAAGCAGTATCAGATAGATGAAATTAATCCTGATTATCGAAGAATAGTTGTAAGGGATTATAAAGTGCTTTACAAAGAAAAGAGTGGGGAGATTCAAATCATGGATGTTGTGAGCACTAAACAATCTCTGGAAAAATCAAAGAAAAAATAGTTCGTTATTATCCTCAGCATCATTTACGTGCATACCCAAATTGAAGATTAACGCCGTTGTCGCTGCAGTCTCCTACCCATGCAATAATATAAGCCAGCTTTAAATCATTAATTACCGTTATATTTTTGATTTTCTCAGAAATAGAGGATTCGGTCAGCAGAATAGTATCATTTATTTTGAAATTTTTATTCTTGTTAAAGAAAGTCCAATCATTATCCGATATCCCTTCCGTGGAAATTCCAGTTAATAAGTAATTAGATTCTTTAAAACATGAATCAGATTTAAAGCATATTGGATCAAGCTCTGTAGTAATTTGAATGTATTTGCATTTACATGAGCTGCAAACTTTTGGAATTTTTCCTCCAGGCTCAACCGAGCAGCAGTATATTGAATTTTTGTTGATTTTTTTATTGTTAGATATAAAAATACTGCACGAGCCATCTTTCGCTGCCAATTTTTTAAGCGTTTCCTTTTCAGATTCGCTTAGGTCTGATAATTTCTTTATTCTCCTCCCTAAATTTATATCAGTTTGACCAATGATGTTGTATTTTCCAAGCACCTTTAATAGGTCCATATATTTAATTTCCACTTTCTGCCAGTCGGATGTATCTTTTACGGCACACTTTTGTCCATAAGCACTGAAAAATGTAAAAAGTATTTCCAGAATGAGGATGTACAATTGTTTTTTCATTCTCAATTTGTGGCGATTAAATTGGTTTTTTATCCTAGATGATGTTGCAAAGTTAGTTAATTGTTAATGGTCATTTATAAATTTAAAATTACGCGCAATTGGAGATGAAAATCAATACTTAACCGATCTTTCAGGTAAATTCCCTATTTATTTTGTAATTTAGTACTGCATTTAAAATTCTTTCATTATGGCATTTGACATTGAGATGATAAAAAAAGTATACGCTGCATTACCTGCAAAAGTTGAAGCGGCTCGTAAATTGTTGGGTAAACCAATGACACTTACTGAAAAAATTCTTTACGCTCATTTACATGCCGAGCAAAAGCCTGAAAATTTTAAAAGAGGAAATTCATATGTAGATTTTTCGCCTGATAGGGTTGCCATGCAGGATGCAACTGCCCAAATGGCTTTGTTGCAATTTATGCAGGCAGGCCGTCCAAAAGTGGCTGTGCCTTCAACTGTTCATTGCGATCACTTGATAACAGCTAAAGAAGGAGCCGCGACGGATCTTGCTTTCGCAAACAAAGAAAGCAAAGAAGTGTTTGATTTTTTAGGTTCTGTTTCAAATAAATATGGCATTGGTTTTTGGAAGCCGGGTGCAGGAATTATTCATCAGGTGGTACTAGAGAATTATGCTTTTCCTGGTGGAATGATGATTGGTACGGATTCACATACAGTGAATGCAGGAGGCTTGGGTATGATAGCGATTGGTGTAGGCGGGGCAGATGCCTGCGATGTAATGGCAGGCTTGGCATGGGAATTAAAAATGCCAAAATTAATTGGTGTAAAATTGACCGGTAAACTTAGTGGCTGGACTGCACCGAAAGATGTGATCTTAAAAGTAGCGGGAATACTAACTGTTAAAGGTGGTACAGATGCAGTTGTTGAATATTTTGGAGAAGGAGCAACATCCATGAGTTGTACTGGAAAAGGAACCATTTGTAATATGGGCGCTGAAATTGGCGCTACCACTTCTACATTTGGTTACGACGCCTCTATGGAACGTTATTTAAAAGCTACTGGCAGGGCAGATGTGGCTGAGTTGGCAAACAATGTAAAGGAACATTTAACTGCAGATGCTGAAGTGTATGCCAATCCTGATAAATATTTTGACCAGGTAATAGAAATTAATTTATCGGAATTAGAGCCGCATGTGAATGGTCCGTTTACTCCGGATCTTGCTACTCCAATTTCTAAATTAAAAGAAGCGGCATTAGCTAACGGCTGGCCGACAAAAATTTCCGTTGGTTTATTGGGTTCTTGCACCAATTCATCTTACGAAGATATTTCTCGTGCAGTGAGTTTAGCGAAGCAAGTATCATCAAAAAAATTAAAAGCAAAATCGGAATATTTGATTAATCCGGGGTCAGAGCAAATTCGTTTTACCATTAAGCGCGATGGCTTTTTGGATGTGTTCGATCAGATTGGAGCAAAAGTGTTTACAAATGCTTGCGGCCCTTGTATTGGTATGTGGGACAGAATGGGAGCAGAGAAAAAAGAAAAAAATACCATCATTCACTCTTTCAATAGAAATTTTGCAAAACGGGCTGATGGTAATCCTAATACTTATGCGTTTGTAGCGTCTCCCGAAATAGTAACAGCAATGGCTATTGCAGGCGATCTTACTTTTAATCCGCTAAAGGATACATTAACAAATGAAAATGGAGAACAGGTAAAGTTAGATCCTCCATCAGGAGATGAACTTCCAACAAAAGGTTTTGCGGTTGAGGATTCTGGTTATCAAGCGCCCGCTGCTGATGGCAGCAAAGTGCAGGTATTGGTTGCTCCAACAAGTTCTCGTTTGCAATTGTTGGATCCTTTCGCTGCATGGGAAGGTGTTGATCTGAAAGGATTAAAATTGTTGATCAAAGCAAAAGGAAAATGTACTACGGATCATATTTCAATGGCTGGTCCATGGTTAAAATTCCGTGGGCATCTTGATAATATTTCAAACAATATGTTGATCGGTGCGGTGAACGCTTTTAACGAAAAAACAGACAGCGTCAAAAATCAGCTTACGGGAACTTATGAAGGTGTGCCAGCTGTTCAACGTCAATATAAAGCTAAAGGTATTGGTTCAATTGTTGTTGGTGACGAAAATTATGGAGAAGGATCATCACGTGAACACGCTGCCATGGAACCGCGCCATTTAGGTGTGAGAGCGGTATTGGTAAAGTCATTCGCGCGTATCCATGAAACAAATTTGAAGAAGCAGGGAATGCTCGGATTGACATTTGCTAATAAAGCAGATTACGATAAAATAAAAGAAGATGATACAGTTGATATTATTGGTCTGACTAGTTTTACTCCAAATACGCCTTTAACATTGATGTTTAATCATAATGATGGTAGCAGTGATGAAATAAAAGTAAATCATACTTATAACGCTCAACAAATAGAATGGTTCAAAGCAGGCGGGGCGCTTAATATTATCAGAGCAAATGTTAAAGCATAGTACATAGTTTTTTGTTTTTGTTTGAAAGCGTCTTTAGAGGACGCTTTCTTTTTGTAAATTAGCTTTATGTATAAATTCGATCGCTCCGCATTTAAAGCCAGTACCGCCGAAGAAGCGGATCATGATATGAGGAACTACAAAACATATACATGGAAGAAAAGATTAAAAATTGCTATGTATCTTAATAGCATAGCATTTGATTTTCCGGTGAATGATCCTCCTAAGGTCGATAGGCAAATTTTTCAAGCAATATCCAGGAAATAAAAATGGGCAATATTTTTAATGAGGATTTTAGAGATTTTATTGGTGCATTGAATAATAAACAATGATTAAAAAATTTGTTGTTAGTTGTTTGTTATTTGTTGTTTGTTTACAGCTTTTCGCCGGAACTCACGATACAACCTATTACAGGAAATATAATGATAGGCTGATAGTTTCTATTTATGGATCCGAGAGAAGATATAATATAGAGATGTCTCAGGCTTTTGACAATTCTCCCTTGTTTAAAACAGATCTTAATTACCAGGCTGATGCTAACACTGTTACAGGAATTGAGTTAGCATATGATAAGATTGGCATTTCATTTGGTATTAGGGCCACTCCATCCTATGATGTGGCGAGGAGAGGTAAGACGGATTATAGAAGCTTTAATTTTTCATTCGGAGGCAATAGGTGGTTGTTGGAGACAAGTTTGAGGCACTACAAAGGGTTTTACGAAAACAATACCTCAAACTACATACAGGGTTTTGATTCCACTAGTGTTTACTACCAGGCACCGAATTTTTTGAATCAAAGTGTAAAGGCAAAATTTTTGTATTTTTTTAATCATAAAAAATTTGCTTACAAATCTTCATTCTCTTGCAGTTATCGTCAGTTGAAGACTGCCTTCTCGTGGATCGTAGTAAGTAATTTATATCATAATAAATTACTCACCGATACTTCTTTTATTCCGGGTCCATTGAGATTTTATTACAACAGGCAAGGATATCTTTCCCATGTAGGAACCACTGGATTGTCCCTGGGAGGAGGATTCTCCTGCAACATTGTTTTGCTTAAACGTCTCTTTGCGAATCTTACGGTTGCATTAAATCCAGAACTGCAATTTGCAAAGTATGGTTATTTCCCATCTGCAATTGAAAAGGGTGTAAGGTTAAATTGGGCGACTGATGTAAGAGCCGGGTTTGGATACAACGGCAAGCGTTTTTTTTATACGCTTACGGGTATATTTGATATTTGTAATTTTGATTATAGTAAGGTTGATATCAATAGCACTTATTATTCTGGAGCGTTATCGTTTGGTTATCGGTTTGGGCTGAAAACGCCGAAGTTTTATAAAAAATTCCAGGAGACAAAAGTTTATAGCTGGTTATGATAGATGTAGGAACAACAGTTGACCATGAAAAATACGGCAAAGGAAAAGTAATTGCCGTTGAAGAAACATTTTACCGTATAGATTTTGGTAAACCAGGAATTTTTGAGATTAGAAAAAATTCCGATGCCATTGTTGAGATTGAAAAACAAGATATTAATACAGGCTATAATATGGAAGAATTAGAAAAAATGTTTATCCGGGTATTGAATGAATATTCTGATATTCAAAAACCAATTGAGTTGGGAGAGCGATGGAAAGGTGGAAAAATGGTTTTGCATCCTGAAAATCCTTCGCAAAAAGGAAAAGAAATTCCGATCGAAACTTTTTTTCACAAAATTGTTATGGTAAGGGACAGGTTAAGGGTGCTGGAACAAAATATAAACAGCAATTCAAAACTTTCTGATGAAGAAAAAGTAAATTTGCAGCAATATATTACTCGTATCTATGGAAGTTTAACGACTTTTAATGTACTTTTTTCGGATGATGTAGATCATTTTGTTGGCGATAAGAGTGAATAAATAAAAATTTTATGAAACTGCAAAACGATTTAATATTGCGTGCGGCAAAAGGAGAAAAGGTAGAAAGAATACCTGTTTGGATCATGCGCCAGGCAGGCCGCGTATTGCCTGAGTATCGTGAAGTGCGGGCTAAGATGGGTGGATTTAAAGAATTGGTTGAAACACCTGAGTTTGCCTGCGAAGTAACAATACAACCGGTAGATATTTTAGGTGTTGATGCCGCAATAATTTTTTCTGATATTCTGGTTATCCCCGAAGCAATGGGATTGCCTTATCAGATGGTGGAAAGCAAAGGACCCTGGTTTGAAAAAACTATTCAGTCAAAAAAAGACATTGATGATTTAAAAATTGCACAAGGCGAGGATCTGCATTATGTAATTGATGCTATTAAACTCACTAAAAAAGAATTGCACGGCCGAGTTCCTTTAATTGGTTTTGCCGGCGCACCATGGACATTACTTTCATATATGATTGAAGGCAGCGGTTCAAAAACTTTTTCCAAAGCGAAGAAGTTTTTATACACCGAGCCGGTGCTTGCACATCAGCTTCTTGAGAAAATTACGGCAAGCACCATCAATTATTTAAAAGCACAAATAGCAGCTGGTGTGGATATGTTGCAGCTCTTCGATTCATGGGCGGGTATTTTATCAGCCGA
>Ga0163149_10003215_pt1 | contig 18818 bp, 16 predicted proteins | sample OliLakLV19MP5G1_FD_148604 | JGI IMG/M metagenome (GOLD analysis project Ga0163149, IMG submission 148604) | Freshwater microbial mat bacterial communities from Lake Vanda, McMurdo Dry Valleys, Antarctica - Oligotrophic Lake LV.19.MP5.G1 | ecosystem: Environmental > Aquatic > Freshwater > Lake >...
GAATTATATTAAACGATAATTAATTAGGGTAGCGAAAGGAGATTCATAAAATTATAAATAATGCAAAACGAAACCAAAATAAAATGTCCTAACTGTGGTACTGCCATTGATGTTCAGGATGTGCTATCTCACCAGTTAGAAGAAGATTTTAAAAAGAAATACAATGCTCAACTGGCAGAAGAAAAAAAGAAGTACCAAAAGGAGTTTAAACAGCTCGATCAACAGAAGGAAGATTTTGAAAAAAAGAAGAAGAAGGAAAATGAGCTATTTCAGGAGCGTTTTAATGCAAAAATAAAGGAAGAAAAAATAGCATTAGAAAAACAACTCAAAGCTAAGTTACAGGAAGAACAATCGGATCAGATGGCCTTAATTCAAAAAGAATTGTCCGAAAAGTCTGAGCAGGTTAAAGAGCTTAACAAAACAAAAGGCGAGATTGAAAAGCTAAAGCGTGAGAAGGATGAATTAAAAGAAGCGATAGAAGCCGAAGCGCAAAAAACACTTAATCAAAAACTGTCCGAAGAAAAAGATAAGATACGTAAAAGTGAACAGGAAAAAAATGAGCTGGTAGTAAGAGAATTGCAGAAACAGTTAGAGGATCAACGTAAACTAACCGAGGAAATGAAGCGTAAGCAGGAACAAGGTTCTATGCAGTTGCAGGGTGAAGTACAAGAATTAGCCATCGAAGATTGGTTAAAAACAAATTTCCCATTCGATACACTTACTGAAATTAAAAAGGGTGCAAGAGGTGGAGATTGCTTGCAAATAATCAATACGCAAACCCTCCAAAATTGTGGATGTATATATTATGAAAGCAAACGTACCAAGGATTTTCAACCTTCGTGGATAGAAAAGTTTAAAACGGATATGCGTGTAAAGAATGCAACCTTCGGAGTGTTGGTTACTGAGGCTTTACCCAAAGGAGTACAACGCCTGTCGCAAAAAGATGGTATTTGGATATGTACCTATGAAGAATTTAAAGCGTTATGCTTTGTATTAAGAGAATCCGTCATATTAATTAATCAGGCTGGAGTGGTGCAGGAAAATAAAGGTGAAAAAATGAGTTTGCTATATGATTTCCTTACTGGAAGTGAATTTAGGATGCAGGTAGAAGCCATTGTTGAAGGCTTTACTCAAATGCAAACTGATTTAGATACAGAGCGTAGAGCAATGGAAGGGATATGGAAAAAAAGAGAAAAACAAATTCAAAAAGTATTGTTAAATACCACTCATATGTATAGTGCAATTAGAGGTATTGCCGGCAATGCGGTAGGTTCTATACAAGCGCTGGAGCTGCCTGCGCCTCCAAACGAAATGATTGATTGAAATGGCAGTTCGTGATAGACAAAAACTCATAACTAAAACTGCTAAAAGAGAAAATAAGTTAACTATTCTACTTCGATCCACTGGCAATAATCGGACAAATCGGCCAGGTGAATACGGCCATAGGGAACAGATGAATAATATCCCTGATTTGCAAATCGCTCTTTCCACATCTTAAAATAATTATCTCTCTCTTTGATAGAGGTGAATGGAGGTACACCTATGCGAATACTAAAACCGTCAGGCGAAATGACATCGTATTTTTTCTTTTTAGATGGGTTCTTTTCAGGAAAAGAATATTCAATATAAAATCCTCCTTTAACCGGTTTCATGGTGGCTTTTCCACCTCTGTTTTTAATTTTTTGCAGATGAGTTTCCGCAGCTTTTTTGTTGGTGTGTTTTTTAGTATAAGTTTTCATGTTATATGGATTTTTGGTTATGCTGCTTTTGCTTGCTCTACTTTCTCTGTAGCAATAGGACTTTGAAAATTCATTTCGTGGTATCGGAGCAATTCAGCGATCAGTTTAACAACTACTTCATTACGATTTTTATAAATCAGCTTACCGTAAAAATCTCTCTCCATCATCATTCGTCTTATCATTCCGTTTTCCTCTGTATCGAGATATTTTTTACACGCCCGAATAAAGGCTGGTACGCTGCATCCACGCACTTTTAATTTTCTCATGTTCACGTAAACAAAAAAGCGGATGTTTCCAATGAGGTATTGTTCTTCAACTATTATTGTTGCAATACGGACCAGGAAATAATTCGGGATCCGGTTACGATACCGGGTAACATCATCTACTTGCTTATGCAGGCGTAACCAGGTACAGTTTTGAAATTCAGTAGTGGTGATTTTAGCAATGGATTGATGAGAGATCATAATGTCCAATCCGTGATGGCGGTTGGTAGTAAGCAGCCCTACAATAGTTTGACCTTTTGCACCAGTCATGTATTTGTCCAAGTCTTCCAGTACAAGCAGGCCATCGGTGAACTGCTTTACCATGCGCTCCACCATATCCCTTTTTTCTTCAATGGACATTGTTTCACCATACTTGGTGAGTGGACGTATCCTGCGGGCGCGAATGCTCTTTAAATCACGTATAAAGTCAGGACTAACGGTAGTGTAGCATTCGTAATCATCATCATTCACATCGAAGATTAAAACCTTACGTCCCTTTCTATATACTTCAGGATGATCCCGAAGGTAGTTTTCAATTTCTAAAATGTTGCGGAATGTTTTACCAACGCCTGTTTCCCCGCAAACCAACATTAACATTGGTTGACGTTCGTCCTGTTTATTAATGAGGACTATTCCCTGAAATAGTTTTGGTTTTTCTACGGTTGCAGACATTCATTTTCAGCTCAATAATTATTCAAACGTTTCCAATGCAGAATCGGGCAAGCCAGTTCGGGAAGCTGTTTTATTACTATGCGTTGTTTCCTCATACATTACTTCGGCAGCATCTTCCTGATCGTGTTCTGCTTTGTTTTCTGAGGCTTTTTCCTGTTGCCTTTTTTCTTCCTTCTCGCCCTCATATTCTCTGATTTCTTTTCTGACAATGTCCCGGATGCGCTCCACGAGCATTTCATTCTCTGCCCGGATCTCCATAACAACTTTCGCTTTTTTGATAATGATGGATAGGGCAACCATTAATAATTGCTTTTCAGGACTGAGTGCAGCAGCTTTCTTTCTCAGTATATGAATGAGCAATGGGCGAAGTAATGCCTTGTCTTCTTCATCGAGCTTCAGACGTTTGACGTTCTTAACGTTCTGCTCATCTATGACCTGTATTACTTCCTCAAAATCATAGAAATCCTTGTGTTTACGGATGGTTACAAAGTAACCGCCACCCACTTCCAGCACAGTATTATTAATTGTACCAATGATGCTGTCTGCCATTAAGCCAGCGTGTTCTAACGGCATACTAAATCCTTCTTCTCCAGTACCGGAAGTATTGTCTTTTTCACTTTCCTCCCTGAGTTCGGCATCAATTTCCTGTTCCGGTGCATCCGTAGGTTCTTCTTTAGGCTTAACCTTGGGTTCTTCCTTATTTTCTGTGGAATTAGTGGTTTCCTTCGCCTCATTTTTAGAAGCATTTACATCTCCTGATGTATTACTTTTTTGCACCACCGGTTGCGCCAATGGGCTGTCGTTTTCCTCCGGGATAGGCTCAAATGCAATATCCTGTTGATCTTTCTTTAAAACTGTTTCAATAAGTTCCTTTGTATCTTCCATGATTGGATTAATTAATTTTTCCGATAAAGTCTATCAACCTTGATTCAAGCAGGGTATAGTTCCCAACAAATTTTGCATTGCCCTTGGGCATGGCTAAGCGATCTTCCACAGCGAAACAGCCATACATGACTATCCGGGCGCTGCAATTAAAGTTCAAGCCGATTTTAGGGTAAGTATCCTCTGTGTACTTTCGCAAGAGATGAAAACAACACATTCTTGCATCACGGTATTCACGGACAGTACTGACGAAAAAAAGCTCCTCCTTTAACTCAAATACTTTTGCAGTCAGACTGACCAAGTATTGAGTTACCATCTTGATCTTTTCACGTTCGCTTTGTGTTACAGTGGTGTTATCAATAAAGCTGTCCAATAAATACTTCGTTCTGCGAAGGCCAATTTTTCCAATGACCTTATCAATACTGTCTTGCAGTTGATTATAATTGTTTGTGGATGCTGTTTGGTTCACGTTTTTAATGGATTAATTACCAATTTGGAAGTCGTAAATTACCAATTTGGTAAGTGATAAGGCAAATTTTTTTATTCACTTTTGAGAATTATTTTATAACAGGTATCGTATTTGCCCCTGTGGAGGCAAAATTTGCCTACCAAGATCCTTTTCTCATTCAGGCTTGTTTTAAAGCCCCTTCCCTTCAATTCTGAGGGCGATACGTGGCTTTTCTTACTATTTAATAGCCCTTCCAGTATTTCTTCGTCTGTGGGTTCAAGGACAGGTTCAGACTCAGGATCCGGTTCAGCTACTTCTTCCTGAATTTCAGGTTCAGGCTCTTGGACTTCCGGTTCCGGTTCCGGAGTTGGTTCTTCCTGTATAGGCTCCGGTGTTATTTCCGGTTGCTCATCTTCTTCCTGGTCATTGTTCTCCAAATGTTCTTCAAAGTGTTCTTCCAGGTCTTCAGCCAACTCGTGCGAGAGTGTTTCAAGTTTGCTGATTAACTTTTCATTGTCCTCATCTGTGGTATGCTGCAAATCTTCTTCCAGCTCGTCAAAACCTTTAATACGCTTTTGCAGCATTTCGGGAAAAGTTTGGATATCTAAATTGTTATCCTCAATAAATTGTTGGTGCGGAAATTTTTTCATTTTTTTAGATTTAAGTTATTATGCTGTTTGCCTTTTTTCCTCTTGAAAACGAGATTCAATAAGTCCTGAAATTCCTGCTGTGAGTATTGAAGTAACTAATACTACACCAGCTGTTTTAAAAAACTCTTTTGTAGGAGGTATCTTGTAGGTGAATTTTCCGCCTGCGCTTTGCCCAAGGTTATAATAAAGCAATGCTTCAGCTAAGCCTATAACCATTCCTACACTTGTTATTATGATCGCATTTTTATTCATGGCTTTGTGTTTATTGTTTTACTAATTATGAAGCTTCTTGTTCCAGTTTTTTGAATTTCTCTTTTATCTCATCCTGAATAGCTTTTATTTTATTCAGCCCCCAAATGGATTTCAGTTCATTCAAAAAATTAAGCACTGCCTTTTGTGTGCGCTGAATCACTGTGCTATCTTCTTTCAGGTTTTTAGGAATTAGCGTAGCGGTCTTTACCAATTCCTGACGGAGCTTTGTTACCAGTGTTTTTTTCTTAGGTGGTTTAATTTCTCCGCTTTCAATTTTTTTCTTCCGGTCTTCTTTTAGCTTTAGACGGCACATCGCTAAATCATCCAGCACTTTTTCCGCTTTCTCAACAACCTTTTTAGATTGAACCTTGCGTGTTTCCTTTTTGGAATTTTCTTCTACTTCATCATGCGTTTCTTCTTTGATGCGTTCGATGTCTTCCTTCACCAGCTCAATTGTTTCCTTGCCGATTTCTTCCGCTTCTTTTTTTAACTTTTTATCAGTCGGAAATTGTTCCATATCAGCAAGTGTTTCATCAAAAATGGAAAGTCCTTTGAGTACCCGATCACTCAATAGTTTTTTTGAGATTTTTTCTTTTTCCAGCAAATCGTATGGATTGTTTTTTAAGGTGGCCATGTGTTTTGTTTTTAGTTAATGATTGTATTCTTGTTCAATGCCGAGATTTTTCAGCAAGCTGTCCCGGTCGGAAAGTGAAACACGAATAATGAATGTGTCCCCTTCGATCTTTGTAATGATCCTATCGGTGGCTTCCATTTTTTCAATCTCTGTTTCAAATTCAACGGTGTTATAAAACCGGGTATCAACAGCGTATTCTTCCACTTTAAGTGAAGGATGTTTTTGTTCTTTTTCTATCTGCTTCCAATCTTCATAAAGCTGGAGCTTTACTTTGGTGCATCCTTTTTCTTTTGCTTTGTTCAGCAGGTTCACCAGGTTGTCAATGTTTGTCTTTACCATGTTGTTTTGCTTTTTTTATAAAACGGTCTCTGACCGTTATGCTGCTTTTCTTAATTCTCTGATCTGTTCTAAGCGATTTCTCATTCGCTTGAATGATTCCCTGAGTTGGATAATTTTGGTTAAGCGATCAGCTGTTCCTTCCAATGCTTCACCCTTTCTTTTTTGTTGGGATTGTTTTGCTTTGGCTTCGTCCGAATTATCATATACCATCAGTTCAGTCAATAATTTAGGATTGAGGCTGGTAAATTCCTTTACTCTTTCCATAACTGTTTTTGGTTTATAACCCTTCTTTATCCTGTCTTGGATAATGGTTTGCCCTTTCTCCTGAACAGCTTTGTCTCCGGTCTTTTCCTCCATGTACTTTTGCTTACGTTCAACTTCCTTATCCATTTGTCCGGTTACCTTTTTCAAATCGAAACCAATGTCTAAGCCTCTTGGAGCCAGTATTTGCTCAATGCCTCTTTTAATGGCTGCATTGGCTTTGCGTACCTGGTCATACACAACCTGATCCTGGTAGGTGTATTCCGTATTCTCATCATCGAGATAATCTTTGTAGAGCTTGAAAATTGTTTCGATTGTTCGGGCTTTGCCTTCTTCTTTTATCGGCTTGTAGCGGTTAACCACGTCTTTTACATGACCAATATTTTTGTTAAATATTTCCCGCTGCTCAACAATTTCTTCCAATACGGTTTTCTGATTATTCAATCCCGTGATTTCATCCTGCAAGCGTTCCATTTCTTCCATCAGAATTAATTCAGCCAAAGCATAAGGATCTGTTATCAAACCCATTTTTAATTCAGACGGATTAAATTCTTCAAGATTAAGTGCATTGGTCTTGCCTGCACGATACCATATCTCGTTGATACGGCTGGTCTTTTCCTCCAGCTTTTGAAAAATAAAGGTGTCAATACTGTCTTCCATCATGGGATTTACAACACGAATGTTCGCATACATATTTCCGAAGCGCCATATACGCCCTTCGAGCTGCTTCACATCAGTCGGGTTCCAATCCAGCCAGCAATTGTAAAGTACTGTTGAACGGTTTTGTAAATTGATCCCCTCTTTAATGGTTGCGCTGCCGATAATAATTTTCACACTGCCGGCTAAGAAGCGTTCTTTGATCCCTTCTTTTTTTGCTGCACTCAAACCGCTTTTGATAATGCCTACTTCATCATCCTTGTAGCCGATTTTCTGTACGAGATATTCTTTTATCAGAGGGAAAAAGTGTACACCTGCATTCATGTAGATCACCTGCCCGGACACTTCCTGATCGTGTTCTTCGTGGTAACGTTTTACCGAACGTATGCACTCCATGATATAGTTTAACTTAGGTGAAGATTCTATGTACTGCGTATAAGTTGGATGCTTGTCCGGGTTGCAGGCATAGAGGTAAGGACTAAGTGCGAGCTGTCGTGCGAATGACATTCCCCTTAATATTCGTGTTCCTTCTTCTTCGTCTTCAGACAAATGTTTTTCATCCAATGCTTCACCAGCGCTTTCATCTTCTGCACCTTCTTCACTGTCTTCAAAGCCTCTCGTATTCACACAAAAATTGGTAAGGCTTGTTTTTCCCGTTACATACAGTTCCACGTCATCCATGTATTCCTTTTGCCTTTGTGTCATTGGAAGGTTAGTGGAAATCTGTTCTTCTGTTGGCAAAGGAATTATTTGGTTGCCTTCTTTTTTGTTAAGCAGTGGCAATACAATTTTGTTAGGTCGCTGTATTTTTGCATCCTCTCCGGTTTTGTAAGTGATAAACTTAAAGATGAGCTGTTGCAATGCAATGAGGTTATTAAAGCCCATCACAATTTCTTTCCGTTCAGGTTTCAGCTTGGCATTAATCACAAGCTCCATGCTGGTTTTAATAAACGTATCAAAAAACTCTTTGATGTTTTTAATGCCTGCTCTTTCTAATTGCTGGTAACCGATGAGTGCCAGTATGGAATAAATTTCAAGCGGGCTATTCGTGAATGGAGTAGCGGTAAGCAACACCACATTCCGCATTTTATTGTTGCGTAAAATATACTGGCTTATCATAAAGCCACGTAGTGCAGTCATTGAGGGTGCGCCTGACCTGATTTGATAAGAGGTTTTGGAACGGGTAGTATTTTCTCCATCGCCTTTCACTTCACCTTTTACTTGTGTGAAAGATTTTTTCATGGCATGAGCTTCATCCACCACCATAAAATCAAAACCTAAGTCCTCAATATTCACAGATCCTCCCTTGATTCCTTTACCCATCATTTCGTTGATCTTCTCTCCGAGCTTTACCACATCACGCTTTTCTTCCGTTCCCTGATTAAGGATATCATACAATTCATTTCCGATAGTTGACCATGTGTCATCATTAAATCCAAGTCGGTTAAATCCTTCATAGGTGAGAACAGAAATAGTGTACTCCGGCACAGGCTTTATATTTCCTTTTTCATCACGCAACTGGTCAATAAACTCTGTTCCTAAATTGTACAAGTCTATCACCTGGTACTGCGGTAACAATCCTGAGAGCAATACTTTTCCTTTATCAACTACGCCACGTAGTTCACTTAACCAGTTCTTATAGGTTTGGTTGGGAACAACAATGAAAGGACGTTTGCATTGACCACTTTCCAATGCTTGTGCAAGTGAAAGAATGGCGGTCATGGTTTTTCCTAATCCCACATCATAGGCAACGCATCCTGAACCGTGTACGCTGATAAAGCCAATACCTTCCCGTTGAGCAGGGCGAATGAATAAAGGCTTGTTTTTAAATGTGCTGGAACAGGTAAAGGCAACGGGCACTTTGAAATAATTTATTTCTACATAACCATTGTATTTAGAGTTCCATTGCTGTTCAATGCGTACTTGGTCTTCACGGGTTAAGGCTTCAGCAAGAAAGCGGACGAAAAACTTATCGCCTTCCACTTTTGCATTTTGTTTCAAACGCAATTTTTCTTCTTTGTCGTAATGGCGTGAGGGTGTACCTCCATCGAGGTAAAACTGAATAATGTTCCAGTCGGTTGATTTTTTAAAATCATCTTTTGGTAATTCTCTTAGCCATGTTTTAAAGGCTTCTACCAGCGAGTTGCTTCCTTCTGCATAGCTACCTGTCTTGCTTACATATTCTTTAAAGCTGGTTCCATCTGCAAGCTGGCTGATACGAATTTCTTTTGCGAAAGCAGAATCGGGTTTAATGAATAAGCGGTTGGCCGTGTTTGGATCATTTAATGTGAGCTTTGGTGGCTTTACATTTTCAAGTCCAGTCCATTGACTGTCGTACTGCTGTTTCCCAAACTCTTTTATGATCGCTTCTTTGTCTTTTAAGAGCATACTTTGGCGTTCATAAATATTCTCGGCATAGTATAGTACGCTTGGAATAAAACTGCCATTATGTGAGCAAATAACTCCGGCTTTTAACCAGCTCTTTAAATGCTCGGAAGCTGCTCCCAGCGGAACAACATATTTTGACCAGCCGTTTTTAGAATCAAGAATTGTTTTCTCATAATTAAATCCCCCGGTAGTACGTTTGTACCAAATCCATGCTTTTATTTCTTCATCTGTAATGCCTTTGTTATATTCTCTCATCACTTCATCAAAACAAAAATATTCCTCCGGGCAGGCATCAGAGATGCCTTCTTTATCACCGTTCAGTCTTCTTAGAGCCTTTTCTGCGTTAGCTTTTTTTGTTTGGTTGATAACACGCTCGATATTTTCCTTTTTCATGGGATCATTTAATATTTGCTGCAAGGGTTCTTTGATTTCAGTTTGCAGGGCTTCTGTGGCTACTTCAGGAACATCTACCGATGGCACATCTATACCCTGAATGATATTATCTGCGGTTCCCTTTACTTTGGTTACAGGCTTTCCGAAACGATCAGTTGTTTGAAATTGCTCTCCCAATATTTTCTCCGGGTGCTGCTTGAACCATTCGTCCCCGGTTAATAAACTAAGTGTGCTTGTAGTCTTTCCGTTTAAAACATTTTGTTTTTGTTCCTCTTTTAACCAGGGATAATCTTCAAAAACTTCTTTTGGTACTGGCTTGCCTTGCTTTAATGCCCATTCTATAATTTTTTCGTGTTCGTCTCCATCCTTTGCATCCAATACGTTTGGCCTTCCGGTTTTTTGTATTGCTTTTATTTGCTGGTATTCCAGTTGGCGCATTTCCCATGCGTGTTCTGCATCGCTAATGTCATTCTCCCCTACATATTCTTTTTCTGCAATACTTTCCAGCCCTTTATCGGTTAGTTTATACACCGATACATTGGGAAGCTGGTTAAGCTCTGACAAGGTATTAGCCGTAAACTGTTGATCCAGTTTCAATAAACGGTACACTTTCTCTTTGATTTCTTCGGGATGATTCAGGTCGCCTTCCCGGAAATAGTTATTGCTACCACCACTGTAATCCTTCATGTGTTTTATGGTGCGATAAAGAATACCGGATTGCATCCCATCTTTGTTCATGGAAATATAAATTCCTATATCGGGTGCAAACATTCCCATTAGGGTTAAATCTCCGCTTACTGCCGGGCCACCCGGATTGAAGTTTACATCGTATTGCTTTAAGCCGAGATATTCAGCCAGCTCTTTAAATGCATTTTTTCCAAGTGATTTAAAATCTTGTTTAGCTGCTCCATTGGCAATTTCACTATCTCCATTATCTCCCATGTAGCCGTCAATGTGGTCGTGTCTTGAAAGAAACGAAGCGAACTTTTTAAGGTGATCTGTACTTGTTTTCATGTTGTCTAAGTTTTGTTTCCGGTCACGCAGTCTTCTGTTGGCCTCCTGTGCGATGTTGCGGAACATTTTATACCCTTGTGCCATTTTAAAGAATGTGCGAAAGCTCCTGTTCAATAAGTGCGATGGCAGAACCAATCTGCATTCCTTCTTCGGCAACGTACCGGATTATCATGTCTTCCAGTTTTGCCCTGCCTTTGTCAGTGCTTTGCATTTCGCACACCTTCGGCCATAAGAATCGGTTGCACTCTTTCATCTCACCATGAATGAGTTGTTTTAATTCTTCAATCTGGTTATTGTCATTTGCCATTGCTCGCAGGTTTAATGTATTGATGTCTGTTTTGTTTTTGTTGTAAAGGATGCCCGATCCCACCAGGTAATTTGAAATCATATTTGTCTCTCTTTTTTATCATTTATTTTTTTCTTAATAACAGTATGTCGGTTCCTATATCTGTTGTATCAAAGGTTCTGATGGGTAAGCGGTACGCATCCATTAAATCTACTTTGGAGGCAATCTTTTCTTTGACCTTCGCTGATTTTACATTGTAAGACAGGAAACTGCTCGGAACAACAAATACCAGTAGTCCCCCTTTCTTTAGTAAATCCAGTCCACGCAGAATAAAATACTGGTCATATTCAGTTGCTCCAGTCCATTTTTTTTCTCCCATTCCTGCATACTTGCCTGTAAAGTCTCCGTAAGGAGGGTTGCCTATGACCAGGCTATAAGGGGGATGGTCGAAATCATCTTTGAGGTGAATGTTTCCGGCAAAGAATAAACTCTCGAATGCTTTCTCATGGATGTGTGCATTGGGATAAAGTATTTGTGCTATTCGTGCCGAAAAATGGTTGGTCTCAAAGCCGAATATGATTGCATCCTTGGGTGCATATTTTAAAAAGTTACCTGTACCAACGGACGGCTCTAAAATGGAACCTCCGTCATATCCATACTTGAAAGCCATACCCCACATTTTTTGTACTACTACATCGGGTGTGTAGTATTCATACAATACACCACGTCCCACAGCGCCTTCTTTAATTAAACCACCGGAGCCGGTATATTGCCGGATATAATTTTTTTCTTCTTCGTTGAAGGAACTGCCTTCTTGATCTTTTTCTGCGATGAGTTTTTCAATGGATTTATTTAACTCCAGCTTAGTTTGTTTTTTTTCTTTTCCCATTCTATTTTTGGAGTGATTCGATGCTTGCGCTTCCTTTGATTGGAAGGATTGATCCACTAATAATTTTTGCTTATCAATAAAAATATCAAGTAAGAAACCAAGTATTGTTTTTTCCGGTTGTGGATTGTGAAAGTCTTTTTCATTGGATAAATCGTATAAATATTCGGAAATGACCTGTATTTTTAAGGGCATTCCCCCGTCTTTAATTGTATGTCCAGCATCGGTAGTATAGTTGTCTAATGCAACCACTTTAAATTCTTTAGACACGGTATCTACAATTTCTATTTGCCTCTCTAAGGATAATTTTTTCACTTCCTCCAAAAGTTGTTCTTGAAGGGATAAGGCGTGAAAAGCCTTGCCATTAATGACAATTTTAAATGGATAGCTTTCATCTTCTTCGTCTTCTTCCGTCCAGTAGGCTGTTTCTACTTGCTGGTAATAATTCTTTGCTTCCAAGCCTTTGATGATGCCAGCTTCTTTTCCTTGCTTTTTTAAATACGCATTACTGGTTTTGTAAACTTTTTCATAGTAGCTCTTTGCATTGCTTATCATTTCAGGAAGTTCAAGGATTGCATGAGTAGAGCCTTTCACAATTGTCCAGGCTGCATCCTTGTAATAAAATAAATCCGTCTTTGAATTTTGCAGGAGCTTACTAATTTGTTTGTGGGTTTCTGCCGAAATGCGATTTCTTTCTCCGCCTGTTGATAGATGTCCAAAATCAACATCCACTCCGGGAACTGGTACAATTTCATCAAGGTCAACTGCCATTTCTTTGCTACTGCTTTTCTTGTCAGAGAACGAGTAACCTTCGACTATCTTCGCTGCATTGCTTATGTCAGCATCCTTTAAGTGAGATCCCTTCAACGGTTTCATTTGACTAATCGTAAGGTTATACTGGTAAACAAAATCACTAAGGGGATTCGGTTTCTTTTCATAGAGCTGTGCATTGAGTTGATCCAGCTTGCGTTCAAATGTTTCTCCGTCTTTCCATACTACTTTGAAATAAACAGTATCATTATTCCACTTTTTGTTTTTGATAAAATCATTGGCTTCCTGCCAGGTGTTTACAACAAGTGCTTTGGAATAATTTTCTTTTTCTGATAAATGAATTTCTTTAAGTGATATTTCTTCACCTGGTACTTTGTGTGCATCCAGTACAACATCATTTTCTTTCGCAAAATCTCTCACAGCTTCCAGTGCGGTAGTTAGATTTTTTATCTTTTTTTCTTCATTGCTAAACGAACTATCTTTTGCAATTAACAAAAGCTCCAGCTTTAATTCATGTTCCTTCAATGCACCTTTTAGAGCTGCCTCTCTTGAAGCATAAGACTGGCCATCTTTGCTTGGGCCATACATCATTCCATTATAATCCCCGAATTTTTTAGAAGCTTCTATCCCGATCTTATAATCGTTGTTGCTTGTTTTAACAATTTTAATTGCTGCCTCGTACTGTGCTGCTTTCGGCATAGGAATTTCAATCCTTTCATAATTCTTTCCGGCAGTTTTTTCAGTATACACCCCGCTGTCATTTGTCAGGGGATCCTTCGATTTCTTTTCTGCTTTTTCTGAATGGCTCTTTTCAAGTGGGTTATCAATGTAATGCTGAATAACTTCTTTGCTGTCTTCTAAATTCTCAATGGTATGGTCAATATCCTGGGCCAGTTGTTTGTATTCCAGTTTTGGTTTATTGGTTTTAGGATTGATAAGTCCTTTCTTCTCGTTCTTTTGTTTTTGAATTTGATGCTGGATTATTTCAAGGGCTTTCCCTGCATCCGCAATCGGACGGCAATGTTCTGCAATTGCCCACCATTCGTTTCCTTCTTTGTTGTTATCGGATAAAATTCCTCCCAGTGGTTCAATGCTTTCATAACCGAGATAAAGGTTTACGTAAGGGTAAATATTGTCCGTAGGAAACCCAATTTCTTCAAACAGTTGCCTTCCACGTTTTTCCCATTCTTCCAGCATTTGCATTCGGCTGACATCAATTCCGTAATCTGTTGGATGCGCCATTTGAATAAGTTCAAACATTTCCAATGCGGATGCTTTGGAAAGATTCTTTTCATTGATCTTTAGAAGGTGTGGAAAATTGGTTTTAAGAACAGACTTCATATCGAACAATTGAAAATTATGCGATAGGAAAGGCTCTGTTGTACCGGTAGGTACAAGAACATTCGGCAGAAATGTATCTCCCGTTTTGAGGTCTTCCGCAATAGCCGGTGCTGCTGGTTTACTGGATTTCATTTCAGGAGTCTTTTTTTCTTCTTTTGAATTAAAGTATTCATCAATGAGTTCGTTTACCACTATCTGAACCGGATCTTTATGATAATTTTCAATTGCACGGTTGTCAAGAATGTTGGTAACAACATAATCACGGAAACTGCTGATGTCGTCCTCAATTTCTTTTGCATACCCTCTTTGTTTACCCTTTTGCAGAATAATGGCAAAGAGGTTGTCCTGGAAGATTAAGCTCTCGTCCTGAACCAATTTTTCTGCAAATGTCATCTCTGCTTCCAGCTGCTCAATTTGTTCCTTCAGTGAACTTTTTTTGTCATTCACACCCTTTTCACTTTTCAGCTTTTTTAATTCCTCACGCAGTTCTTGTATTTTTTTCTTGCGTGGGTTTTCAATATTATCCCTGAAATACTCCATTGATTCTACATAGCGGAAGGCCAGGTCAATCACCGGAAGGTTTTTATCAAAGGCTTCCTGTGCGCTGAATGGCCTTGTAAAACCTTGCGCTAAAAATTGCTCAATGATTTCTTTTTCTTCTTCGGGCGTGTGTAAGCGTTCAAATTCCGGTTTGGAATTTTCTTTTGCTTTGGAAGTGGTGAAGGAGGTATCCTCTGATGAATTGGTAGAGTTTTCATCACCCTCTGTTTCGCTTCCTTCTTGGGTTAAATCAATCTTGTGCCCTTGTTTGATGATATTGGTCAGCCATTGACTTAAAAACTGGTTAAGCTCCTTTTTGCGCCTTAAATCCACATACTCTTTTCCGTCTCCCTGATCGGGATATACTTCCTGATATCCGAACTGATCCTGAAAGGTCATGGCTTCCGCCATTTCCATTTCGGGAAGGATGCGAATTTGCATATCGGGATCAGGAACCATGTCGCCATTCTGCTCGAATAAATGCGAAAGTGCAATGAGATAATTTCCTTTTTTATCCTTACCGAGATAATCGAAATTCAAATCCATCAAACCACCTTTAGGATTCTTTACCGATTTACCACTATCCTTTCCTTCTTCAATGTGTTTTATCAAATCAGGGATAATCTGCATTAGCTTTTTGTAAATGGCGCTGTAAGGCTGTGCAAGCGGTTTACCTGTCGAACGTTTTTCATAACGTTTAAAAGATTTGATGATCCGTTCATGGCTTCGCCACATATTTTCAATAGAGCTACTGCTTAATTCGGGATAATTTTCTTTTAACCAGTTATCAAAAAGCTCTCGGCTTATACTATCCGTTTTACCTGCGAACTCCGAGTTCCCGGCTGCCCATTTGTAGAACTTTTGCAAGGCAAGGTTTTCTACTTCACGTTTTTTGTCGTTTTCTGTTTCGTAAATTTCTTCGGAGGCTTCTTCGGACGAGTGTTGGAAAACACCTTTAATTGCACTTGCTCTGCGTGATGGCACTTTCTGACCTTCCGGAAAAATGATCTTTCCTTCATCAAACAATACCCTCGCTTCTCTTAAATGTGTTCGAGGTTTTGCTGCAAGGGCAACGAAATTTTCTCCAAACTCCTGCCGGGCAAATTGTGTAGCAATGACTTCTGCTTTAGGTTTTGACGGCTCAAAAATGATATAATTTTTAATCTCGCCATCTTTGAGCGTAATCATAATAAAACTAAAGTCCCGCTGCTCAATGGTTGTTTTAACAGCATCAAAGGAAGGCGAAAGCAAAAGGTCAGGCCCATCCGGTGAAGTAGGTAGTATAGATTTGATTTCATCCGCAAATTCTTTGTTTGCAGAATTGTTATCACCATACCACATTGCTTGTGATTTGCTCGGTCTGAATCCCATAGCCCTTAGCTTGGACTGAAGCTCGTGGGAAGGTTCGATATTAAATCGCAACTCAATCCCGTTATGATTGGGGTTCTCGGCAATATCAACGCTATCCGCCCACTTTTTCCGGGCAGAAACTTTTGTCCCGGAGGAATCCTGTTTCCTTTTGTTCATCTTTGGACGAATACTTTGATTGGTTATAAAAATTTCCTGCTGTGAGCTTTTAGCAAAACTCATACAGGGCTACGATGGAAGGTGCTTAGGGGTATGAAAAAAAACTCTCTTTAAAGAATTTTTAAATCCAACTCTTATAGGGCTTCGTTCAACAATATTCCTATTAGGACTTTGTTTACAAATGCTTCTAATAGGGCTTTGTCTAAAATTGCTCTTATAGGAGGCTGTGAAAAAACCCCCTTTAAGGGATCATTCTGCAACAGCTCCTATTAGGAGTGTTTCTATACAATTGCTTCTATTAGGAGGGCTTCTGTATTTGAAGTCCTTAAGGAGCCTTTTTAAATTTCAAGTCCTTAAGGAGCTTTTCTTTACAAAGGCTCTTATAGGGGCTTTTGTGGAGATAAAAGTATTTTGTTTGAGAAAGACATTTTAGGTTACGAATTGTAGTTTACTACAACTTTTACAAAACTGAGAAAGAGAGGGTTTTGCCAAATTCATTACTATCAATTGTTTGGAAGGTTTTTTTCAAATTGCATTATTTGGAAAATGCTACAATTTTTTATTTGAGAGACAATTAAGTTGGAAATTAATTAAGATGCAGTTCTTTTTTTAAACCATTTACAATCTTCTTTGTGATGGCTTTAGTATCGAATGTTTTTGCAGATACTTTATCTAAAATTCGGCTTACCCATAAATTATTTTTAACGAGTTCTACTGTTTCTTCAAGCAGGCGATTTGCTTGAATCATATCTTTTGCAGGAACCGGATTCTTGTCTTTGTCAAGAATATACCACATTGGTCTCATAGAAGCTCACTTATTATTTTCTATTTGCTTTTTTGAAATTTCTACCACTTGATGCAATTTTTGCTGCAATATTTCTTTGCTCGGTAGCTCGGTAAGATACTCTGCTATTTTAATACCTGATTTGTGTAGCTGCAATAATTCGATTTGTTCTTTATTTCCTTCTGCACAAAGTAATAAACCTATTGGTGTCTTCTCTCCTGTCTGCATTTCGTTTTTCTCCAACCACCGCAGGTACAACTCCATTTGTGATTTGTAACCTGCTTTAAACTCGCCTAATTTCAGGTCAATGGCAATGAGACGTTTTAGCTTACGATGATAAAATAGCAAATCCAGTCTGAAATCCCTGCCATCTATTATCATTCGCTTTTGGCGTTCTACAAATGTAAAACCTTGTCCAAGCTCCAGTATAAAACTTTCTAACTCCCTTAAAATAGCATCCTCCAGGTTCTTCTCACTAAAAGTATCTTTCAAGCCCAAAAAATCAAGAAAATAAGGATCCCTGAAAACCAAATCAGGAGTAAGTTTATCCGCATCTCGTAATGATTTTATTTCTTTTTTTATCAGTTGATCAGGCTTTTTACTAATGGCAGTACGCTCATAAAGCATCCCATCTATTTTTTTACTAAGAGTTTTTACACTCCAATTTTCTATACGGCACATCTCGGCATAAAACTCACGTTGTAAAGGTTTTTTTAATGGGATTAACTCAACGAAATGAGACCAACTCAATTGGCGCATTGCTGACATAACAATTCGTTCATCAGGGAATACTTCGGCAAACTTTACCATTCTGGTAAGCCCGGAGTAATTGAATCCTTTACCATAAGCTAATGTTAATTGTTGCGACAGTGTCGCAACAATTTGTTTTCCATAATCTGCTCGTTGGTTTTGCAGAACCTCATGGTTAATTCGTTTGCCTATTTTCCAATACAGTAAAGTAAGGGTAGTATTTACCGTTTGTGCAACGTATTCTTTGCTTTCCTCGATAAGCCTTTTTACGTCCTTAAAAACCTGATCTTCGGAATTTATTTTTTTGAGTTTGGTCATTTTAAATGTTTCTTAGTATTTGGTACATCTGTCATTCGCATTTTGTCATCAGCAGCTTCCATTTTCAAAGCGTTACTATTTGTAACGGTTTCATTTCCTTCATCCAAAAACCGCTTTTTAATGCTCTCCAATAAACCTGGTATTAGCTCAGCAACGAAACCAGCTTAATTGTCGTATCGCTGACACAACAACCTTCTTTATAAGGATTTATTTAGAGGCTAAAATACGCAATTATATAAATATGCTTTTTAGTCGTTGAATTGCCTTCGGTGTATAGCTGAAGCTCTCCCAAGCAGTTTTAAAAGCATTATTACCGATGTCTTTTCGCAATTGAGCATTGAGTATGACTTGTTCCGTTTTGCTGATCCATTCATCGTCATTTGCAGCAATAAAGCCATTCTCACCATCTTTAATTACTTTTTCAAAAGGCAGCATCTTTGGAGCTATCACCGGGATCATATTGGCGGAAAAATCAAGGAAGCGGTTGAGAGCCTTCCCGGAAAATAGAAGGTAACCCAATGCTACTCTCCAATTTTTCTGAGTTGCCAGCCCATTAAAGCATGATCTGAATGTGAGGAATTATTTCCTCTCCAGCTATCTAAAATGCCCCTTTAACGAATATCATAAAAAATCAATGAAAAACCACTATACTTTTGTCGCTAGAGCGGAGATAAGGCATTTCAATACCATTGCTGGTACTATTTTTGAAGGGTAGTTTCGGCCTCTAAACTTGCATATCTTTTTACATTTTAATTTTTAATCTAATATTAACTTATAATCCTTAATAAAAACATCATGACAGAATTTAACGACCGCATAGAGGGCGAAATCAAAACTCACGAAAAAGAAATGATTAGAAGGGTAATCATTAAAAAATATGGTGACAAAGATTTGATTGAACGAATACAGTATGTAATGTCAACATATAAGGGAGGTTCTATTAATTGATTTTAACAAATGTAACCGTATTTTTTTTTAGATTTTAATTTTTGCGGAAATATTTTTGTCTGTTTTATCTCGAGG
>Ga0163149_10003216_pt1 | contig 18804 bp, 22 predicted proteins | sample OliLakLV19MP5G1_FD_148604 | JGI IMG/M metagenome (GOLD analysis project Ga0163149, IMG submission 148604) | Freshwater microbial mat bacterial communities from Lake Vanda, McMurdo Dry Valleys, Antarctica - Oligotrophic Lake LV.19.MP5.G1 | ecosystem: Environmental > Aquatic > Freshwater > Lake >...
AGCTGAACGCCATCGCCCATCGCCTCAACACGCGCCCGAGAAAATGTCTCGACTTTGCGACGCCCCTGGAAGTCTATACGCAACTGCGTCATCAACCACCCGTTGCACTTGGAACTTGAAACCGCCCAGTTATTACTCATGACGACTCGTCGGGTGCAGCAGAAGTGCTCATGAGGAACGCGTGTTAAGGCAACGACTTCACTACACTCAAGTGAAAACCGGGGCGGAGGCACAGGGTGGAGCACCTGCGCCCCGGATCTGTCCGAGAAAGGAGGCCGCCAAACTCGGACATCGATAGACCAATAACCGTCAATGGTGCAGATGCGAAACCAAGATCGAAAAAGGGAGCGCGAGAGGAGACAACACGATACAGGCCGCCGGGGCTCCCTTATCCGATGAGGGCGAAGCCAACCGATGGAGGGGCACGGGAGCGGAGCAGAGAAGAAGCGATCGAAGGGGTTTTCTGATTGGGAGACGAAACCACCAACCGAACGACCGGCCCTGTTGCCAACGCTGGTGGCTTCGTTGTCGGCCCGGCATCGGACGTAGCCTGGCAGGCCCAAGCACAGAGCGGATTGTGCGGCGTAGCCTCGTCCAAACCATGGTGCGCATGATCGCTGGAGGCATCGACGTGACTGAACGCGCAGCTCGCCGCCATGACCGCCAGCGACGCATAGACCAGGGCTACGAGTCCGGCGACAAGCACGGTACTGTGTGATACAGCAGAACGCATCATCACTCTCTCCACGATGCCACTGCTTATACGCGTCAATCGATCACCTGTCTGCCGACGTATGCACACGGATGCTACAAATCTCACGGCGAGACAAAGCAGTCACAGTCGCTGGAAATGGTGAGGGCGAGTCCGGCAGAAGGGAGACTCAGAGTCGAGTCTCTCGTTCGACATCGAGAGGCTCGGCGAGAGATATCGCTAGATGGGCAGTACGGGGAATACACGCGGGATGCGTGTTCTTAATCCACCCAGATTACAGTTAGGCCCGTGGCTTGGGCCGCGTCGCGCTGTTTGGCATCGCTGGTGATGAAGGGAGTTGCCAGTCCTGAGGCTGTGTGAAACATGATCGCTGAAGCAATGTGCAGGGCGTCAAGCGTTCGTACATCCGCTTTCTGGACCAGCTCCTCGGCGTGCCGGAGGACATGCTCGCTCACTTCCACGAGTTCCCAATAGGCTCGATCCTTGCCCAACCTCGAACGGATGGCGAGAAAATCCCGCAGCGTAAGTTCACCACCTGCCCGCGGCGGCTGAGCGCGGACAGGGCTTCGACCGGCGCGACCGCTGAAGAGAGAAACCGGAATCGTTGAAGCAACCGACGCGTCGCGCTCGAGCCCGCCTCCTTGACATACCGTTTTACCAACACGCTGGGATCGAAGTAGGCCCAATGAGGCGCGATCACTTTCCTTCTCTGTCCGTGGTAATCGTGTGAGACAACGGCACGCCGCGCACCGATCGAGGGCTCCATGTTGGGAGCGCGCGGCTGTTCGAGGCCGCGCGCAACAGCCCGGCAGACTCCAGTCTCCGAATGGCGGAACTTGCGTCATCGGAGGCCCCGATCAACTTCACGACGGCCAGAGGCTTGCCACGTTCCGTCAACAGCACTTCCTGGCCTTGCCTGACGGCCTTCATCAACTGGGAAAATTTCTGATTCGCCTCGCGTAGTCCCATTTGCACGGGATACCCTCCTCAATGTAGTGATGTGCCTACATTATGCCGGACCGGAGATGCCTATCAACACATAGCGCCTACACTGTCGGAAGGAGGCACCTAGGAAAGGGCGATCTCCGGCTTCAATCCTGGAGTCTGTGAGGAGCAGGCATTTTCAAGTCAGGCACAAACGACCTTTAGGCTGACCTGGCGAAAGCCAAGCACGCGGACGCGATCAAAGAGGACCGACTGTTTCACTCTCTCACATCTGAAATAAATGACCGATGAATGAAGAGGGCAGGTTGTCCTGCCCCCTTCGACTCAGACTGCAACAGATATGGCCTACGCTTTACTAGTCCGACAGGCCGTGATCGTCGCTCCGTCGGTTAACTATGACGACGCTTGGTTACCTGCCGCAGCAGCACCAGGATAATAGATCATGACTGCTCCGGGATTTACCCCGACTACTAGATTTCCAATGAGCTGATTATTCGCGTTGATGAAGGACACTAAACCATTTAGTCCTGCTGTTCCATTCGACACCAGAACTCCACTTGCTTGGCCGGACCCCTGGACCAGCACGTCGAAATTATGCCCGCTGGCCGGCTGAAGGACAACTTCTGTTGGTGTCGGTACAACCGGAAAGGCCGACGGGTTGAAGACGAATAGGCGATTCTTTTTCTGATTGAGAAGCTGATTTCCCGTTCCTGTCGCAGCATCCGCTGCCAGGAGATAAAGCCGCTGACCATCCGGCGTAAACCTGAACGTCGAAGGAACGACATCCATAAGATCCGGCAACGCGGTAATCGTGAGCGGCCCATTCACGGTGAGATCGACCACGGCGAGCTTGCCGATGATATGATCTACATCGCTCGTAATGTCTCGCCCACGGAGGAAGAGAAACTTCCCATCGGGAGTGATTCCGTATGTAGCATAGGGCGTACCAGCCAAACTCACTTTCCTCACCGTAATAGCAGCCTTATTATCGCCAGTGCCTTGCACGATGAGCTTCGGGTCGACCTCGATGATTTCGCTATAGCCTGTTTGCATGCTGTAGATCTTGCCGGTCAGCTTCGACCAGCGGATGCCGTGTGGGCTTGAGCCATTCGGCGTAAAAGGCACGGTCAAGGCTGTTGGATTTTCGACGTCACAGGCCGCTCCCGACGGGGTCAGCCCTGCTTGGCCCAAATCCGTGCAAAGATCCAGCCTCGCGACCATTTTCCTGTACGTAGCAGAGGCTTGATTGTTGTCAAGAAACGCCATTTGGCCGCCTTTTTCGTTCGTGATCACGGCGTATTTCGGGATGCTTCCGTCCGTCTGTGTGGGCTGAGAGAACGCAACGACCCCGTGGCCGGCAGCCAGGGTACAGGTGGTGCCTACGACCGATGGAGGGTTTCCCCCTATGCCGATGTGGGAGTTTTTCAATACAGTGACTGATGTGCCTACTCCTCCGCACGTGATGATGTCGTTCCCGTTTGTCGGATCGCCGTCATTCATGGACCAGATACGTTCTCCGTCCGTCGGATCCCGATAGATGTGAACGGGACGAGTGCCGGTGAGCAAGGTGTCTTCATGGATCGGCGTGGCTCCACTGAGTGGGTCGATGGTCACGACACTGTTCGATGCGCCGATATTCACAAAAACCCAATCCCCATTCGAGGATTGCATATCTCCCAACGCATTGTTCCCGAATTCGCCTGCTGTCCCCATCGTCGAGACGTTTTTCAGATTACCCTGAGAGTCTATGCCGATAACCGAGAGCGTATTTTGATTGCCGATACCCCGGTTATTGACGAAGGCGATCGGGCCAGACAGCGCCGAGCTACCGCCTGGGACAGGGGTGCTGGATGTCGATTCTCCCGAACTGCAACTGACAAGGCCGATCAACGCCATCCCCAGTATTGCCGTCGTCGCCCCAGTGATCACTCCTGTTCGATGTGTCTTCACTTTCATATGACCATCCTTTTTGATTTGCGTGTGGGGCTACCTCGTGGGAAGCCGCCTTTGTTACATAGCTGATGATATGACTAGAAAAGGCTTGCGTAAGGCGGCCCTCGGCCGGTGATCCCTCCTTTAAGAAGGGCGTCATTCGCTGTGGCGCCGAGATGCCAGGAGAGGAAGCCTGTCTGAGTAACAGACGGCCGACATGACCGAACTGAGGAGGATGGGGTATCGATGTTGTCGCAGTGCCATGCACATGACCCATGGGTGTGATGCGCACTATTGGAATGAGATTGCGGACAGTGGGGTGTCGTCCATTGCGGCGTGAGGCTCCCATAAAGAGTAGAGACGGACCCGGCTAGCCAGAGCGCCACGCAGATGCCCGCTATCGCACGGGAGAATTGTCCTCGTCCATTCTCTGTCCGCATCTGTAAGATGGCGCTGATCATCTATCCCTTGCCCTTACGACCCGCTAAATAACTGGAATGATTTGCTCAGTCCGAAGACGTAACTGCGTTGCTGTTCGAGGTTGCCGTTGAAATCCCGCATCACGGGAATCTGCGCGATAAAGTAGAACGATGCGTAGTCCCAGAGGTTCAGCATGATGCCGGGAGAGTAGGCCAGGTAGGTCGATCCGGTGGTCGGAATAGCCCGGTGTTTAATGGCCGGATCGAGGAGGATGTTGCCTCCTCCGGGGTTGAACTGGAACAATGATGCATCCATCGAATCGTTCTGCAACCAGCGATAATTCACTTGCTGTGTCAGGACAAGCCATGGGGAGTTCTCAATGGGGATGATGTTGAGACCTGCGCTGAGGTTGACCTCATCGCCGAATCGATACCCGTCGCTGTTCTTGTACGTGTGGCGGTAACTGGCCAAGGCAAACTGATTAAGCCGGTGGGGAATCAATTCATAGCTTTGATACAGGGTCGGCACAAGGCCGAAGTTTCCTCGACCGACCTGCAGCGTCGATTCCGCGAGCGATCCTCCCTGCACCCGTTGTCCATAGTCGCCGGTCGGCAGATCGACGCCGAATCCCAACACGACCATGCTCCGCAAGGTCGGGAGGACGTTATACTTCACTGCGACACGAATATCTCCGAGACCCTTATCGCTGTATGGAATTGGGTTGAGACCTCCGATCTGGGCATCGGAGTTCACTTGCTTGTACGGGAGCGACACTTGAATTCCGAATCGCTCAGTCAACCCGTAGTTCATGTCCAACGTCATCGTTCGCACGAGTGTGCGAATTTGACTCGCATTCAAGTTCGCCAGCGTCAGCGTCCGGTTTTCCTGATCGGCAAAGGGGATGCTCCCACCTTGCCCCGAAGGCGCTTCGAGCGGCGTGTAGTTGTAGATGGCATTGACCGTGAGCAGCCCCGCCATCGGCACTTGCTGCTGAGAACCAATGACCACGAAGCAGCTCACAGAACCGCAAGACGCTTCAACGGGCGGAACGATGATGGACAATAGCCATCCCAGGGTCACGAGGCTGACAATGAATCGTTTGACATGAGCGGTCATGAAATTCCCTTTCTCCGGCACAGGACAGTGGTCGTAACGGTGTCATGCGAGCTTGTACGCAATCGGAACCCTCAGTCGGATTCCTTCAACTAGATGAAGGAATCCCCCCTCAGAGGGATCCACAAGCGAAGAAAAATACGGAATAAGAGAGATTAGACGAGAGGCGGCGCGCGCGATGGTGGCTGAACTGTGAGGGGAGCACTGATCTGTGTTTTGAAGTGTTCCTGCTCAAAGAGAGCGACATGTTCAACAGGGGCGAAGTAGGCTGAGGTTCCCTCGACTGCGTCGGCTGCGATGCAGAGCCATGAACAGAGTGCGGTGGCGTGGGTCGCCGCCTTGTGATGCTCATGTTGCCCCATGTGGGCGGTGAGCTGCGGGTAGACAATCCCGCTGAGCGCCACAAGCCAGAGCGCGAACCCTCCGACGACACATTGTTGAATTCTACGGTTCATAGATCGTACTGGCTCAGCTAAATAGGCTGAAGGCTGTAGGGGTTGGCCTTGCGAGATCATGCATCGTCTTGCCACTTCAGCCTTCAGCCTGAACACCCGGGTTTAAATCTATCATCGAAGAGCCGCTGTCTTTAGCGGCTCTTTTTTCTGAATCCGCGCGACGATTTCTTCAATCTTCTGTTCGGTCAGCAGGCCGCCCTTGAGGTATTCCTGCACGCGCCCCTCTTGGTCGATGAAGACACTCACGGGCAATCCGAACACGCCGAATTGATTGGCGACCTTGTTGTCGCGATCCATCAGGACCGGGAATGTGTGGCCATACTGCTCGATGTGTTCCCGTACCCTGGCGTCGTCTTCCAATTCGTTGACCGCGAGGACCACGAAGCCCTTGTCCCGCAGCTTGTCGAAGCTGGCTTGCATCGCAGGCATTTCGGTCGTGCAGGGCTTGCACCAAGTGGCCCAGAAGTTCAAGAGCACGATCTTCCCGCGATATTGGCTGAGCCTCTGTTCCTTGCCTGCCAGATCGGTCAAGCGAAAATCTTCCGCCTGCATGCCGACCGTCGGGACCCGCGAGCCCATGCTCCAACCATCTAGGGCCGGCAGGGCTGTCAAGGCGGCAAGTAGCACAAGCCCCACTAACAGGGAGTTGGTTCTTCTTGGTCTCATGTCAGTCTCCTTCGCTTCAAACAGTTCGATTACGATGGGTTCGTCACTTGGAATGAGCGTGTCAGCCCAAAGATGTAACTGGTCCCCTGCGCCAGACCGTTGTTGGAATCCCGCTCAAAGGGGATCTGCGCGAAAAAGTAGGCCGATGTCATGTTCGTCCAACTCGATTCGATGAGCTGCCCCAGGCCGACTTGGAAGCCCGGCGTAAAGGCATAGTAGGTCGATCCGGTATTCGGCACCGTGCGGTTCTTGATAGTGGGGTCAATCTCTATCGGATCGCCAGGGAAAAGACCGCCTCCGTCGGCAGGTACTGCAGAGCGGAAGAGCGACGAACTGAAATTGTCGTGCACCAGATAGCGATAGTTAATCTGGCCTGTGAGAACCAGCCAGGGAGTCGCCACAAGATTCAGTCCGGCATTGAGCATGTATTCGTCGCCAAACCGATAGCCGTCGTTGTTTCGGAATGTGTGGCGATAACTGGCTGACGCAAACTGATTGAGCCGATGCGGAATCAATTCATACGTTTGATAAATGGTCGGATTCAACCCGACCTGCCCCCGGCCGAGTTGTACGGGCGACTCCATCACCGCCTCAGCACTGTCATGCGCATGGGTATTGCCGGATGGGAGATACAGGCCAAATCCGAGCACCACCATACTGCGCAGGGTGGGTAGCACATTGTATTTAAGGCCTGCGCGAATGTCCCCAATCCCATTGGCGGAGAAATTCGACGCATCGCCTTCGCCATTCGCTCCACCCTCTCCTAAGCCATCGATGTGCCTGTGAGTGCGCCACACATAGGGGAGCGTGAGTTGGAGTCCAATCCGATCGGTAAGACCATAATTGAGGTCCAGCGTCGATTGCTGCGTAATGGTCCGAGTCTCCTGATGATGATCCAAAATCAACATCCGGTCCGCCTGATCCACCGCTGAGATGACTCCATTGGTTCCATCCAATGTTCTCATCGGCGTGTAGTTGTACATCGCATTGACCGTGAGGATGCCTGCCTGCGGAACTTGTTGTTGAGACCCGATCACGACAAAACAGGTCACGGCGCCGCAGGAAGCTTGGGCCTGCTGGGCGCTGGGCCACGACAAGACAACAAGTGCAAGGCTGAGAATGAATCCGAGAACGAATCGTTTCGCTACCATAAATAAATAACGCTGACCCTTTCCTCTCTATGAAGCATCGTCTCTATCCGCCATCCTATTCAACTTCAACCCAACAGTGGGTCGCGGGAATAGACGAATATGGCTCTGCAGTGAGCCGATGAGCAACGACAATTACAGAGAGAGAAACGGAGGGGCGCGGCTGGGAGAGGTCTGACAGGTCTCGATCGAGGGTTGTATAACATGGGGGAGCGAGATGAAGGCGATCGGACTGAGTTCGGCCTGAAACGTGACCACCGCCGTATCGAGAACCGTTCCGGCGGCGCACATCCAGGAGCAGAGCAGCGTGCCATGCGTGGCAGTCTGATGCTGGGCATGGTGCCCGGCATGTTCGACCGACTGCGCCTGTGCCAATCCGCCGACGGAAAGGACAGAGAGAATCAGGAGGATCGACAGGAACTTGAGGGCGCCGTGGTTCATCAGAAGAGGACTCAGGGTGATTCGGGCGGATGCTACTAGACGCCCACTAGGCCTGTCAAGACGGCGACCAGGGTGGATTTGCCCTCGTGAGAATCGTTGGCGAAATCAGAGAGTTAGGGCCGTACCTGAACACCGCCCACGATTCCTGATATACATCGCCGAATGGAATCGGCGGAGTGGACCAGCGATGCGCTCTTTGCGCTTCATGTGCGGCCCGTCGAGCGACACGAAGACGCGCGCTATCAGGAACAGATGGCGCGTCACCACTATCTGGGTGCACTCCCGAAGATTGGTGAAACCGTGTGGTACGTCGCCCTGTGGCGCGACCAGTGGGTGGCGCAACTGAGCCTCTCGGGCGCGGCACTGAAATGCGGGGTGCGGGATCGCTGGATCGGCTGGGACTTTCGCTCACAGTATGGGCGGCTCACGTTGATCACCAACAACAGCCGCTTTCTGATTCTGCCCGACTGGCACCGGCCAAATCTCGGCTCACGCGTGCTGGCGCTGATCGAACGCCGGATCGGGGCCGATTGGCAGGCCCGCTTCGGTCATCCGGTGTTGCTGCTGGAGACCTTTGTCGATCCTCGGCGTTTCCATGGCGGCGTGTATCGCGCCGCCAACTGGATTGACCTGGGACTGACCCAAGGGTATCGACGGATCCGATCAGGCTACAGCGCGGACGCCGACGCGCCCAAGCGGGTCTTTGTGCGCCCGCTCTGCCGCCATCCTCAGCGGCAACTCACCCACCCCAGTCGGGATCACCTCCAACTCACGGGAGCCTCCAACCTCATGCTCAATGCCGAACAGATGCGTGCGCTGCCGCAGTGCTTTCGGACCATTGCCGATCCGCGCCGCGCACAAGGGCGCCGCCATCGCCTACCAGTGGTGCTGGGCATGGCCGCGGGCGCCACGCTCTGCGGCATGCGTGGGTACAAGGCGATCTCGGACTGGGCGAATGGGTTGGGCCAGCAGGCCCGGAGGCGTTTCGGCTGTCGGCGTGAGAACGGACACTGTGTCGTCCCCAGTGAATTTGTCATCCGCGATTGCCTGGTCCGCATTGACCCGGAGGCGCTGGATCGAGCGCTCAAGGCCTGGAACACCGCGTGGGGGATGCACGACAAGGCCTTGGCGATGGATGGCAAGACCATGAAGAACGCCCTTGATGAGGCCGGACATCAGGTGCATATCCTAAGCGTGGTGGGGCATGAGTCGAAGACCTGCCACGCCCAAAAAAAGTCGCCACCCTCGCCGTAGCGGGCGGTGAGGAGCAGAAACGTACCAACGAAATCGGCATGGCGATCCCGTTGCTTGAAGGCTGTGACATTGCCGGCAAGGATGTGACCGGCGACGCCCTGCTGACCCAGCGCGCGCTCGCCACCTATCTCGTCGAACAACAGGCCCATTATCACTTCACCGTCAAGGGCAACCAACCCGCGTTACAACGCGATATTGCGCTGCTGTTTCAGACGCGCGCCGCCGCTGACTTCGTCGAGGTCGCCCCACCCGATCACGGCCGCGTTGAGACGCGGCGCATCTGGTGCAGTACGGCGCTCAATACGTACCTCGACTTCCCCCACGTCGGGCAGGTCTTTCTGATCGAGCGGGAATCCATCAAGAAGCATACCGGCAAGCGTTCGCGTGAGACCGCGCTGGGGATCACGAGTCGCACCCCGCACCAGGCCTCACCGCAACGGGTGCTGGCCGTCAACCGAGGGCATTGGGCCATCGAGAGCGTGCATTACATCATCGATTGGAACTATGATAAGGACCGTAGCCGCATCCGAACCGGATTCGGACCAGAAAACATCACGCGCCTCCGCCGCTTTGCGGTGGGCATTCTCAAGTCCTTTCAGAAACCCGCTCACACCATCGCCGAGATGATGCGCACACTCTGCTTCCGGACGCGTCTTGTCTTCGCCTACTTGCGGATGACAAAAAACTCCGTCACCGAGGCACGAGCAGCGTGAGAACAAATTTACCCTGCGATGCCTACGGTTGCAGCTTAAAAGAGTGATGTGCTAAATGATGGGCTGGGAGCTCACCATTGGCGCACGACGACGAACACGAACAGCACGAACGAATATTTACGTTGTTTGAGGCTAATCACCTCATCCCCCAGCTCAATGCCAAGTTGACATCGATTCAGCAAGCCAAGGCTGTCTTGGCCCGCACGAAAGAGGACATCAGGAAGGCCAGCGCAAGGGCTGAATATGGCGGTGGCAGCACCGTTGGGCACCTGTATATCTCAGGTCTTCAACAAGTCAGTACGAATCTTCAAGCGATTCAGGAACTCGGCATTCTCGTGAAGGACCTGGATCTCGGCCTCTGTGACTTTCCTCATCTTCGTGACGGCCGAGTGGTCTATCTCTGCTGGAAGCTTGGAGAACAAGAAGTTCGCTGGTGGCATGAAACGACCGCTGGCTACAAAGATCGCTGCCCGCTAGAAGGCCTCGCCTGAGGTCGGAATCCTAGCCTCAACCCTCGAGACATTTATGAAATTTGTCATTCTTGGATTCGACGGTCCCGACGGAGAAGCCAAGCGAACAATCTATCGCCCGGCGCATCTCGCCAAAATGGAACCCCTCGATGCGCAAGGCCGGGTCGTACTAGCCGGTCCGCTCACGGATAAGACTGGGAGTCTTATCGTCATCGAAGCTGACTCACTGGAAGATGCACAACGGTTTGCTCGCGAAGACCCCTACACCGTTCACGGTGTATTTGATCGGGTCGAGGTCCACCCATTTACGCAAGTCTTTCCGAGAAAACCGTAGCCGAATGCCTGTCGCTCCACTCCTGGCCACAATACTGTTCACTTAGTTTCCATATTGTGGTATCCTGTCGCACATTCCGACAGGAGGACTGCGTATGGCACGAACCGTTGCTGAACTTCCGCGTGGCACGCGGATCACGGACTACATCAGTTTGGGTGTGCTCACCAAGACGTTTCCGATGCGCACCGTTGAGACCGTGCTCCGAGAGAGCGGCCGGGTCAGTATCCGGCAGCGGGCTCTACCGGCACACGTCGTGATGTACTACGTCATTGCCCTGGCGTTGTACATGCAGTCGTCCTACCGCGAGGTCCTGCGGTGCCTGCTGGAGGGGACCCAGTGGCTGCTGGGCCCCGACACGGTGGTCAACGTGGCCGGCAAATCGGGGATCTCGCAGGCGCGGACCCGGTTAGGCTGGACTCCGGTGCAGCGACTCCATGACGAAGTCGTGACACCCATCGCGGTGGAATCGACGAAAGGGGCCTGGTACCGGAGGTGGCGTCTCGTCAGCCTCGACGGCAGCACCCTGGATGTCGCCGACGAGACGGAGAATGCTCAGGCCTTCGGCCGGCCGTCTGCCAGTCGTGGGGAGAGTGCGTTTCCACAGTTGCGGTTCGTCTCCCTGGTCGAGAACGGCACCCATGTCCTGTTTGGGACCCGGCTCGGCGGTGTCAACACCGGCGAGATCACCCTGGCCAAGGCCGTGCTCCCTGCGCTGCGCACAGGGATGCTGTGTCTGGCCGATCGGAACTTCTTTGGGTTCGCCTTGTGGACCCAGGCGCACGCGACCGGCGCGGATCTGCTCTGGAGGGTCAAGAAGAACCTGCGCCTGCCGTGCGAACACCGATGGCCCGATGGGTCATACCGAAGCCGCGTGTATGCCTCGCCGAAAGATCAGCGGCACGGCACGAATGGCGTGGTCGTGCGCGTCATCGACTATACGCTCGACGGGGTGCCTGGCGCCGAACCCCGGTATCGGCTGCTGACGACGATCCTGGATCAGGACGCCGCACCGGCCACCGAATTGGCGGCGCTGTATCACGAGCGCTGGGAAATCGAGACGGCGCTGGACGAGCTCACAACCCATTTGCGTGGCGCCAGAATGGTCTTGCGCAGCAAGACGCCGGATCTGGTTCGGCAGGAGTTCTACGGCTTGATGATGGCGCACTTTGCCGTGCGTGGCCTGATGCATGAGGCGGCCCTGAAGGCGGATGAAGACCCGGATCGACTCTCGTTCCTCCACGCGGTGCGCGTGGTCCGTCGCAAACTGGCGCGATTCGCGGCTGTTCCCCCCGCAGGGCAGGAGGGCGTTCCATGACGCGGTGCTGAGGGAAATCCTGGACGAACGCGTCGTGTCCAGTCGATCCCGGCGCAACCCACGAGGGCTGAAGCGTAAGATGAGCGGCTACCCGCTGCGGCCACGCATGCGTGGCCCGACGCTGCGGCTGCCGATTGCCAATCAGATCAGGATACTTAAATGAACAGTATTGCTCCTATCCCGCATGATTCAGGAACACTTCTACTGCAATCGCCGATCCGCTGCTACGACGAGCCTTCGTCCGACGGGCTCGCCCCTCGGATCCTCACCGTACTGTTAGGGACAGGCGCCCTTCCTCTTGGTGCCTATCCCCTGGCTTTCGCGCGTCGGTCTCGCGATGCGGCTCAGCGATTTTCCAACGAACCGTCATGAATTATGCGGGCTAGCCATCCCTCCGTTTACCCGGCTCTGCTTACATTGCCCCTTCAGCCATCGCGCGGTATAGTTATTTGGATGGAACTGTACTGGCGATTTTTTTACCCCGCCCTTTTTGGACTTTTTCTATGGGGGGCCCCTGCGTTCAGCGCCTCCACGAAAACCGTCATCGCCGAAGGTCAATATGTCATGGCCGATGGCGACACCTTAGCCGGAGCAGAAGAAAAAGTCCTCCACCGAGCCCAACGCAACGCGGTAGAAGAAGCGGGCGTCTATCTCGAAACTACATTCCACGATGTGGAGAAAGAATCTGGCGGGAGAAGCACGCAAACCAGTTCGCTGGAAATCAGAACGATTGCTGCCGCAATCACGGAAACGGAAATCCTCGAATCCAGGCGCTCCTTCGAGCTGGATCGTCCTGTCTTCTTTGTACGCATTCGTGCCACGGTCAATGTGAGCAGTCTGACGGAGGCGGTACGCCGATTTCAATCCAATCAGCAACTCGCGCAACACTTTCGCCAGCTCCAGCAGGAAAATCACCAATTGCGCTCGCAACTGCAAGAGCTTAGACAGCAGCCGATTGGCGTTCGAATGCTGGCAATCGATCCGAACGGGAAGCCCGCCTCACACCAACGGGCGCGCACAATGCTCGAGACTGCTCTCCACACATCGAACCTGCGGGACAAGATCCAGCTCAGCACCGACGCCATCACCCTTGACGATCGCTACGTCGATCCACTCATTGTGCGAGGGCAAACCTATCTCCGGCTCGTCTCACTGGCTTTTTCCCAACAGGCTCAGGCAATGGACTATGCGGACTATCTGGGAAAAGCCAAGATTGACTTCAATCGCGCCATCACACTCGACGCCAAAAATGTATGGGCATGGGTCGGGAAAGGGGATGTACTCACGTGGCTGAAACAATTGGACGAAGCTGCCTCTGCCTACGAGCAGGCTCTTGAGCTCGATCCCTTTGCCGATATCGCTCGCCAGCCCCTCATCGGTGTATACACGACGCAAGCCCGCCGTCAGGCTAACGCCAAATCGTGGCATCATGCTTTGGCCACATTGAAGAAACTCCTCAACGCCGAAACTCCTGAAAGTTGGATCCCCTATCAAAAAGAGGCGTATGCACTGCGGAGCGAGATTTATCTCAAGCTCAATCAGCCGGAACAGGCGATCAAAGATCTGTCCACGGTTATTCGAGTCGACCCCACCAATGCTGCCGCACTGGTGACCAGAGCAAAACTTTATCGAGACCGTTTACAAGGTCGGCTCGCCAAAGATGACCTTGAGCGAGCCTGCGTTCTTGGATCCATTCCAGCCTGTAAGCAATTGTAACATCTCGCTATAATTGATTCATTATTAACGCCTCCTGTACGAGCGAGAATGGCCCTAGCAGCACAACATCTGCCGATGGTTTGACAGGTCAAATGTGCCAACCCTATAATCATCCGCACCCCTAAAAATCAAACGAGATTAGGTGCTTTGAGCGGGCTCTTGGCGAAGCTAGAATCTGAGGGCGAAAGACCTAAGCCCTCTGATTCAATGGCCCAAAATTTCTCAGTGTTGGGCCTTATGCGAGGTTGCAGGGGGTGAGGAAAAAGTTTAGAGTGGTATTGGTTGAGATTGTGAGAAAACCCGTGTTTTTCGTTCTTTAACCCCTTGCCGGAGAGTACGTTGTAATGATTCAGTATCGTGTCCTTCCAGGCCCAGAACATTTCCTTCCTCCATCGGCTGCCAGCATGGGCATTTGTTTGCCCAACCCTGGGGAAGCTCACATCAACGGCGTGATCGTCCCAGAGGAAAAAGCCTATGAGGAAGCGGCGAAACAATTCCTTATGGCCAAAGTGCCGACCCTTTTTCCTGGTCCCTTAGTTCTGTGGGCCTGGAATGAAAAGGCGGCCAAGAAAGCAACGGCCATTCGCCACTTATACAACACGCTCAAGGAATGCGTACAACCCGGGCAAACGCCCATGCTGATCCCGATGCCGGACTACCGCCCTAAATACCCGAAAATCAATCCTGAAGTTGAGATCAATCCCAACCACCCAAATCTGACCATCTGGCATAATAAGATTGATTGCTGCATGTTCATCGGTGTCCACTGCCATCAAGCGAATTTGTCGCTCAAAATCATTCGGGGTGGCACGTCCTGCTACACGATTGCCATGTGTGCTCAAGCTGGCCATGAAGATGCGATGCTCTCATTCCGCGACGCATCGGTTGAAAAAATCATGAAACTGGCCGATGCCGTGAAAAGATTAAAAGGGACGGTTAATCCACGGCTGACGTCAGCCAAAAACGGAGCCTGAAGCTAATTCTCGCAGCTTGACGTTCTAAGACAGTGAAAGGAGACTGAACCATGGCAGACACACACTCAGTTATTGGTACCAAGAATAAAAAAGGGCAGACCTTTACCGACACCTGGAAGATGATGAACGAGGCACCGCGCACGCCGTCGTTCTATACCGGCAGTGAGGTCATCAAGGAAGCGCTCCGGCGAGCCAGCTGCGACGTAATGATCGCATACCCTATTACACCGCAGAGCGAAGCAGCCGCCTTAATCGGTGAGCTCTTTGCCGAAGGTTACATTGGCGACTATTTCCGTGGCGAGAGTGAATTCGCCGTCATGTCGCAATGTGCGGGGGCGGCCTTCGGCGGAGCACGCGTGTTTACGACGACCGCAGGACCCGGCACAATGCGCGCAATGGAAAACTTCCCGATGTGGTCCGGCGCACGGTTGCCGATTCAGATGATCGTCACCTGCCGCGGCATCAACTCGCCGCTGTCGATTCAGCCTGACACGCTTGAGATTGCCTATCTTCTGAATACCGGCATGCTCGTCTGGCATGCGGAAACCGCACAGGACTTCTTCGATTGGATCCTTAAAGGCTACATGGTGTCGGAAGAGCCTGATGTGCACCTTCCCTTGGCGCTGTGCTGCGATGGATTCTTCGTGACGCACACCAAGGACGTCGTCAACCTTACCCCGGCAGACATGTGTCTTCCACCGTACGACCCCTACCGCTCGCCCGTCCCCTGCATGGACATGGAGTGTCCACCGGTTCGGATGATGCGTGATCCATTCGTCATGAAAAGTAACTACATCAGCTATGCCACCCACGCTTCCTGGCAACAAGAAGTATGGGCGGCAGTGGAGCGGTCCCGCAAACACACAATCAAGTGGATAAACGGGTTGATCGAAACAGAAAATACCGACGCTGATGTTCTCATCGTCGCTTCGGGTACAGCGGTGTCGCAGGGCCGTGAGGCCATCAGGCTCCTCGAAGACGAAGGCATCCGTTGCGGTCTGGTAAAAATCAAGTCCTTACGGCCCTGGCCAGGCGAGGAGATCCGTGAAGCCACAAAAAATGCCAAACACATTATCGTCCCAGAATTTAATGTAACTGGATGGCTGGCAAAGGAAATTAGGGCCACCATCCCGAATAGCGAACGTGTGAACGCTGGCCCGCGCGTCTGCGGAGGCATGACGATGCCACCGGAAATTATTGTCTCAGAGATCAAGAACCTGCTCGGCATGCGCACCATGTCGTTGGCCGGTCGCGGCAGTTGATCGCATCTAGCAGCAAGAACAGAACGACTTGAATAAGACGCACCACTGAGGAGGCCAACATGAGCAAGGAACGTATCAAGATTTCTGAAGACCTGTATGACATCATGCCGTCTGACTACCAAGACTTGGTCAAGAGCGCAACCTACGGCAAAGAAGACCGAGGCTGGAAGGATATTGGCAACAGCAAGGAACTGATCGAACAGCACTCCCTCTGCGCAGGCTGCCCAGAATCCATGGCCTTCCGCTACATCCTGGCCTCATTGCCGAACCCCGAAGACACTGTCATGGTCGGCTCCACCGGCTGCACCAGCCTGGTGTTTCCCATGGTGGCCGTACACAACATTCACTCCCTCTTCGGTAACCAAAACGCCATTGCCTCAGGCTTAAAGCGCGCCTTGAGCGTCCGCTTCCCAGGCAGGACGAAAGACGTGGTTGTGCTCGCCGGTGACGGCGCCACCGTCGATATTGGCCTCGACATGACGCTCCAAGCCTGGTTCCGCCAAGAGAAGTTCACCACGATTTGCTTCGATAACGAACTGTACGCCAATACCGGTGGCCAGGAGAGCGGCCTGATGCAGAAGGGATTCGTCGCCAAGATGGCGCCAGTCGGAAAACTCTTCGACAAGGTCCGTCTTCCGGAAATCGCTCGTGAGTCAGGCTGCCATTACGTGGTTCAATGCACCGTCAGCAAGCCATCCCTCGTTGAAAAGGTGGTTAGGAACGCAGTCATGATCGCACGTGAAATTGGCCCGACCTACCTCCAGCTCTATACACCATGTATTCTCGAAATCGGAAAGAACAGCATGGAAGGGCTTCAGGAAATGCGGGACTCTGAAAAACCGACCGAGCGGTTCGCCTACAAAGAGTACATCAGCGAGCCGGCCAAACAGCTCCTGGCGGAAATGTCCGCCAAGGACAAAGAAAAGAAGGCCGCTGCAAAGCAGCTCGCCTCACAGGGAGCCTAATCCGATTCTGGAGGAGAGACGATCATGATCAAGAAAAGACTCAACATCAGAATGTCAGGATTAGGAGGGCAGGGCGCTGTCACTGCCGCGCATGTTCTGGCCATGGCAGCCAACCGCGACGGCAAATTTTCGATCTCCAATCCCTTCTTCGGCGCCGAAAAACGCATGGCGCCCGCGGAGAGCTACTGCCGAATCGGCATCGAACGGATCTACGACCGTGGTGAGTTAGTATTTCCCGACGTCATTCAGGTCTTCCATCCCCAGGTCATCACCATGGGAAAGAGCTATACCATGCCCTTCTACTCCGGCGTGAAAGAAGGTGGCCTCGTTGTCATCAACTCCGACCAGGAGCTTTTGTCTGCAGACGACATTGAACGTCTCAGGGATTTGAACGTAAAAGTATTTTACATTGCAGGAACTGAGCTTGCGATTGAAGTGGCCGGCACCGAGTTATCGACGAATATGTCGATGATCGGCTCGGTCGCAGGGATTACCAAATGCGTCTCGATGGAATCCCTTGACGGCGCTTTGCAGGAACGATTCGGAAAGAAGTTCGTCGCCTCTGGCGGAACCGCCTCCTTAGATGAAGCGATCAAGAAGAAATTCGCCAAGAAAGAAATGTTGCTGGCCAAGAACTTGGCAACCGTGCAGGCGGCCTATGTCATCGCCAGTGAGTGGGCCGAGAAGAATCAGTATGAGCTGCGAGTCGGCAATCCTGCTGTTGCGGCTTAACGAGAGAGAAGGAACCAGCTCGCATGTATAACGTAGCCCAAGTCATCGACGAAAAATGCGTGGCCAAAAAAGGATGCCGACTCTGCATCATGTATTGCCCTGAGGCCAACACCCTTGATCTCAATCCGACCAAGATGGTGGCCGAAGTGATCATCGACCGATGTAAGGGCTGTGAGCTCTGCGTAATTGTCTGCGACGCGGCCAAGCACAATGCCATCACAATGCAGGCCGTCAGTGCCACCGGACAACTAATGTCCAATAAAGGTGAGTCTGCCGCTCTGGGGCAGGCGTACCAAGGATAATCATTTTTCTAGCGGGTCTCCCGCGCAAGACCCCATGGCGCCTGCGCTATGGGGTTTTTTGTTGGTCAGTCAGCTTAAAACGATAAGAACGACACCTTGCAGGATGCTCAAAAAGGCTGTCCGCAAGGCCGCAACGAGTGAAGACCAGCGGCGTACCCTCATAGGGCACATTGAGAATCTGAACGATGCGAGAAGGCTGCTAGCGGACCTTTTCAACATCCTGTTAGGAGGGAATAGATGGAAACTGAAGACAATGTTATCGATGAACTGATTCTGGATATTTCCGGGCTGATCAACGAGTACCCAAAAGTACTCGAACGGCGTGCAGCCGAAATCCACGCCAGTGGGAAAGACCCAGATTTGGCACAGACACTCGTCAAGGCTGCCGATACCATGCGCGACAGCGGAAATCTCTATCTGACCTGGGCGAGGCACTACGCATCCGTTGCGGCAGGCAGGACTGACGCGACCTCGAATGAGGACGAAACCGAAGATTTCGACGTGTAATGAAATAGACACAGGTAGGGAAGTACTGTTCCGATAGAAAAAAATCTCCCCCCAACAGAAATCTTTTGCTAGAATACGCCGCCTGACGACGGACTGTCTTGTTCCCCGGTAGCTCAGTGGTAGAGCAGCTGGCTGTTAACCGGCTGGTCGCAGGTTCGACTCCTGCCCGGGGAGCCAATCCAGACGAAAAGGGGCACTTCACTCTGTGAAGTGCCCCTTTTATTTTCTCCCGCCATTGAAATTAGAGTTCCCTCCTCCTGTTCAGCTATCGCTGAATCTGGCAGTGATGCTGAAATTCAAGAAAATGGGTATCCCTTTCACGCACGTGTTGGCGACTTGCCGGAAATAATGGAACGGTACGGTGCCGGGGCGGCGGCAACAGCTTGTTGCGCCAGACGGTAAAAGAGCAGTCCGCGGGTATTTGATCG
>Ga0163149_10003217_pt1 | contig 18802 bp, 16 predicted proteins | sample OliLakLV19MP5G1_FD_148604 | JGI IMG/M metagenome (GOLD analysis project Ga0163149, IMG submission 148604) | Freshwater microbial mat bacterial communities from Lake Vanda, McMurdo Dry Valleys, Antarctica - Oligotrophic Lake LV.19.MP5.G1 | ecosystem: Environmental > Aquatic > Freshwater > Lake >...
ATTAGTAGGTTGTAAGAAAAAAATAATGTATTTTTGAAAAACAGATTACAAAAAATTGGTTAACGGGTTCTCCGATTTTTAGTCAAATCTCTAAAAGTGAATTTTTAGAACCCACCTTAAATTATAATGAGTCCTTGCTGAGGGATGATATTTATTGTTTTTCAAAAATCTTCACTATGGTCATTCATTTCGAACTCGGCAATTTCGATTCATTGGAATATGAAGTAAGGTCTACATATAGGTATCTATACAAAAGACAAAAGTTGTTTAAACTGGAAGATTTGTTGTTGCATTTTATTAGGAAAGATCTGCCTAAAAGTTTTTCTGAAAAAAAATTAATAAATGCGTTTGCCTTATTAAAAGAAAAAATAGAAAAAATTACTGCTAATGATTTTTATGAGAAAAAGGCTTTATCCTATTTTAATTTTATTGCCTGGCTCGAGAGCAAGATAAATAAAAAGAAATATGCTGATGTGGTAAGAACAATAAAATTGGGTAAATAAAGGTTTATTGGGCAGCCACTTTATTTGCGGAGATATTCCACAATCGTAAAATCATATTTATTTTTTTCATCCGCTTTAAAAAAAATTTTTCCCGTTTCTTTCCATTTAGCGGAATCTATTTCGGGAAAAAAAACATCTCCTTCAAAAGAATGATCAATATGTGTTATGTATAATGCATCAACAATATCCATTGTCTGCTTAAATATTTCTCCTCCGCCAATAATAAAGGCTTCTGTTTCGTTTTGCGTTTTAGCTGTTGCGATAGCTTTTTCTATCGACTCCACTACAATAGCTCCGGGAGCCAGATAATCGCGCTGCCTTGTAATAATAATATTGGTGCGGTTGGGCAGTGGCCTGAATTTTTCTGGTATCGATTCGTAATTTTTTCTCCCTGTAATAATGCAATGTCCGGTAGTTTTTTCCTTGAAAAATCTCATGTCGGCAGGTAGATGCCAGATGAGTTTGTTGTCTTTGCCAATTACTTTGTTTTTGGCGACAGCTACGATGAGTGAAATTTTCATTGTAATTATACCGCTACTACGGCTTTGATGTGCGCGTGTGGATCATACCCCTCAATGACAAAATCTTCAAATTTGAAATCAAAAATATTTTTCACTTCAGGATTTATTTTCAAGACAGGCAAAGGTTTAAAATCTCTGCTCAATTGTAGTTTAGTTTGTTCGAGGTGATTAGAATATAAATGTGCGTCACCGAAAGTATGAACAAATTCTCCGGGTTTTAAATTACAAACCTGTGCAACCATCATAGTGAGCAGTGCGTATGAGGCAATATTAAAAGGAACACCCAAAAATATATCAGCGCTTCTTTGATAAAGTTGGCATGATAGTTTTCCATCTGCAACATAAAACTGAAAAAATGCATGACAGGGTGGAAGTTTCATGTTTTCAATTTCACCAACGTTCCATGCGCTTACTATTAATCTTCTTGAATCAGGATTTTTTTTGATCTGCTCTATAACTTGTTTGATCTGATCGATATGTCTTCCATCAGCAGTTGGCCATGAGCGCCATTGGTAACCATATACTGGTCCCAGGTCGCCATTCGCATCCGCCCATTCGTCCCATATACTTACACCATTATCTTTTAAGTATTTAATATTGGTTTCGCCTTTCAGGAACCACAATAATTCATGAATGATAGAACGGGTGTGAACTTTTTTGGTGGTAAGCAAGGGAAACCCTTCGTTAAGATCAAAACGCATTTGGTATCCAAAAACACTAACGGTGCCTGTGCCTGTACGATCAGTTTTTTTTGCTCCGTGCAAAAGCACGTGTTTCATAAGTTCGTGATACTGCTTCATGAAGAAATTATAACGGACAAATATAAATAATATAACAACCCTAATAGGTGGGAATGATATTGTATAATTAACAGGGTATTAACAATAATTTTTTAAAGAAGTCTTCTATTCCCACTTTTCTTTCTTTTTCTGCAATCCTTCTTGTTTTTTCTTGGCTATTGTTGAATGAAATAGACCTGCAATTGTGTAAAATTCATACTAAAAAACCGTTTTCCCACATGTAGTTAGAACTACTACATGAAAAGCCTATTTACTACTATTTATTGCGATGCTCACTTGTTCTTTATTTGTTAAAGGAAATCGCTCGCGAAAAAATAAAAATTTAAATCTCACAGCCATGGTAAAAATCAACTTCACTTTAATGTTACTTTTAGGATTCTTCCAAATTAACATTAACCTGTTTGCTGTTAATTATACCTGGGATGCCGGAGCAGGAAATTCCAATTGGTCGGCTGCCGCTAACTGGAGCCCGAATGCAGTTCCCTCTTTTACTGATAATATTACTATTGTTAGCGCAGCATTCCAACCTTTAATGAACGGAAACACAACAGTTGGAGATTTAACTATTAATTCTGGTTCATTGGATCTGAGCACTTATACTATTACTATTAATGGAATTGCATTATTCAATGGAGGGACGATAAATAATGGATTGGTTAAGGCAGCCGGAATAAAAACCACTTTTGCCGGAACCATCTTTGATGCAGAGGTAACTGCGGTGTCCACTTCCTTATTCTTAAACGGAAGTATATTTAACAATACTGTTGATCTTACAAAAAATGGAACTATTGATATTGTATCTGATGGAGGTAATACCTTTAACTCAACTGCTAAGATCAGCAATAGCGGAACATCTTATTTGATGTTAGCCAATATGTCTCCTGATATTTTTAATGCTGATGTTGTTTTTACTAATACCGGTAACAGTTCATTACTTATCGCTAACGATTGTGCTGGCAACAAATTCAATGGAAATGTTACTTTGAATAATACAGGAGCAGGAAGTAGTATTCTTAGTCACTTTGGCGAATTTTCAACAGTTGAGTACAATGGAAATATTATTGTAAACAATACATCTCCTGCTGGGATTTTTTTCGGAGCATTAGGCGGAACAGGTGCATTGGCAAATGGTAAAACGATAACTCTTAGCGGAGCAGGATTCGATAAAGGCACTTTTGTTATTTCTTATTTTACACAGATGGGAACAGCAACTCAAGCGCTATCATTAACTGGAACAGCTAAATTACAAGTTGGTCCGGAAACTACTTTTAATGCAAATGTTGCTTTCACTGCTCCTGAATTACTTTTCAATGGTGCTGCTTATAACGGCACTGCTGTGCTTGCAAAAACGGGCGCAACGGATGATATGAGCCTTGGAAATAATTTTTTTAATTCAACAACAACAATTATAAATAGCGGTGCAGGATTTTTAAGAATGGCAACTGAAGCATCAGATGATTTTAATGGCAATATAACATTTGTTAAGAACGGTTTGGGAGATATACACCCAGTATATGATTCAAGCAGCACTTTCGCAGGAAACATTACAGTTAACAGTTCAACACCTATTCTTTTTGGAGCAGGAGCTGGTGTTGCAGAATTTGACGGTGCTAATGCACAAACAATAAATAAAATCGGGACTGCAAACCCAATCTTTAACAGGATGTGGATCAATAAAACAGGGAACGATGTTACCTTAAATACTGAAGTTCACATCTCAACAACTTTAACATTAACTCAGCAATATATTATTTCCAGCGCTGCCAACCTTTTAATACTTGAAGATACTGCAATTTGTAATGGAGCAAGTAATAATAGTTTTGTTTCAGGGCCCGTAAGAAAAATTGGAAAAGCTGCATTCATTTTTCCTGTTGGCAAAAATGGATTCTACCATCCTGCTGCAATAGCTGCCCCTTCGTTAACTACAGATCATTTTACTGCTGAGTATTTTGATAATGGGGTTTCATCTGCATATTCAGTTACAAGTAAAGATCTTTCTATTAATAGCTTAAGCGGATGCGAATACTGGACATTGGATAGAACTAGCGGTAGTTCAAATGTTATGGTTTCATTGGGCTGGAATACAAACAGCTGTGGAGTTAGTAGCTTGCAGGGAATGAAAGTAGCTCATTGGGATGGTTCAATGTGGAAAGATCAGGGGAACAGCGGGGTAACAGGCAATATTTCAGAAGGAGTTGTTACAAGTGCTACTGCAGCAATCTCATTTGATGTATTCACATTAGGTTCTTCGGGCTCACTTAATTCAGTTAATGAAAATATTAAATCGTCTTTAATTTGTTCTATTTTCCCTAATCCTTACAACGGTGTAAATACTGTTATAAACGTACAGGGTGAAAAAGAAGTTCAATTGGTAATAAAAGATATTAATGGCAAAGATGTTTTTTCTGATAATATGTTTTTAAGCGAAAGTTCAACAAGTGCTTTAAATGCACTTTCATCAGGGATCTATTTTGTTATTGTAACATCAGGAGAAAACACTTGTAGTAATAAACTAATAGTACAATAACAGAAGCGCAGAGGTTTTAAAGAATTTGTGCTTTTTGCTTTGTTGGATAACTACAACCTATTCCGTGCAGTAAATATTGGAACGGCTATTTAAAATTTTCCATTTTCCCCTGCAGTTCTTCCCACTTTTTCATTTCTGCCTCGAGCTGTTTTTTAAAATTTTCATAATCGTTGAAGAGTTGCTTGTTGGTCGTCGCTTCTTTATATTGTTCGGGATCCATTAACTTTTCATCAAAAGATTTTATTTTTTGTTCCAGCTCTTCTATTATTTTTTCAGATTTACTCAATTGATTTTGCAGCTGTTTAATTTCTTTCTCCTGGTGGCGCACTTCATCTTTTGATTCATCTTTTTTTTCCGCGGGTTTACTTGTAGGCTTCTTTTCCTTTTCTTCTAGTTCTTTCAAAGAAGCTATTTTGCGGGCAGTAATATATTCGCTTACATCGCCGATATGTTGTTTTACTTTTCCGTTCCTGAATTCAAAAACACGATTGGTAAGTCCTTGTAAAAAATCCCTGTCGTGAGAAACAATTAATAATGTTCCATCATATTTCATCAAAGCATTTTTCAATACTTCTTTGGAGCGCATATCCAAATGGTTCGTTGGTTCATCGAGTACCAATAAACTATATGGCTGAAGCAATAGTTTACACATGGACAGCCTTGATTTTTCTCCACCCGATAATACTTTTACTTTCTTGTCAATATCATCTCCTCCAAAAAGAAATGAACCTAATAACGAACGTACATTTTTTCTAATATCTCCTACTGCCACATCATCAATAGTTTGGAAAACGGTTTTTTCGTTGTCCAATATCTCTGCCTGGTTTTGCGCGTAATAACCTATGTTTACATTGTGTCCGAGTTTAATTTCGCCGGTGTATGGCTCATTACCAGTAACGAGTTTTAGCATAGTTGATTTACCCTCTCCGTTCCTTCCCACGAATGCTATTTTTTCTTGCCGCTCCACCATAAAATCGATGTTGCTGAAAATGGTTTTTTCTCCGTACTGTTTTGTAACGTTGTTTGATTCCACTACAACTTTTCCGCAATGCGGAGCAGGAGGAAAATTAAAACGGATGCTTACTGTATCTTCGTCGTCAACCTCTACAATATCAAGCTTGTCTAATTTTTTAATAAGCGATTGTGCGAATGATGCTTTGCTAGCCTTCGCTCTGTATTTATCAATGAGTTGCTCTGTTTTCTCAATGTATTTTTGTTGATTTTTTGCCGCAGCGGACTGCTGTTCACGTCTATCCTTACGCAGTTGAACATACTTTGAATAATTCGCTTTATAGTCAAATATCTGTCCCATAGATATTTCAATCGTACGGACAGTAATGTTGTCTAAGAAAGCCTTATCATGCGATACCATTACTATGGCGCCATAATAATTTTTTAAAAAATCTTCAAGCCATTGAATGGATTCGATATCGAGATGGTTTGTTGGCTCATCAAGTAATAAAATATTGGGCCGTTGCAACAAAAGTTTAGCTAACTCAATTCTCATTCTCCATCCACCGCTGAATTCATCCGTTAACCGGTTAAAATCCTTTCTTTGAAAGCCCAGTCCCAATAAAGTCTGTTCAATACCTGCCTCAATTGAACCTCCATCAAGCATATGAAAGCGCTCGTTGAAATCATTTAGGTCGGTGATCAATTGCATATATGCATCCGATTCGTAATCGGTACGTGTTTCTAATTGATGTTGTACCTCTGCAACTTTTTTTTCAAGGGATTTTATTTCACTGAATGCGGTGGCGGTTTCTTCAAAAACAGTTTTGCCAAGGTTGTGTACCATGTCTTGTGGCAAGTAACCCAGTGTACAGCTGTTAGGCTTGGCAATTTCACCTTTGTCGGCTTTTTGCTCGCCCGCTAAAATTTTTAATAGGGTCGATTTTCCTGCTCCATTCTTTCCTGCTAATCCAATACGGTCTTTTGGATTTACCAAAAATGAGACATCCTCATATAAGGATGTTCCGCCAAAACTCACCGTTAAATTACTTACCGATATCATACCACTTTTTAAAGAAATGCAAAGGTACTCAATTAACACGATTTATTTACCATGTTTATTATGCTTCTGCAATGTACCTTTGTAAAGCATATGAGTCTCAAAGGAAATAAAATATACAGTGTACTGTCCAATAAATGTCCTCAGTGTCACGAGGGCAATTTTTTTGTCGTCGACAATCCTTTTAATCTGAAAAGTTTTGCAAAAATGTACGATAAATGTTCGGTTTGCAGCCAGGATTTCAGGCGGGAGCCGGGCTTTTATTTTGGCGCAGCTTATGTTAGTTATGGTTTAACTGTAACTACTGCACTTATTTTATTTTTTCTGTTGTATTTGCTTATAGGTATGAGTACCTGGACTTTCTTTGGGGCCGTAGTGTGTTTCCAGATTGTTTTTATGCCATTCTTTTTTCGAACAGCACGGTTGATCTGGATAAATTGGTTCGTGCATTATAAAGATCCCCTGATTAAAACTCCCCACGATAAATAAATTTCCGGGATAATTTTAAGAAACAATTTTCGATCTTGAAACTGCGGAAAAGGATTTGTTTTTTAGTTTGCTTTCCAGCCAGGAACAAAAATCAATTTTTTCAAAAGCATCTGATATTTCTTCTGGCTTCAGTTTTTCAAATTCGTTTTTTGTCTCTGCATACATTGCGTTCAACGGTTTTTTATTATGGTTTTTTATTATGGAATTAACCAGTTTGAAAAAGACAAGTTCTGATTGTAAAATAATTTTTCTTTTCTTGAGAAAACGCTGTGCCGATCGCAATGAATAGCTTACCAGGTCAAGATCTCCCAATTCAATATAAGCCAATAAGGAGACTATTTTTGCGGCAGCGACTCGACTTTCCTGTAATTTTTCTTCCTGGTAGTTCATTAGACGCTGCAGCCATGCCACTGCTTTTTTATACTGATCCGAACCAAAGAACATATACCCGATATTAAAAAGTATCACCACCCGGTCGTTGGCTTTTATTTTTTCATTTAACAGCAGCAAATTTTTTTCTGTTTCATCTATTATGGTTTCTACTTTTTCAAACTCAGCTTTTTTAATTAAAGCTGTTGTTATCACCTGGCTGTGCAGGGAAAATATGCTAGCTTCCGAATGTTCATCAAGTTTTATATTGTTTTTTTTAATGGTGCCCTTCATTCTTATGATTAGGTCCTCGCATTCATCATATTTTTCCAACTCGAGTCCTATCCATAAAATATTATTGATGGACCGTACATAATTTATAGGCGAATCCCTAATTATATCTGGGGCCGCTTCGAAAATTTTGACATTTCGGTCGGCATACATAAAAGCTTTTTCTTTGTCCTTTAGAGCGATAAAATAATATTGCTGTAAAATGTAATTGTATAAAATTTTGGATGTTTTGCTTGTTGCTTTTTCTTCTGATGATAGCAGTGGATCGTTTATTATTTCCGAAACACGATTCTTGATATGTGACTTTTTTATATTGTTGGAGGAACGGAGCAGGTAGGAGGTAAGTGACATAAGCCTTGAGTAATTTGCGCGATTGTTTTCTTTCTCAAGCGCTTCATTTATATTATTGGTCATTTCAAGCAGTGTGTTATAATTTGTTCTGCCTATAATATTTCGTGCAAGTCTGCCTCTCCATATCAGGGCCTCGTACTGGTAAAGGAATAATTCTTCCCTCACAGCCCTTTTTTCAATTTTAGTTATCAGTTTTTCACATTGATCGTAAAGCCCTCTATCATACAATAAGGAAATAATCTGAAGTTCTTTTTTAAAAACGGATTCTTTTGATAAATTGAGATGGTATATAAATAAACTATCCTTAACCACTTCGTACAAATAATTTTTTGCTGCCGCGAAATAACCAACTACTTTCTCATCGCTTAATTTTTTTTTGATCTCGGTTTCATTGTACACTTTTTGTGCTTCTATCAGGTCGAAAAGTTTTTCATGTTTCTTTTTTCCATCTAGGGCCTGCTTTGAAATATGCAGTTTGAAATATCTTTTTTCAGATGGAGACATGGAATGGATCAGATCAAAAAGAGAGGAAGATGACACCATTTTATTTAAAATTTAGAAATTTGATAATAGAGATGTATGGAACCATTAAAGTAGTCAAAATATTCAATTTTGACAATATCATAGGTATTTATAATCATATAATACCTTATTGATCAATATCCATGAATTTGATAATGATATAAAATTGGATTGAATAAGCCGGCCTTCTGGTGGAAATTTGTAATAATGAATCACTTAAAAATGCAAAAGATTAAAACCAATAAGTTAAAAGCATTTATATTTTTATTGATCATTTCTTTTGCCGGTTTTTCGCAACCTGGTAAAGATGGAACAAAAACGATTACGCTTTCTAATACTATTGTGAATGAATTTACGAAGTTAAATGCGGATGCGAATTCAGGAGCCGTCTCGCTTACCGTAGCTTCAAGTTCGCTAAATGCCAATGCAAGATTTACATCTTCTTTATCTGCTGGTGACCTTATCCTGGTTATCCAAATGCAGGGGGCGGTTATCAATGGAACATTAACAGGGACAAGTGCTGTACCGGTTGCTGCGCCACTTGATAGTTCATGGGGTAAAATTTTAGATTATAAAAATTGCGGATTATATGAATTTGCTGAAGTAGCGGGTGCGTCCAATGCTACAACAATAGATTTAAAATGTCTAATCAGGAATAACTATTCTGCTTCCGGCAAAACACAAATCGTAAGGGTGCCAAGATATACAACGCTAACAGTTAATAATATTGGAGAACTTACTTCAGAAGTATGGAATGGACAAACGGGCGGAATTTTATCTGTTGAAGTACAGCAATCTGCACTCGTAAATGCAGGAGGTGTTGTTAATATGACTGCAAAAGGTTTCAGGGGAGGGATAGCAGTATTAACCGGAGGAGGTCAATCGCAGTTTGTCAATATTTTTGCGTCCAAGCTGGGTTTGGGTGCTAACAAAGGGGAAAGTATTGCGGGTTATCAAACTGATTATAACGTTTATGGTGGTAGATACGGAAGAGGTGCAGCTGCCAATGGAGGAGGTGGTGGAAATAATCACAATTGTGGCGGTGGTGGTGGTGCGAATGGAGGAAATATAAATGCCTGGACAGGAAAAGGAAACCCGGATATAAGTAATCCCACATGGGCACAGGCCTGGAACCTTGAGTACACAGGCTTTTCCAATGCATCATCTTCGGGCGGCGGCAGAGGTGGCTATTCTTTTTCTTTTTCTAATCCTGATCCATTAACTGTTGGGCCGGGCAATTCTCTTTGGAATGGAATGTTTGGTAATAGCCGTCAGAATGTTGGTGGTAATGGAGGAAGACCATTGGATTATTCAACTGGCAGAATATTTTTAGGCGGCGGTGGTGGAGCAGGTCATGATAATGATAACAATAGCGGCGGTGGTGGAAATGGCGGTGGTTTAATTTTTATCACAGGAAACGGAAGCATTTCTGGCGGAGGGCAAATAATCAGTAATGGTGAAGATGGAAAAGGTACAACTGGTGACGGGATTGATGGTGCTGGAGGCGGTGGCGGCGGCGGAACAATTATCTTAAATGTTAATGGTTCTATAAGTGGAGTAAGTGCAATTGCAGATGGAGGAAAAGGTGGGTCACAAAACGTGACTATAGGACTTGTTAATCCTTCTTACATTTATGAAGCTGAAGGTCCTGGGGCAGGCGGCGGTGGCGGATATATTGCAACTTCAAACGGTGCAATTGTTTGCACTGTAAATGGCGGCACAAATGGAGTTACAAATTCACCGGCACTTGTTGCGTTTCCTCCGAATGGCGCCACACAAGGAGGGTCTGGAGTCATAACCAATTCTGTAATTTCTACTTTTTCCATTATCACGTCAAGTGTTTCAATTTGTCCGGGCAGTTCTGCAACGCTTACCGCAGCTTTTTCAGGAAATGTACCTGCAGGTTCTATTATATCATGGTACACTGATCCTTCAGGGAATATACTCGTAAGTACGGGAAGTTCTTATACAACTCCTCCAGTAACTTCAGCCACTACATTTTATATTGGTACTTGTCCGTATAGCAACCTTACCGCTGTTACTGTTTACACAAACCACGTGGCGAATATTATCTCACCACCCCCAACTCATCCATGTGTATGGGATTTAGTTATGTGTTAAGTTGTGCGGGAGCAAGCACTTATCAATGGACGCCGGCAACGGGATTAAATACAACTACCGGATCTGTTGTAACAGCGAGTCCACTCGCTACAACAACATATACGATCGAAGGTATTGATGCAGATGGATGTAAAGCTACAGCTACAATTAAACTTACAGTTGATAATCTTCCTGTAATTAGTGCAAGTCCGGGCGCGGCAATTTGTGCTGGTAACAATATGCAATTGAGCGCTGGGGGAGCTTCTACTTATAACTGGAATCCCTCGGTAACTTTTAATAATGCTGCCGGGTCTTCTGTTGCAGTTAATCCATCATTGACAACATCGTATACTGTAACTGGTACTGACACTAAAGGTTGTATTGGAGAATCTGTTGTGACTGTAACAGTTAATTCTCTTCCTGCAATAAGTGTTAGTCCTAATTCTTCAATATGTATTGGGAATAATATAAGCTTGTCTGCCAGCGGAGCTGCAATTTATTCCTGGACTCCATTGATTGGCTTAAGTACTTCTATCGGGAGTAATGTAAATGCAAATCCAACAACAACAACAAGCTATACTGTAACGGGAACGGATTTAAATGGATGTTCAGCTTCGAATTCAATTTTACTTACTGTAAACCAGCTACCGCAAATAAATTCTTCTCCTAATACTATAATGTGTTATGGAAGCAGCGCATTGATCTCTGCATCCGGTGCAAACACTTATGCATGGTCCCCTGCTGCTACACTGAATTCATCCACAGGTGCACAGGTTACAGCGACGCCGCTCGTGCCCACTACATATACGGTGATTGGTACCGATGGAAATGGCTGCAGTAACTTTTCTACAGTAACGGTCGCACAAAATACTCCGCTTAACCTGGTGTGTTCTCCTTCTGTTACAATTTGTAAAGGTAGTTCAGTAAAGTTAAGTGCAATTCCTCAAGGCGGTGGAAGTGTTTATAATTACAACTGGCAGCCTTCAAATTTAAATACACAAGTGATCAGTGTTTCACCTACTTCTGCTGTAACTTATACCGTAACATTAACAGATAATTGTGGTTCATCACCTGCAACAGCTACTGTAAGCGTCTTTGTAAATGCGGTCCCAGTTGTGAGTTTTACCGCCGATGATACAATGGGTTGCGCACCGCTTTGTGTAGCATTTACCAATACAACTCCAAATACATTAAGTGCCGCATGGAATTTTGGTGACGGAAATACATCGACTAATAATAATCCTTCCAACTGTTACAACACTGCGGGATCATACTCTATATCTTTAATGGTTACTGATAATAATGGCTGTTCAAACAACCTTACAAAAAATAATTATGTCGTTGTTTATCCATCACCAACCGCGGCATTTGTTTCGAATCCCGGGTCAACAACAATATTAAATCCCACTATTTCATTTAAGGATCTATCAGTTCAAAACATTACCGAATGGCAATGGAGTTTTGGAGATGGTAGCGGATCTGTGAGCAATGAACAAAATCCTATTTTTACCTATGAAATTCCGGGCACTTATTCAGTTAAACTAACGGTAACAAATGAATTTGGCTGCAAGAGTGATGCGGAGGATGTAGTGCTTATTAAAAAGGATTATGCTTTGTATATGCCGAATACATTCACTCCTAATGGAGACAGCAAAAATGATATTTTTCTTCCGGCAAATATCGGGGTAGATAGATTTAAATTTTTAATTTTCGATCGCTGGGGTGATGTTGTTTTCCAGACAGAAGATCCATCGATTGGGTGGGATGGAAAAGTAAATGGTGGAAGTTCAATTGCACAACAGGATGTTTATGTGTGGAAGCTTACTGTTTACGATATTAATAATGAGAGACATTCCTACATTGGAAATGTCAACCTGATCAGGTAAACGTTTATTTTCCTTTTATTCTATCTATTAATTTTCCAAATTCATCAGAGAGTGATGAAGAGCTGTTCCATCGTCCTTTTTCAAGTATCATCGAATTGTCTGCGCCAATATTCAATTTATATTGAAAAACAAAAGGTCCTTTTGTTTCACTCCAGGGAGAAATTCTTCCAAAACGCAGATCGTTAAAATAAATATCATTTTCTTTTTTTGTAAAACAATAATATCCTTCTGCAAAATGTTTTAAAGTTTCAAAGTGTTCGTTTGTCTGGAGACCTTTTAACAGGTTCTCATTTTTAAGGACAATATCAAAATTTATATTCGAAGTGTTGTCAAATACAGAATAGTATCCAATTAAAAAACTGGTGTCCTGCTCTGCAATTGTCATCCATAATAAACTATTGAGTGATGTTGGAGTGGTGATGAATCTGATCTCTTTCGCATCAATTTTTTCTAAGGAGTTTTTTGCAACAGTATTTACGTGCTGCTTGATTAAAACAGTAATTAAAATATAAAGTATGCTCAGGCTAATGCCACTAACATTCCATAATTTTCTTTTTGCTGAATCCTTTTTCAGTATAAGTAATGCTATGGAAGAAATAAGTAATGGAAGCGTAAACAAAGGGTCAAGGACAAACATGTTATTAAAATCGACCCGTTGATGTGAAAATGGCTCCCATAATCCTGTTCCGTAGGCAGTCATACAATCGAGTAAAATATGTGTGATAAATCCAAGAAAAAATAGTAAAGTCCATTTTTTAAAATGCTCTCCCTTGCTTGCGTAAAATTTTTGAAACAGCCAAGCTAACGGGAAGGGCACTAAAAATGCAAATAGAAATGAATGCGTTATTCCGCGATGTATTACCAGTGCATCAACAGGATCAACAATAAAATTAGCCATCATATCAAAATCGGGAATGGTGTCTGCAAGGGCGCCCCATAACATGGCTTTTTTACCAATGTGTTTGCCCAATACAATCTCTCCAATTGCAGCGCCTATGACAATATGTGCTAATGAGTCCATTTTCTCTAAGGTGCAAAGATAAGCTATTCCTATTTTTCAATGGAGAATAATGAATATCTTTGTGGTTGGATTTGGTTATTAGTTGCTTGTTGTTAGTTATTTATAATGCCTAACAACTGATAACAAATAACCAGCAACTGAAAAATATGTCCTTAGAATCTGAAATACAAAAGAGAAAAACCTTTGCCATCATTAGTCACCCTGATGCCGGTAAAACCACATTGACTGAAAAATTTCTTCTTTTTGGTGGGGCGATACAAACTGCAGGTGCGGTAAAAAATAATAAGATCAAAAAAACAGCTACTTCCGATTTTATGGAAATAGAAAAGCAGCGGGGTATTTCTGTTGCAACTTCTGTAATGGCTTTTGATTACAAAGGAAAAAGGGTAAATATTTTAGATACACCGGGCCACAAGGATTTTGCGGAGGATACTTATCGCACACTCACAGCCGTTGACAGTGTGATTTTGGTGATCGACTGTGTAAAAGGGGTGGAGGCGCAAACAGAACGTTTAATGGAAGTATGCAGGATGCGAAATACTCCCGTAATTGTTTTTGTGAATAAAATGGATAGGGAAGGGAAAGATCCTTTTGATCTGTTAGATGAATTGGAAGAGAAACTTTCTATTAAGGTCCGCCCGCTTTCGTGGCCTATCAGTCAGGGTGCGCGTTTCAAGGGCGTTTATAATTTGCACAATAAGAATCTGAGTCTTTTCGAAGAGAATAAAACCAAAATATCCGACGATTATATAAAGCTCGATGATATTTTTAATGATGAAATAAAACAACACATCCCCGAAGAGTTTGTACTACAACTCAGGGAAGATGCGGAACTTATCGAAGGGGTATATAATAAACTTAACATTAACGATTACCTGCAGGGGAAAGTAGCTCCAGTGTTTTTTGGAAGTGCGATAAATAATTTTGGTGTACAGGAATTGCTTGAGGCTTTTCTCGATATTGCTCCAAGCCCTACCACACGTATAGCTTCAGAGAGGGTAGTAACTGCAACTGAAAATAAATTTTCGGGATTTGTTTTTAAGATACATGCTAATCTTGATCCTAATCACCGTGATCGTATCGCGTTTTTGAGAATATGTTCAGGGAAATTTGAACGAAATACATTTTATTACCATACACGTCTCGACAAAGAAATTAAATTTTCTACACCTGTAACCTTTATGGCCAGCGATAAAAGTGTTGTTGAAGAAGCATATCCCGGCGATGTAATCGGGTTGTATGATACAGGGCAATTTAAGATTGGTGATACCTTATCGCAGGGAGAAAATTTGCATTTTAAAGGCATACCAAGTTTTTCGCCTGAGATTTTCAAAGAAGTTATCAATATGGACCCTATGAAAACAAAACAATTGGAAAAAGGAGTTCATCAATTGACAGAGGAGGGGGTAGCGCAGCTTTTTATTCAGCAGATGGGTAACCGGAAAATTATTGGGACAGTAGGAGAACTTCAATTTGAGGTTATACAATTCAGGTTGGAACATGAGTATAGAGCAAAGGCTAGCTTTACATCATTAAATTATTATAAAGCATGTTGGATCACTTCTGATGACAAGAAAAAGCTGGAATATTTTATTGAACGTAAATCGTCCTATATAGCTTACGATAAAGAAGAGAATCCTGTGTTTTTTGCACAAAGCGAATGGGCATTAAAGATCGCACAAACAGATTTTCCTGAAATAACTTTCCATTTAACATCAGAATTTAAAACAGATAAAGTATTGAAGGCGTTTTAGTAAAGAATGAACACAATAAATAAGAACATTCTGGTTGTTGCAGGTTTGCTCATTGCAATGCTTGCCGTTTGGCATTTCAGTACCATAGTTATTTATATAGTCCTCGCAGCTATTGTTTCTCTTCTTGGATTGCCTATTGCTAAGCTTTATAGGAAATTATCAATTGGCAAGTATAAAATTTCCAATGGGATTGCAGCAATACTTACCATATTTACTTTTATGTTTTTTTTCCTGCTGATCTTTTCTCTCTTTATTCCTTTGGTAGCCCAGGAGGCGCGGATCATTTCATCCATAAGTACAGAGGATGTTTTGGTTTCATTTCAGGAACCAATATCCAGGATAGAAAATTACCTGGCATCTTTTAATATCAATAGCTCATCTGGAACAAGCATTGAAGAAAATATTCGTGCATCCATTGCGCCCTTTTTGAGTTTCGCCAGTCTTTCTTCTTTTGCAAATGCATTTGTTGGAACAATAGGAGAGATTCTTGTTGGTTTTATTTCTGTTATGTTCATAGCATTTTATTTTTTGAAAGATGAAAATATGCTGCCGGATTTTGTGCTTTCACTTACGCCGGAAAAGCATATAGTTGCGATAAAAAATATTATTTCACATTCGAGGGAATTATTACGAAAATACTTTTTAGCGGTATTGATACAGAGCCTCGCAGTTTCGGTGTTAGTTTTTTTTGGACTATTTATTGTTGGTGTAGAGAATGCACTCATTATCGCTTTCCTATCAGGGATATTAAATATTGTTCCTTATGTTGGGCCGTTGATAGCCGCGTTTATAGGTTTGATCATTGGTGTTTCGACTAATCTTCAGCTTGATTTTTACTCTGCTTTGCTGCCACTTTCATTCAAAATACTTGGAGTATATGGGACTGTCCAGTTTATTGACAATTTCTTTTTGCAGCCATTTATATTTTCGAATACAGTGAATATTCATCCGCTTGAAATTTTTATAGTTATTCTTTTAGCTGGAACATTGGTTGGTATTGCCGGGATGATCATTGCCATTCCTGCTTACAGTGTGATCAGAATTATTGCACGAGAGTTTTTTAGTCATTTTAAAGTTGTACAAAATTTAACGAAGAATATTTAGTTGTAAGATGGTAACTCCGGCGACATTAAATTTTTTTAAGAAATTAAAAAAGAACAATACCAAAGATTGGTTTGATGTTAACAGAGACGCATACGAATTGGCGAAGGGAAATATGAAGGATATTGTTGCGCAATTGATAGATCAGCTATCTGTTTTCGACAATTCAATAAAAGGATTGGAACCTAAGCAATGTATGTTCCGCATTAACCGTGACGTTCGTTTTTCAAAAAATAAATCACCATACAAAACAAACCTGGGAGCAATAATAAACAAAGGAGGCAAAAAGAGTATGGTGCCTGGTTATTACATTCATATTGAACCGGGCGCTAGTTTTTTAGCCGGAGGTTCATGGATGCCGCCAGCACCGGAACTTTCGGCTATTCGCCAGGAAATAGACTACAATACAGCTGAATTCAAGAAAATAATTTTAGCAAAGGAGTTTAAGAAATTTTTTAGCAAACTTTCAGAAGAGGATAAACTTAAAACAGCTCCTAAGGGTTACGCGAAGGATCACCCGGCTTTGGAATTACTTAAACTCAAAAGTTATATTGTTGTTCATGAATTAAAAGATGAGCAATTACTCAACAAAAACTTCATTAAGCATTGCGCAAAAGTTTTTAAAGCGATGTATCCCTTCGAAGTGTTTTTAAGAAAAGCGATGGACTAGGATTATCAGTCATGCTGAACTTGTTTCAGCATCTTATGGGACTCTGAAGCAAGTTCAGAGTGACAAAAGTTATAACTTTTATTTTTTAGTACTCACTTCATCCTTCCACTTAAAACTCTCAATCATCCTTGTTACATCTTTAGTAATGAAGTTCAGTACAGGCTCCAATGAATCTTTGTTTGGCTTGCAATTAAAATAAAGGGAAGCTCTTAAAAAATGATTGGTGCTGTCTGTTAAATGAAACTGAAGTGAAGACGCTGTGTTTCCTTCAATGTTATAAAGTATTCCATAAACACGTGACGAATCTTTTTGTATCATTTGTTCTTCGATGCCGGATGCCTTTACGCTGTGCTTAACTGCGAGTGTTCTGGAGTCTTCAATGTATTGTCCAAGATTATTATTAATTGCTTTGTAACTGAGGTAAAGTATGCCGCTAAATTTAGGATACTCAACATCTAGCCAGCAGGTTTCGTCTTTATGAAGAGGATCAGGAACAACTCTTGCATAGGTTGGTACATCAAAACTGAAAGGACAGGTACCGTTATCGAAACGCTGATATTTTTTTTCAGGAAGTTCTATACGATAATATCCTTTGGGTTTAGGAGCATAATAATCATCATCGTTTGCGCATGAAAAAAAGAGTGCGCAAAAAAATAGAAGCAAGTAAAAATAATTTTTACCAACTACTTTCATTAAAATGGAAGATCGTCTGTGGAATCATTTGCCGGCGCTGAAGGAGTATTGTTGTCATCAGGCTTCGTGTAATTTTGATTTCCTCCAGATCCGCCGCCATCTTCTTTTTTTCCAAGCATGGTAAGATTATCAGCAATGATCTCTGTGGTATATCTTTTATTTCCTTCTTTATCCTGCCATGAGCGTGTTCTTATTTTACCTTCAATAAAAACCTGCATTCCCTTTTTTAAATATTTCTCTGCTATCTCTGCCAAACCTCTCCATACAACAATGTTATGCCACTCGGTTTGATCAACACGATTGCCCGATTTGTCTTTATACGACTCTGATGTAGCCAACGGAAAATTAGCAACAGCTGTCCCTCCTTCTAAATATCTTACTTCAGGATCTTTCCCAAGGTTTCCCACCAAAATAACTTTGTTAACGCCTGCCATATCAATAAAATTTAATGTTAAACAAATATAAGTATTTCGAGCTAAAGCGCGTTTCTATTATCTCGAAGTCTGACTTTAATTGGTTAACGTTTTGATAGCATTTTCCGGATTTTCAACTTCAATGACGAGTTTATCATAGTTTTCGTCTTTTAATTCAACTACGATGCTTTTGTTCATGTTACAAACATCCCAAAATGTTTTACCATCCTTTTTGTAATAAGTACCCGCAGTAATGATGCCGGGTATAGATGTACCGGGTATTCTCCAGCCTTTCCACCCGCTTACACTGTTGGTATTTTGATGAACGCCTGTAATATGTTCGGCAGGAATTGTCAATTGATTTTTGAATGCCCATAATTTGTGAAGTCCTTTTACTTCAAAAACGAAGTTGCCGTTTTCTTTATTTATAGCTACCATTTTAAATTTTTTTATTGGTTGATAATGAAAAGACTTTTTAAAATAAAAAATAAACACTTGGTAATTATCTCTGCGATTAATAATGCGGCGATAAATGTGATAACACCTTTTGTGCCTTTTAAGTTGCATGAAAGACTATACGCGCGATACATCAAAATAATGGTCCACACCAAAATGCCAATGATCAATAACGCGTTAGTAATGAAAAATATCCATTGGTATAGCGGGACAATTACGGTAGTGTTTTCGCGATCGATGAACATTGTTTTAAGGGGAGTTCTAAAAATAGAATGTTAAAAACAATCTAATAAAATCGTATCTAAGCATTTAAATTATGGAATT
>Ga0163149_10003218_pt1 | contig 18799 bp, 18 predicted proteins | sample OliLakLV19MP5G1_FD_148604 | JGI IMG/M metagenome (GOLD analysis project Ga0163149, IMG submission 148604) | Freshwater microbial mat bacterial communities from Lake Vanda, McMurdo Dry Valleys, Antarctica - Oligotrophic Lake LV.19.MP5.G1 | ecosystem: Environmental > Aquatic > Freshwater > Lake >...
ATTGTTTGAAGAGGGTGTTGTTAGTTTTTGTCAGAAACGAAGCAAAGTGAGCTTAGGAGGAAAGCTCAGTTTGTGAGAGAATGAGAGCAGAGCAAAGTGCAGCAGGTGTCACCATGGGTTGATCCGCGGCGTGGGACTCCATCATGCTGCAGTTCGCTGGGGTTGATCCATCTTTGTTGGAGCAGTTTTGACAGACTCGTTTGGAGGTTTGTGTGAGTGTTGCAGGGCCTTGCACACATCGAGGCTGTCAGAAACGCCAGCGAAGGTCTTGGCCGTTCAGAATGATCACAAATGGGATCTTCAGCTGAAGATCCGGCATCTTTGGTCCCGGTGGATTGGAGACTAAGTTGTGCCTAAGGGATGGGGCGTTGGGGAGGACAAGGTTGAGGGAGACCACTAAGAAGCTCGTCCTGCAGTCATCCACTTGATCAGTTTGGAGTTGGCTATGGAGAGGGTTTGAATGCCTTCAAAGTTGGCTTGTTGTCTCTCAAACCTTTGCCTGCTGCAATTGCATTGAGAAGCAAGTTCCTCTTGCATTGTGTGGACTTGTCAAGGAGATCTGACAAGTTGAGCTTGAAGTGATGTCTGTCAGCAAGTGACAATGCCCGGGCACCTGCCAGCAATTCTGCAGTGACGCTGTCTGGACGCACACCTTTTTTTGCTTGAAGCCTTCCGGATCCCTGTCCTGTTGCTCCTCTTGCACACCTGCCTCCTGCTGCTTGTTTGTTCCATTGTCTGTCACAGCTAACTGCAGTAGCAGCTATGCCCTTTCAATTGTTTGTTTGAACCATTCAATTTCTGTCTCCAAATGAAATTGTCAACACCCAAGTGAATGCTTCAAAGATCTTTGTTGCAATCTGTCCTTTGTGCAAGCAACATGTTGATTGGAGATCATCCTTGACAGCATGAACAGGCCACAACTGAAAGCAAGACATTCCAAAATCACAATGATCTTGCCACTTTTGCTTTCAGAAAAATTGCTTCTGGGTGTTCCCACTTGTGTGTCCCAAAGTTGATGGCAAAAGAGATGGGCCAAAGAAAAAGAAATTGAGAAATGACAAAGGTGTTTGTCAATGTTTGTTCCAACAAAGAGCACAGAATGATCTGCAGGTTGAGACATCAACAAATGAAGATGAATTATGGCAATTGGAATTTGTTGTTTTGTTCCACAGCAAGACACACAAAAGGGCAGAAGAATTGTGTGATTGTGAGCAACATTCAGAGACCGCTGATTCCGAAATCCAAGCAGCAATGCAAACGATGGCAAGTGTTTGTTGTTGATTTTCTTTGTTTCCACAGAGATGAAAGTTCAAATGATGGACCTCCCAAAAACATTTGGGATTTGTCTGTGGCTGGGGCATCAGTTCTGATGATGAACTTAGTTTGGACCCACGCACACTTCTTGTGTTTTAAGTTTCAGAAAGCCGCATGTGCACTTGCTCCATGTTGAGTTAGATTGTGCGGTACCCAAATTCCCGGCAGATGCCTCCCATTGGTTCACCCGCCACTCATCATCGTTCAACTCAAAGAAACACACGTCGTAAATAAACAACGGCACTTTTCTTCCACTCGTCAGTCATAGTACAGTAACGAAAGCCTGCGAAGCTTTAGGATCCTTTGTCCGTCTTTCTACAGTATCGTTATTATTATCACTACGAAAAAAGCATTGGCGGAGGCAGCCATTGACTTCTCCAAGAGTGCTCTACAAGTAGTCTACAAGTAGTCTAGCTAGTGTATCGGTTAGCTCTTGCTATTAGCTAACGTACTGCTTGGTGATAGCTGCTCTACAAGTTTCAAGGTAGTTATCTTGTCAAGGCTGTATCTACTACAACAACAACGCAACCACCACAATGACCAAAGACTGCGTCTTTCCCGTGCAAAGCTGCGATTCGAAACGCATTAATACAGTTCAAGTGTACAGCCCCAAGTATACGCTGCGTACCGTGGGAGGTCTACGATGGTACCATGGCGTTTTCTTGGCGCTGTACGTGTACCAATTGGGGTGGGTAGCGTCTACCATGGGGGAACCGTACAGGCTCTTTTTGGAGAAGGCTGACCGCGAGGGTTTGGCAGGTAAGCAGCTGCCTGTTGTTAGTTAGTTAGTTAGTTAGTTAGTTAGTTAGTTAGTTAGTTAGTGTGTATAGTAGTGGTTGTAAGAGTGTGTGTTGGTCGCTGCTTGGATTTCAGCAAGAAGAAAGAAGCTCTGCAATTTTTTTATTGATTTTTTTAGCGTCATTTTCATTTTTTGACTCACATTTAATTGAATTTAATTTCTTTTCGTTCCGCACTCTTCTTTTCTACTCGTTTCTAGTCATGCAAGGCTCTACCGTTTACCGAAAAGAATTGGAATACAATTTTGGTGACGTGAATGACCCGAATCGTCGCACGAAAAAGATTGGCTGGATGGACTGGATCGATTATGACATGGAAGAATTGGTGGAAGAAAAAAAGAAGGATTTGCATACGAGCGTCGTAGATTCCCTCAGTGCCAAAGAACGAGTCCCTCATAAATATGCACCTGCCTTTTTGCCGACGCTCCTATTAGGAGCTTTGGCGACCCTTCATGCATTAGTCGTGTTGATGCAATATTGGAGTGTCGGATTTTTGGTCAAGATGAATTATCAAGAAGTCAATGTTACCCATTTGGAAATTCCAGAATCCATCATGGAATATGATTACAAAGAAGCTGCCGAAAAAGACAAGTCGTCTTCCAAGGCCGCTGCCAAAACCGGTGCTCTGACGGGAGAAGATGGGAAACCCCATCCCACCACGATTCAACCCATTCCGTCCCACAAAATTCCTTCCTATTTACCGACCCACGCTCGCGTCGTTCCCGCCAAGGAAAAACCGATCCTCGTGCCATTGGAATATTTTCCGACCCTCGGCATGACCTTTGAATATCATCGACGACGTTATTTATTTGTCAATAACGGCAATGGCGAGTACGTGTGGACCAAAATTCGGTGTCGTACCGATTTGCCCCTCCAATTCTTGGCCCAAACCTGGAAGGGATTTTTGGATACGCACGTCATTGAAGCCGCCACCATTCGTTATGGACCCAATATCTTTGCCGTCAAACAACCCGAATTTTTGGAACTCTATCAAAAACAATTGTTGAATCCCTTTACGGTATTTCAATTGTTTTGTGTCTTGTTGTGGGCCATTGACGATTATTTGATTTATTCCTTTTTCAGTCTCTTTATGGTATTGTTGTTTGAAGGGACCGTCGTCTTTCAACGACTCAAGTCTTTGCAAGCTTTAAGAGGAATGGGGAATCCCCCCCGTCCGGTCTTTGTCTATCGGGAACAAAGGTGGACGGCCATTGATTCTACCGAACTCTTGCCCGGTGATATTATGAGTTTGACACGACAAATACCCAAAAAACGAAAGGAAGGTGATCCCGCACCTGTCATTCCTGTCGCGGAAGGCGGCGACGTTGTTCCGGCTGATTTGTTATTGTTGCGGGGATCCACTGTCGTCAATGAAGCCAGTTTGACGGGAGAATCTGTTCCCCAAATGAAGGAAGGATTGGCCGATCTTTCCGCCGTGGCTGCTGCAGCGGCTTCTGACACGAAAAAATCGACAACCACGAACGACGAAGATGGAGAAGATGTCTTGGATATGAAGAATCGGCACAAACAGAATATTGCATATGCTGGCACCAAAATGCTGCAATGTCTTCCTGGCGAAGTGGTCGATGCTTCGACGGCCTCCAACACCACCATCACGACCAAGGCCATTCCCAGTCCACCCGATAAAGGTGCTGTTTGTTTTGTACTACGTACCGGATTTAGTTCGGCCCAAGGAAAATTGGTTCGCATGATTGAAGGATCGCAAGAAAAAGTCAAGGGTCATGAACGCGATACGGGTCTCTTGTTGTTGGTCTTGTGCTTTTTTGCCGTTGCCTCTTCCAGTTATGTCCTGTACCATGGACTCCACGACGAAGGACGATCCCAATACGAATTGCTCTTGCATTGTATCATGATTGTCACGTCCGTGATTCGACCCGAACTGCCCATGCAAATGGCCATGGCCGTCAACAATTCCTTGATGACCTTGATGAAAATGCACGTCTTTTGTACCGAACCTTATCGGGTTCCCATGGCCGGTAAGCTCGACGCCTGTTTGTTTGACAAGACGGGAACCTTGACCACCGACGAATTGGTGGCCGTGGGTGTACTTGAACAAGCACAATTGTTGGCGTCGTCCAAGAATGCCAATACCAACAATAACAATAACAACAATAACAAAGACAAGGCAGGTCCGGATTTGAGATTGAAACCCATGATTCAGCTGCACAACGAAGCCGCATTGGTGATTGCAGGATGTCATTCCTTGGTCGTCTTTGACGAAGAAACCACGGGAGATCCCTTGGAAATGGCATCGTTGAAAAGCATTCGCTGGCATGTCAATGCCGATGGAAAAGTCGAGCCCATGCCCCAAGGCGGAGGTACTGCTGCTGCCGCCGACAAATCCAAGCCGCCGCCTCCTGGTGGTCCTGCCAAGGTACAACTTCCTGCTGGACATCCCATCCAAATGCCCAACAACAAGTCCATTACCCGATTGGAAATTTTGATTCGTCATCATTTCAGTTCCAAGTTGCAGCGCATGAGTTGTGTGGTTCGTTCGGGATCCAATCAGCATTATGCCGTAGCCAAGGGCAGTCCCGAGGCGATTGGAAAACTTTTGGAACACAAACCAGAAGGATACGATGCCGCGTCCGAGTCTCTGGCCAAGGAGGGATATCGTGTGATTGCTTTGGCGTGCAAACCGCTGGATTCATCTCTTGTCGAGGATGCCAAAGACTCGCGTGCCCATTGCGAGTCCAAACTTGGCTTTGCTGGTTTCATTGCCTTTACGTGTCGTGTCCGAAAGGATACAGCAGGCGTCTTGCATCGTCTCAAGCAAGGAGGCATGACCATTGCCATGGTGACGGGTGATGCCTTGTTGACCGCCATTCATGTGGCCAAGGAAGTCTACATTTGCGAAACGGTCGATGGACGAATGATCGATCCCATGGATCCGACCGCACAAGAGTCGGAAGAATTGAAAAAGTTGTTAGAAGAAAAACAACGAAAGCAAGGAAAGGACACTCCTAAGGCTCCCAAAAGCAAAGACGAGCTAGTGTATCGACCCATTCTCTATTTGGAACAAAAGAAAGGCGGATTAAAGTGGACCAGCTACGAGGACGGAAGCACGTACGGTGATTACATTGCCGACGAGGTACCGGAGCTTTCGAAAACGCACGATTTGGCTACCACTGGCAAATGCATGACGGCGGCCTTTGAAGTCGACAAGGATGGCACCAGAAAAGTGCTCGGGTTCTTTCGAGTATTTGCTCGGATGACTCCTGATGCCAAAGAAACTGTCATCGAATGCCTCCACTCGGTCAATTCTCTCTGTATGATGTGTGGAGATGGAGCCAACGTAAGTTCTTCGCGATGTGTCATGTTTTTGTATTTCATTCTTTGCTGTCGCTCTCTTGTACAGTAAGTCTCACCATTCAATTTCTTTCTCAACAATCTAGGATGTTGGAGCTCTAAAAGGGGCGGACGTCGGGGTAGCTCTGTTATCTGGATTTGGAAACGTCAACGTTGATAGAACCGACGAGAAGGACGACTCCGCGGACTCAGCCGACAAAAACGAGCCTCAGGTCACAGCTATCATTAGCCAAGAACACTTGGATCAATTGCGACAACTGCCCGTGTTTGTGATCAAGCAGAAGATCAAAGCTTTGGGCGTCGACCCATCCAAATACCCCGATTTGATTGAAAAAGAAGATTTGGTCAAGCTGTATCAGATCAAGGCTCGTGAAGTGGCAATCAAGCGACACGATCAAAAGAATGCCGTCGACAGGTCCAAAATGACCAAGGCAGAACTGAAGGCGGAACAACAAGCCAAAATGGCAGACAAACAGCGACGCATGGCGGAACGAGTGGCCGAACTGGAAGCCAAAGGCGAATCCTGGGCTCAGTTCAAGGTGATGAAGGAATTTATGAATGATGAATTTGCAGAAGCAAGGAAGATAAAGGCCAAAATGGTGAAAAACAGGGGCATTGAAGGTTCGGCCGCAAGTCTCGCGGCGCAGCTGGAAGAAATGGACACTGGAGATTCACCGGTTGTCAAGCTCGGAGATGCCAGTATTGCGGCACCCTTCACCAGCAAAATGCCAAGCATTCGTAACTGCGTTGATATCGTCCGACAAGGGCGCTGCACTTTGGTGTCCAGTATTCAAATGGTTCGTTTCTTTTGTGCCTTTCTGTTCGTCAAAAGTTGTTTGACTGCGCTCTTGTTCTATTATCGACCCTCACATTTTCTTGGTACTGTGCTTCCACTGCCTCTACAATATTCTACTAGTATCAAATTCTGGGCCTGCAGAGTCTCATCAGCTCGTATTCCTTGTCGGTTTTGTATTTGGATGGAGTCAAGTACGGAGACACGCAAATGACTGCCTTGGGTTTGCTTGGATCGGTGTCTTTTATGTCTGTCTCTCGCTCCAAACCACTAGGTACGCCCGCGATAGGGTATAACTTGCGTTTGTTCACTCTGTGATCCTTACCCCGTTCTTGCTCTTGATCCATGCAGATCGACTTTCGGAGGTGCGGCCCTTGACCTCGATTTTCCATCCTTCCCTCTTCATCAGTTTGCTGGGACAATTTGCAATTCACTTGTTGACAATGGTGGTTGCTGTGAGAAAAGCCAAGGAGCATTTGGATCCCGACTTCAAAGTTGAATTGGATGGCTCCTTCAAACCCGGCATGCTCAACACAGTGGTCTTTTTGGTTAGCGGTGTCCAGCAGGTCACTGTTTTTGTCGTCAATTTACAAGGCCGTCCCTTCATGACCGGCGTCACTGAAAATCGACCTCTTTTGTGGTCTCTGATGATGACGTTTGTGCTTGTTTTCATGTTTGCCAGCGAGTCAGTCCCTGCCATGAACGTACGTAACCGAATCGAAGATTATTGACTACATGGATGACTTTCCTCATACTGACTTTAATCGTTTTTATCTTCCTTGCTTTTTCAGAGATACTTCCAATTAGTGCCCTTTCCAGAGGAAGCTACCCGAAACTATATTGTGACCATTCTTGTTATGGACTTGGTGGCGACCTATTGCTGGGACCTTTTGATGAAATTTACCTTTGCCCGCCACATTCTTATTGCCAGCTTCAAAGAGACCACTTGGTCCGATATCTTCAAGTTGGCCCGCACGGCCGCTGTCATTTCCTTTCTCATGTATTCGGTACTGGGCAGTGATGACACATGGGAAGAAATGGAACGCATGATGGCAGAACTGGAAGGCACAGACGCAGAAAATGCAACCGATGGCGATGTGGCGGCGGAAAGCATTGCCGGCACCATTAAGGATGCTGCAGAGTTTGTCATCGAGAATGTTTCCGCAGCGATTCATGATGAGTTTTAGCGCGTTTGCACCAACCTATATTTCCTCCTGTATAAACTATAAGCTGCGCGCTTGGTTATAAGGAAGACAGCTCGAGAGTGTTCGAATTTAGATACTCTACTACTAGTAGTAGAATATTGTCGCTACAGATCAAACTGATAGGTATTGCTCTAACATCTAAACTTAATAGCAAGCTGTCGATTCGAAATCTCTACAGTACATAACGTAGCTGCAAAATGGCGTGGACAGACCCAAATTGCAATGGGATGACATCGACGTGTTCCCAGAACCATGGATGCCCTTACATCACACCACCTGCTGTCATCTCAAGCAACTCGATACGGTATCCTTGCTCACGCTACTAGTAGCTAGGTGACTGAAGAAAATACCTATCGTAACACTACTACTTGTAGTTCGTTTTCTGCTAGCTAGAGTAGCTAATAGTAGACACAGCTTGATATAAGCTAGCTAGAGTAGTCAAGTAGATCATAGCATAAGCTAGCTACTACTAGCACACAAAACATTAGAAATAGGTAGTTAGCAAGCCAACTATTAGCACTTATCGGTTTGACAGTTAGCTATCTGGTTACCTAGCTAGTGCTAGCCGGCAAATGGCTAGTAACTATCCAACTGTTAGTTGAAGTTAGCCTGCAATTGCAGTTTTTAAAGAAAGTGCCAATCTGACTTACAGCCATCTGAAGACCTAACACACCTGCTGTTATGGTTTATCCATCACAAATGGCCAATAGTAAATAACTCTTAGCTTGCACACATGGGACAAGTCATTGCGTTTTGTCAAGCTTGTTAATTTGCTAGCAGCTCCAGTTCATCTTGGTTGTGTTTTCCTTTAAGAAATTCCTGTTTTCTCATGTTTCCTTTCCTTTTGGACTAAATTTCCCAGTTTTATGTTCCTTGAGCATAATGAGGAATCATGGCTCAGCGGATTTTCCTCCATTCCCCGCTCCTGAGAAAGCATGACTAAGATCTGAACAATTTTGAACAATTTTGAACAATAAAAAAAACATCATCATTGTTGATCCAACTGCAAAGTCATCAGCGAATGGAGCAAGTGTTTGTTCTTGTTTGGGTTGAAAAAGATCACTCGACTGAGCAATGACGAGGGGTCCACAGCAATGGCAAGGGGCAAATGAGAGAGAAGATTCACAAACCAAGCAAGTCCATTTGTCCATCAAAGCAACATTGTTCACATGCTCCACCAGTGGCAAACCAACAGTTGTGTGTGTTGGTTGTTTGTTTGTCTGTGCTGCTGACCACCAGCTTGCAGATTCAAAAAGAACAGTTTGCAGCAGTTTGATGTTGACTGGAAACTTCAATGAATGTTTGTGACTCAACATGACAAAGCTAAAGTTTAGCTAGCATTTCCTTCACCTTCACTTTTCCTCAAATTTGGTTTTCCTTTTGGCTTTTTCCAAAGGAGGAGGAAGTGCAGCAAGAAAAGAGAAAAAGACGGAACATTTGATGTTCTTTCTCCTTTTGAACCCACCAAAAGGAAGGAACACAAATGAACAAATGCAACGAAGCTGTTCATGACTGTTGTCAGCTAGACAGTCTGCTGTTGCATGATTGTCAACACACTTGAACTGTTTTGTGAACTCAACCAAAAGAGCTGATGTTTGATCTCTGATCAGTTGTGCTGCATTTGCAACACTCACAACGGCCAAAGAAAATGAATGTTCGCACATGCAACACATGCTTCCAAAACAAGGCCCCAAGTGGGCTTGTCACCTCCAAGCTGTTGACAAATAACACATCCAAAGTGCAATGAAGCTGATTGTTGTGTAACAATTTCCCTGCGTGGCCATGCCAATGACAAGAAAATGTCTGAACTGGTCATCAGACAAGGCATTGATGTCTTTGATTGTGCACATCAAAAGACATTTGGTTAAGAAAAAATGTGTTTCTAGATCAGCATGATCATGACCTTTGATGTTTCTGTTTGGTTCTTTTTTTTTGTTCATTGTCATCCAGCTTGTTGTGCTGCTAGTGGTCACCTGATCAAACATGCAATCATTGTGTGTTTTTGACAAAACCATTGATGTTTTTGGCTGACATGTCAACCATTGTTGTTGTTGTTGTTTCTGAATTTGACTCTTGCAATGCTTTTGGCTTCACAATGCCAAATAAATTTTTTTGTGTTGATGTTCACTTCATTTTGTTAGTTTGAACAACGAAGCGTGCACATCTTGTCTTTGTGTTCATTCATCTTGTTTCAATTTTCAAGATGCAACTGAGGGGCTCCCCGGGCAGACAATCACAACAAAGCAATTGTCCAACTCATTTTGTTTTCAAATCACAAAATGCTCTTTCAAAATCATTGATTGGCATTGGAACATTGTTTCGCTGGCTGGGATCAAACATTTTCCTTCACTTCTTGCCAAAAGTGAGTTTTGATTGCCCTTCATTCTGTCTCAATTTCACTTCAACAAGAACATGTGCGCGATTTGCCTGATCAGGCAATGACAAACAAAAGTTTTTTTGTGTTCAGGCTCAATGATTGATTTGTCATGATGATTGACACATTTGTCCACTGCTTTGTGGAAACATGTTGTGCAGGACAACTGCAACCCATGCCAACCACAACCATCAGTTCCAAACAATTGTTTCAATCCAGCTGCAGCATTTTTCACCAGAAAACAAGAACAAGTGTGCAGAGCAGCATCAGCAGCAAAAGGAACCTAAGCAACTGGTTGCAATTCCTGTTGATGGCAAAATTAGAATTTCGATTCAAAAAAGTGTGGACACCAAGTCCTAATCACAGTAGATCGCTCGCCCAAATTGCTGCAATTGGATTTTGGTAGATTCCGAGTTCCTTCGTTCGCATTTGAATTTATTTTGATAGTCGCACATCGACCCGATTTTAGCCAAAGCGATCTTCCTTTAATTTTGTGTCACGTGGTATTATGACTCTCAGCACCTGGTGAAACTTGCTATAGGAAGTAACAGTACATCGCTTCAATAAGTATCCTTGGGTGACAAAAAACAATTAGATGATAGGGGTCATTATTGTTTAATTTAACGCGACTAAGTAGCAAGAGATTATTTTTACAAGGTACATGTAACACCTGGCAACGAGAAATCCAATTTTTATCACATCCAACCTTGTTGGTATTTTGCTAGATAGTTGCTAGATGGTATCTAGCTAGCTAGTAGCTAGCAACTGGTGGTAGCTGGTTAAGCTAGTGGTTACTTGTAGTTTAGCCGGAAGCCCAGCAAAAATATCTGGCAACGCTATTACCAGCACCTACGAAGTAGCTAGAACAAGCAGCTCCTTACTTGTGGCAAGCCCAATTTCTCGGCAATGGCCATCCAGCAAACAAGGTATTACTAGCAACTTACTTGAGCGGACTGCCCATCGATCATTCCTTCTGTGTTGCACTGATAATATCCCCCACCCAAGTTCAAACAACCTGAACAGCAGGCTAACTTGTAGAGAGAGTAGATCAGTAGTAGTACACACCACTCTCCAACATGAAACGGCAACAACCACAACAGCTACAATGGCATCGCCAACAGGGAATGCTCTGGCTGCTTCTGCTAGCAGCGACGATGATCGACACAGCACACGCCCAAGCTATGATGTGCGAAGCCCCACTTTGCGATGTGCCACTAGGTACTTCTTGTGCAGATTTCTTCAAGGCCAGTTACGTTTGGAGTGGTGAGAATTATTGCTGTTCGTTTACGGAAAAAGAGGGCGAGTGCATCATGAGCACCAACAGTAATTGTCAATACGATGCCAAGGCTGACTACGAGTGCAATCCAGATGAAGGACCTTGCATGATGTTGGGACCCGCCATGATTTCATCGCCTTCGGATGGCACAGGGGTCTGTCCTCCTTCAGACTTTGAACTTCCCAAGACTTCGGATGTTGGATCCAAGGGTCCTTCCATGGGAAGTAGCAGTGTAGGCAAAGGCAGCAACGAGAATGCAGGAGGATCGTCAAGCAATTCATCTGTTCACAATGTTCAAGCAACCATTCCTACCGAAACAAAAAAAGACGAAACTACTTCTAGTACTGGCAGCGGCAACAATATCTGTTTCTTGTGGTATATAAATGCCGACAATCTCCTGGAATCAAGTATGCGTCAAAACTTGCAAGATTACATGGCCTCTCCCGCCATTTCGGCGCCCAATGTCCAGAGTTGGGTCTATTTTGATGCCCTCAACTTTCCCGCCAATGAAGAAGAGGCCGACAAGCAACGTTCCAATGGGATTGTCACGACGCCCTTGGAAAATGTATGGCAAGACGAGTCCACACTCTTGACGGATGCCTCGCATACCAAACATCCCGGGAGCATGTACATGGCGTACGATCACGACTTGTCCAAAATGATGGTCAAGAAAACCATCCCCGACGAATTAGACAGTGATGATCCCGCCACCATGTGGGGATTCGTAGGGTATTCCATGCAACAATGTCTAAGTAAAGCAAGCGATGGAACCACGACCGAAATGATGCTCATACTCAGTGGCTATGGCGATGGGAGTGCCGGATTGGGAGGTGATATCCATCCACGACGACGACGACAACGCCACTTGGGTTCCGGCGAAAACGAAGACGATCTCGAAGTGGAAGACAACAAGGACATTGTGTTAGCTTTACGTACAGTCTTGGATGATTTGGGCAGCAATGCTCCCGCTCGAATTGCCGTCATTGGATTGGAAGGCAATTACATGTCCAATTTTCATGTCGTGAATGACTTTCAAGCCGTCACCGATTACATCTTGGCCAGTGAATCCTTGATTCCAGAACATGGTATGTAAAAATGGAGCTGTTGTTTTGTGTCTACTCTACATATGTTTTGTGTACTACCTTCCTTACTCTCTGCTTTCTCATTCTCTCTTTGAAAACAGGCTGGTCCTATGCGGGATTGAGTGAGACATCGTCTGCCAAGGCATTGGCGCAACAGATTGCCAAGGAATACATGGCCCAACCACGCGGAACGGCACATCAAACACCCAAAACCATTGCCCTCATTGATTCGTCTCCCACCAGTGGTGTATTGGATACTTTTTTCAAGGCTTCCAATGACCTCTTGATGATCATGACACGATTGCTCAAGGAAACGCATGATCTGACCTTTTTCGTGACCATGCATCGAGCACGATCGTCCTCGATTTCTTATGCCAATCAAGGAGATGCCGCCGCAGTCGATATTGGATCACTTCTCATGAACATTCAAGACATCTGTAATCCCGATCCCAAAACGGAACTTGCCACGGCCTTGGCAACGACTGTAAAAGCCTACATTGATATTTTTGTAGAACAGGCAGTGGGACCCGGGACCGATCCTGGCACGGGCATGATTATTGATTTGCCCATGTTGGCCGAATACAACCAAAACGCACAATATTGGCAAGACCTGTTGGTCAAAAAGGGAGGGGATAGCCACTCGCTGGCAAAAACTGTCCCCGGATTTGCCGAGTTCTTCAAAGCGTATACGGGGATCCAAGAACCAGAAACATCTCCCGAGGACAGGACCTTGGGACAACCTCAGAGTGTTTGCACAGCCAAAGCTATAGTGGTGGACGACGAACCAATGACCGGCCGAGGTACTCATATGGCGTCCGGTAGTACCGGATCCAATAATGCCAACGTGCCAGTCATGGACGGGGAGGACGACAAAGAACTTGCAGTTTCAGAACCCGGCACGGGAACGGCCCCAGAAGGCAGTCACGGTCTCTTTGTGGACCCAACCATTTTGAATCTTGCCGAATCCGAAATTGAGGTTGGCACCAATCTTCAAGCAGAAGCAACATCGGTACGTCTCAAACATACTTACTCGAGTTGGCTATAGGGTCATTCCCGCTCACGCCCGCTAATTTATTTTCCTTGTATAGGTGGATGGAATGTACGGTATCAACGTGACCAATCTGCTGGAACAAGCCAAGATTCAACACGGGGCTCCACAAGTGAGGCGTCGTGGTTTGCGGCGACAGCTGGAAGAAGAAGTTCCAGCAACGCTTCGTGATACGGACGACTTTCTGTTGCTATACGGTGGCAAGGTGCCTGGCAAGTTCAAGGGATCAACCGAAGAGAGTGAGATGGATTATACTGCCAAGTGGAATCGCCAGTTTTTTGTCATCAAAGCTGCGAATAGTACTGGTATTCCATCTGCCCCGTCTGGTACCAGTAATCCAGCCGATGACAACGACAGGTTTTCTGGTTTTCATCCAATATTCGTGGAAGAGCCGGTAAACGCAGGCGCTGCTAAGACGATCAAGATCGTATATTTTGCCGACTACAATAACAAAATCCGTGAGGTACGACCGTGAAAAGATATCCCGTTTGAAACGAGGTATTTAAGCGCCCCGCGCTCATGATCTTGTTGTTTCCTTCATTTTGTCCTATAGAATAGAGCGGTCCCCCCTGGTACAAGCGTCGAGGCTGCTCTTTCAGATTCATTTAAAGGATACGAGGGGTTCCTGGAGTTCCAACAGGACCCCCAAACTGGCAAAACAAGCTTCTCTCTCTACCGGCAAAATTGTGTAATGAAGCTAATGGGGATGCAGTGTATGTTACAAGGCGAAGGTCAAGCAGGTGGATTTTTTGCTCCAATTGTCCCAGCTCGGGGCATTGTGTACGGTAAAGTTGTGCGCGAACTAGTTGGAGGATATAGTGGAGAAGTTTTGGACTGGGACCCCGAGGGACTACAAGTAGAATCAGTGCCCGATGCTGCCTATCAGGCCATGCTCGGTGCTGGGTCAGTAGTACTGGAGCTGCATGCAAAGTCTGCTGATGAAAGTCTTTATGACGTGCACACATTTTCTGTACTGGACGCTCAAGACGATACCGGACGTGGAGCTGTGCTGTCAGCTCCCACCAAAGAAATGCCAGCAAACGCAACCACTGCACCAGCTCCTGCGCCTCCCCTTCCCACTCCTCCGGATGTAGAAGGCGTGAATGTGGCAAAATGTAAACCGGCTATTCAAAGGTAACGAGATGTGTGGCAGTGACGAAAATGATTTTGACCCCTACTGCCTTCATTCCTGACACTTCTTGTGTTTTGATCGGAAACGTTATTACTATTCAAAGTTCTACTATCGGAGACAATTTAGCCAAGGGAAGTCTCAGCGGTGATATGACCAGGATGTCACACACGATGTGCGAAGACAAGCCTTGGTAAGAAGATTGAATGAAAAATGATTCGACCCCTACCGCCTTCATTCCTGACATTCTTGTGTTTTGATCGGAAACGTTATTACTACTATGCTAGGTGGATGGTGGACCTATTCTTTCCGCGAAAAATATCCAGCGTAGTGATTATGAATCGCCCGGAACCAGAACTACAAAATCGCCTTGACGGTATAGTTGTAGAGTTGCTGGATCCCAATGGCAAAACCGTAGCCTTTGTACAACATGATCTAGCTAAGGATGGGGAATTTGGTGCCATGTGGACCGCAACCTTTGAAAACCAGAGTGCCCGGAAAGTGCGCATATCCGTCGAGCGTCCTGATGAGTGCGAATACCTTAATTTGGCCGAAGTTCAAGTCTACAGTGACCAGTGCACCGAAAAAGACTCTTGTGACGAGGGCAGTGGTTGTGACTATGGTAACGTGGCCATGTGTAAAAATGCCGAACAGGTACGTTGATAGGGGATTGGGAGCATGAGTAGTGCAAGGGAGCAAAGGCTGCAGAGGAAAAGTAAAGATTCTGCACATGTATTTGAGCAAACAATATTAACAAGAAAGAAAGGCTAATCCAATGTTTTACCTTCACGAACAGTCGAGTACTTTTGTCCCCCCAGAAGACTCCACCGGGCAGGGAGGAAAAGCCGCTTACGCCGTCGACAGTACTCTGATGCTGTCACACACTGACTGTGAAAAACTGCCTTGGTGGCAAGTGGATTTGGCGACTGAACACGAGGTGACAGAAGTTGTGGTAAGTACGATGATTTGGGAGGAGAAACACTACAAAGGGCGAGGCAGATTCGACAGAACGAGTTACTCACATCCTGCTCCTTGGGTGTGCTGCCTTAAATTTACTTGAAAGATCAAGAACCGAGAAGATTGCTGCTTTGAGCGTTTGGATGGAGTGAAAATAGAACTGTTCGACGCAGCTGGAAATCTGAAGGGCTACTACACTCATGACGCTCGTTTGGGGCACATACAACCAATGATCGTCATTCATTTTGATTATATCGTCGCCAAGATGATAAAAATTTCAATTGATCACCCCGAAATGGAGTGCGATTACCTGAATTTGGAGGAGGTTCAAGTTTACAGTAATTGCCAGGAGGGTGTTGATGCTTGCAAAACTCAATCCCAATGCAGCGACGATTTTACTGCTTAAAGAATAATATGCGCTTGAAGTACGCCGGTAAAAAGCATGCAGCCCTCGCCTGCAGATACGCCCGAAAATCGAGCAGTTGGCAATACCAAACAGATGCCCGTCATCTTGCGCGCTAATATTGCGGCACGGAACACACTTGTGACATCTCCGTACATACAAGTAATAAGACGATAACCAAAAGTAAAATAGCAACCACCATCGAGACTAAAAGACAAGCATTCAAAAGTCTAATTAGAAGAAATGACTCCATTGGTACTGTGAGAAAACTATCTTATAAAAGTTATTTTATTTTCCTTTTGCGAACCCGACCGGTTGCGACGACAAACAGACGACGTTGGGCTTCCAATAACATCTATTTCACGCTGTCAGCGATCTCAAGCTTTACCTTGCGCCTTTTGTTGATCCATGCGATGATTACGCCACCAATTACCGTCACGGAAGCAGCAATAACGGGTATCCAAATTTCCAAGCGAAACTCAGTATTCTCCTCCTTGTTGCCGTCGTCGCCATCTTTATCCTCAGTTTCTTGCACAGTAGGCGATGCGGCCGCATCACCACCAACCATTGTAGGGCTGTCGGCAGGTGATGCGGTTGCGGGGCTAGTAGGACCATCGCCCGGTGCTTGAGCTTCATCTTGAGGGTGTGTAGCACCGCTTACCGCATCGCGATATCCAGGCACACCTTCGCAGGCTGGATTGCCCAAGGCTGCACAAGTGATTCCATTCGATTGGCTCAAACAAAACGCTTCAGAAGGAGCCCCGTTAGCCTGACACTTTGGAACCCTATTGGGACAATATTCAGGACCATCGTCACAACAGCTGCAGACGTCGAAAGTGGCGGTTTCGCAGGATCGAGAATACATACAAACTACGGCACTTGCCTCAAAGTTTACACTTTTACAATGACCGAAAAGCGAATCGCCAGTGCATTGGACTTTGCTTCGATAAATATTCGCCGAATCACATGTATACGAACCGGAGCATGAGACGGAAGAGTCCTTCATAAGGGCATATTTACAGCTATCTTCTTTGCAAAAGACAGCAGAGTCTTGGAACTTGGCACCGTCGCATGCCCCATAATTCATACAATAGACAGGACTACAGCCCTGAATTTCATAGTCCACACAGCTTTGCGAAGAAGTTTCGCACTCCACAGCGCCTTCGCCAAGATTGCACTCTTGCAAATTCCGAGGGAAAAATGGCGACGCAACTTTGTTGGAATCCATGTTGCGGTTGTTGCTCTTTCCGCGGAATAGCAAGGGAGGCTTAGCGGCCCTGGATTGTGCCGAGCCAAGAAGGGCTACAAACAAAACTAACATCTTAAAAAGTTGCATGCTTGGATTTTTTTGTTTTTTGTGCGGGTTCTGAATTACAACGAGGGAAACATTCATAGATGCCATCCTTTGGTCCACCTTGTATTGTCGTGTTGAGACGTGTTTATTTCCACGATCTTTCTCGTTACAGGGACACAAAAAAGCGCGGATGCGAAGCCTCATGGATCCAATGTGTCAAAATGCCGCCGCATTTGAGAATAGCGCATCTCCGTCACTTGGATCTTCCATTTTTCTTTGTACCACTACTGCTACTGCTGCTACTATAGTAGAAGTAATAGCGAACACTTAGTCTTGTGCGCATGTCTAACGCGAAGCCAAAGTGGTGCCCAACTAGCCGCTTAACTGTCGAAAATCTTTCTAGCTGAGACAAGTAAGACGTATCAACATTGCAAGGTTAGCACTGCCGTTTTCGTGCTGCTGTTATTGCTTTCTTGATCGTCACCTTTGATTGCCTCATTTTCTCCTCCCGTTTGTCCTCCAAACATGTGTAAGAATTGGGATCGAGAAGCTGTTTGCATGAAATTCTTCAAATAGTGACACCCTTTCGGAATTTCATGCTCGGCTGGCTCTTCCATCAATAAAGGTTTACGCTCCTTAAGCAAGCGATGATTCAAAGAAAATGGTTTTGTGTGAGTCGAGTCCCCCATTCTGACGAAAACAAACCTTCAGCGCAGAGCGACTGTGGGTCAAAAAGAAAAAGCCAGGTTGGAGTTGACAAAATGATGGAACCAGCCAATTGAGCAACAATCTCCTTAGATTTGAACACCCTCCTTCTGCTGACAGTGCTAGCAATCAACAGCCCCCCATGACATTGGCAAGGAAGAGTGCACTCAACTTTTGGTGCTTCCTTGTGATGCTTCTCGTTGTTGATTCCTTCTGCTCTTCATGCAAAAAGACGCTGTTTGAAGCAAGTCAACCAATGAGTGGAGACTCGGCAAAGAGTGGCCTATGTGGTCTCTGTTCATCAAGACAAAATGAAATACAAAAAGGAAACTGTGCAACAGATGTTTTTTGTGGTCCGTTTGGCCCAGTTGATTTTGAAAAACAAAAATGAGAATTGGGGGCATCGTGAGTTGTTTCAGTGTCAGCATCACACAATCAACCAATCACGGCAGCTGGCAAATACAGCCATTGTGTGCATCAACTAATCCATCAGTTGTGTTGCAGACAAAGAAATGGCAAACGTGACAGATCATGCTCAAATGTGTTCTTTGGCAAACATGAAATTCTTCGCGACATGACGTTTGTCATTGCTAACACGATTTGAACTGTTGGTTCTTTCAAACATGCCAATCATGCTCATCATCCTGTCACCCAAATCAAATCTGTCATCTTTGTGAATCAACAAAAAGTTCTGGAGAATGAGTTAGAATTGAGCAGCTTCTTTTGTTCACTGTTCCAAAATTGTTCAGTTGCGCCTTCTGTTTGAAAAAAACTGACAATGGTGCGATTTCACCCGTGATTCAAACCACGAATGGAGGTCGTGTCCCGAGTTCTAGACCAAAGAACTGATGTGCGCCCTAGAGGAAAAGATACAATGTCGAATGCGGAACACAAAGTGGAACGGAAACGATGAGTTCCCACGCCGTGTTCTGTTGCGATGGTGTGCAATCCGACGGGCATGTGGTAACAAAAGCATCTCACCATGACGAAACATGCGCACCGTGCAAGCAATCTTGCCAAAGAAGATGTTGATCCTTTGGAAGCATTCGATCAAACATGGAGCTTTTCGCATGGTAGCTTAATGCTTATAAC
>Ga0163149_10003226_pt1 | contig 18775 bp, 11 predicted proteins | sample OliLakLV19MP5G1_FD_148604 | JGI IMG/M metagenome (GOLD analysis project Ga0163149, IMG submission 148604) | Freshwater microbial mat bacterial communities from Lake Vanda, McMurdo Dry Valleys, Antarctica - Oligotrophic Lake LV.19.MP5.G1 | ecosystem: Environmental > Aquatic > Freshwater > Lake >...
GCAGTTATCAGAAGGATTAGCGGCGAAAAAAAATCTAATTAAAGTAGAGGAATCTGATCTTTATCCGATCTTTTTCCTTGGAGCTCAGGTTCAGGGTGGTAAATCAGATGCAAGAGATAATAGTAATAACCCATTTCTTGAGAATGATGGCTTTGGAGAGATCTCTGGCGGCCCGGCATTTGGATTACGCTGGAATCTTAATTTTTTGACCACTCAATCAAAGATTGCTCAAGCACGAGCACGGTATCATGGACTAAAAGCTAAGGAGGAGTTAGCTAAGATTGGAATTCCTCTTCAGATCGAAGAATCATATAGAAAAGTACTTGAGTATAAAGAGCAGATCAAGCAAGCCTCTGAGGGTACGAGTGCGGCACGAGGATGGATGGTTTCTGCTTCAAATAATTATGATGTGGGAATAGGAGAGCCTAAGATTCTTATGGAAGGTATTGCCTCTTATGCCACGATGAAGATTAGCCTTTTGCAGGCACGGTATAATTACAATATGGCCCTTAGTAAACTTAGCCAGCTAGTTGGTAAAGAGGTAACACCACTTCAGTATTAGTAAATGTCAAATATTTTAAGTTCTAAAAAATTTCATACCATCTTTGGATGGACAGTAAGTATTGTTCTCCTTACATGGATATCCTTGCAAGTAGAGTGGGAGATAGTTCTAAAAGAATTAGTGCATCTCAATTTATGGTACCTTTTCCCGATTACAGTTTTTTGGCTACTGCACTATGTGTTTAGAGCCTATAGATGGCGATATCTGTTGCCTGAGGGTAAGGAAGTCTCAATTAGAATTCTTTTTGACTCCCTTATGATTGGAAACATGGCAACATTTGTATTGCCGTTAAGGGCAGGAGAGTTCATACGTCCTTATGTCCTTGCTAAGAGAAGCCAGCATTCCTTTGCTACTGGTTTTTCATCAATTGTTATTGAGAGATTCTTTGATCTCTCAGTTGTTTTATTAATGTTAGCGAGTGTCTCTCCATTTATCCCTGATCTTCCTGAATGGGCAATCAAGGGAGCAAGTATATTAGCATTAATCGGAGGAGCTATCTTTTTATTTATGCTAGTGGGTGCGTTTTTTCCAAAGAAAATATTAAGACTTAACGAGTTCTTCCTTACTCCGTTACCTGATGGAATTAAGACAAAGCTACATTCATTTTTAGCTGGACTTCTTGAGGGAACTTCTGTGCTCAGATCTGCTAAACGATTAATGATGACAATTGTGACCTCCTTTTTAGTATGGGGGAGTTGCATGCTTAGTTTTCACTTTGGACTTTTTATGTTTGAGGGGGAATGGACTTATCTGATGAGTCTAACCTTAACAGTAGTTGTAGCACTTGCAGTCGCTGCGCCAAGTGCCCCTGGGTTTCTTGGAGTTTTTCAGACAGCCTGTGTTGCTGCACTCGGACTTTTTGGAGTATCTAAAGAGACAGCATTTGCTTACTCCTTGATTTTTCATGCTTATCAGTATCTGTGTGTCTGTCTTTATGGAATCTATGCACTCTCCGTTCAGCACCTTTCTTTAAAGACACTTAATGAAAGAACTACTAATAGTTTATCATAGCCTGCTATTTTTCAATTATTTTTCTATGAATGAGAGGTCACCTTGCCAATTTGATGGTGGAGGATCTTTTAAATAATTAGCAATCTGCTTTAAGTAAAATTTAGAAGCTTTACTAAGCAAAGGAAGAGATTCTGTACTTTTAAAGCCAGTCTCAGCCTCACTCCATTTTTGAGATTTAAATTTTATAATGGCCTCCTCCCAGGATTTTGATATTGATTCAGGCAAAGGATCTTCGAGCAAGATGTAGAGAGTCACTGCCTCATCTTTTCCTGCTACTTTTATTGAACCAACCACTAGAGATGAAAATGTCCCCCCAACCTCTTTTTTTACGGTCTCGCTAATTAAGATATAAGTACCAAAAAACTTGTTTATTCCTTCGATGCGGGAGGCTAGATTTACGGAATCTCCAATAGCTGTATAGTCAAACCGCTTACTCGAGCCAAGATTCCCAACCACCATTGGACCAGTATGAATTCCAATTCTTGTTAAAAGAGGGGGAAATCTTTTTGATTCATTAAATCTATGAACCTCTTTTTGAATCGCTAATGCAGTCTGGCACGCTTTTGAGGCATGATCATTAATCTTTACCGGCGCTCCCCAAATTACAAAGATAGCATCCCCAATAAATTTTAAAAGGGTGCCGTCATTATTAAAGACAACATCCATGACCTCAGTAAAATACGCATTTAACATTGCAGAGACCTGCTCTGCTGGCATATTTTCAGAGATTGAGGTGAAAGCCTGGATGTCAGTAAACATGGCGGTAGCCCAAACTTTTTCTCCTCCTAATGAAAGGCTTTTCTGGTTGTTAGCGACTGATTTTGCCATTTGAGGAGAAACATATAATTCAAAAGCGCTAGCAAGTTTAAGTTCAGCTTTGCGAGTAACAAAATAATAGTAGAGCGTACTTAAAAGAAGTGTAATCGGGAGAAAAATTGATACTAAAAGTGTTCCAGGTATAAAAATATTATTAAGGAAACTCATATATCCTACTATAATCCAGGTAATAAGAGTTCCAGCAAATAATACTGTGGCCCAAAGAGGACGAAGTGCAAAGAGTGTAGTTGTAAGTAGAAAAGTAACTAGACTTAAAGTTAGGATCTCTAACCAAGCTGACCCCCTTTTAATCCAGTCTTTGTGTATAAGATTAAGCGCAGCAGTAGCATGAATTTCAGTTCCAAAAATTCGACCAAAAGGGGTCATGAAAACATCTTTTTGTGAGGGGCCAACATCTGTTTGTAGCAATAATCCAATAAATACAATCTTATCTTTAAGGGCGTCATTTGGAATTGGATGATCCTTATCAATCGCCTGATAATAACTAATAAAGGGGATAGTTCCTTTAGGACCAAGATAATTTATAAAATCACGAGGCCCTGGAAGTGTATTTCGGTCTTGATTTGAGATTCCAGCAGCCGCCTCTGATAGAGTATTGAAATTTTTTGTCTGGGCCGATCGGTCGGTTAAAAATCTTCTTACAAATCCATCATCCTCTGGGAATCCAACTAATGCAGCACGCTCAGCATTTTCCAGAAATGGTTTATGAGGGAGTAGTACCTCTTCAATTTTAAAAGAACCACTAGCTGAGGAGTAATCTTTAATGATTGAATCAGTTCCTAGGACTGTTGGAACTTTTGACATAGCTACGGATAGGGTACTATCGATTTTTGAATCGTTGCCAGGGTCTAAGAAAAGCACATCAAAAACCACTCTTTTTACACCAGCTGTTGAAAGTTTATTTAACAACTCCGCATGAATCTTCCTAGGCCAAGCCTGGCTAAGAGGGATGTTTAGGTTTTTGTAACTTGCCTCATCCATAGATATTAAAACAATATCTTGGGGAGCAATTTTGGATCCTCTAAGCTGAGACCATAGATCTAATGCCTTTGGCTCTATATTATCTCCTACTTGACTAAGTGAAGTCAGCAGATGGAGCAACGTTATTATGATTCCTAGTAGGGCAGAGGTTAGCCAACGTTTCATATGTTCTTATACAAAAGTATATTTATGCAAAGTGTAAGAAAAAATGGATTGATTAGACAGAGTAAATAAGAGAAGGTTTAGTAATCAACCATCTTTTAACTATAGGCATACCAAAAAGGGGATAAAGACGATGAGAAGCCTTCATTTTGTTTTAAGTGCATTGGCATCATTTAGCATTGTTGCATGTAATAGTAACAATAACACGACGAATACCTCTTATTTAGGGATCTGGGATGTCAGATATAATTTATCTACTGATGATTGTCAGCTTGTAACACCAGGGATTACAGGATTTGTCTCTGAACACGATATTTCTGAACTAGATGATGGAACAATGATCTTGACCTCAAATGATACATTTATAACTGAAGCCACAGCAACTCAGAGCGATGGCATATTGACTGCAATTGAAGATCTCTCAGGAGATCTTTTTGGAGACGGATCTTTTTGTACTCAGACATCCTCAGTTGGATATTCACAACTTAATGATAATGACGCTACTACACTCTTTGAGTTTAGGCTTGAATGTAATGATGGCTTTCTCTGCGTCTCTCAAGCATTGGGTCAGGCAACTAGGCGATCTTAGAAGAACCTAAAAAACTTAAAGTTCTCAAACTAGTTAATATCAAATGCAGGGGTAGTTGGACTGTCTTCAGTTGTTGATTTAACTTTAAATCCGGCAAGTTTTTTGTTTGCCTTCAACACCTCTTTTTTATTCTGATTTTCAATTGTGTTTGGCTCATTTTTAAGAGCCGCAAGTTGGGCTTTAATCTTAGCTTTCTTTTTTAAGTTCTTCTTTTTGCCTTTAGCAACGACTACATGAGCTACATAGTTTGCACTATAAGTTCCAACTGGAAGTTTTCTAGTAGCTTGAGTGTTTTTAGTGACAATCTTTTTAATCTTTGAGTTTGTTTTATTTGTAATAGTAGCTTGATACCTTACTTGGGGAGTCTTGTTCACTAATTGACCAGTAATATCGGTAAGAGCAAATGCTCCAAATGACTCTATGAGCGCACCGGAGAAATCTTCAAAAGTTAGGGTCACTGTTTTGTTCGAACTATCTACTCCTACTCCTGGAGGGGCATCGATTGTTGTAATCGGAGTTAATGGCGGGAAATCACCAAGCGCTAGATGGGTTGGCGCATTAAGTCCATCGCCTGTGCCAAGTATTGTTACTGCGGTGGGAGCAGGACCTCCAACACTTAAAGATAATTTTCTAACTTGACTAGTTTGAAGCTCCGTCCAGTAAGCTACTGAAGGAGTGACAGTAGAATCTATAGCCAACCCCAAGGGATTAACTCCTAAGGATATAACTGTAACAGGAGATCCTGAGGAGCCATCCATATTCGCCCTTTGAATATTTGTATTGGTACCATCTAGCCAATAAACTTTTCCATTAGGGATATCTAAAGCTAGATCGGGCATTTCAGTTGACATAAGTGAGGTGATTACGTTTTCAACATTTGTCCCATCAAGATTGGCACGCTTAACAGCTATATCAAAAATATCTGTCCAATAAATTTTTCCAGCAGTGACATCTAGATCAATTCCATCTGGACCATTTGCTGAGAGGCTTACATAAACATCCTCCATATTAGAGCCATCTACATTACTTCTTTTGATACTTGCTGGTGTAAATTTACTGACCCAATACAATTTCTGAGCAACTCTATCAATGGCGATGTCGTTTGGACTGAAAGCTTTGTCAGTTACTAGGGATTTTGTTTGACCTTTAAGATCCCCTTTAAAGATGCTGTTATTTCCTGGCTCTGTCCAATAAACTGTGTTGTTGTCTATATCAAGTGCGACACCATACGGAGAGGCAGTAAAATTTGACCCTATTTCACTTTTGAGATCTGTGCCATCAAGTTTAGATCTAAAGATTAATAAAGCTTGTGGATCTGTTGTATATAAATTAGCAGGGGCAGCTTGCAGGATGGCTGGTGTAAATAGAGATAGTATTAAGAAGAGCCCTAGAAAAGAGCATTGAAAAAGAAAATTGATCTGAGAAAGAAAATTTATCAAAGTAAGTCTCTGCATCATACCAGTAAGTCTATCATAGATATGGAGAAATGAAAACTTCTCATTCGATACTAAACGTATCTGAGGGCTCACTTCTCAGCGTTCTTTTCGCAGTCTTTGTTTTAGCTAAGGCTTTCTTAGCTTGAGCTGTTTGAATTTTGTTTTTAAGAGAAATTCTCTTGTTGGTCTTATTGATAGGCGTTTCTGCGAGCTTAGCTGCTAAGTCAGCAATTCGATTTTTAAGCTTAGTAGAAGCGCTAGTTTGCTTCGATTTTTTTCTCTTAATAACTGCAAGTCCTCGATAGTCAATTGACCAGGAGCCGATAGGTAGTTTTATTTTTGCTTGTCTATTCTTACTTATGACTCTTTTTGTAACGCCGTCACTTCTTCTTGCGGTTGCATCGTACCTAACTTGAGGGGTTTTGTTAACAAGTTGAGAAGAGATTCCTTCTGGGTAAAAGAACTCAATTGTAAATTCTTCAAAGGTTACATCCACCTCCTTTGAGTCAGCAGTTAAAACAACAGTTGGAGTTTGTGGGACTGTCTTTTCTGGAACGGGAGTAGGTGTAGGCGTAGGTGTAGGTGTAGGAGTAGGTGTTGAAGAGTCAAAGAAAAGATCAACATCAGTAGGGATTGTTAACCCATCAACTGATGTAAGGATAGTTTGGATTGAACCGCCAGCAATATTGTACCTTTGTACTCTTTGGGCACTAGTATCTGCCCAATAGACAGTTGGTCCATCAACAGAATCTACAGCAATCCCTTCTGGGGTAATGAGGGAATCCATTATTACAATTTCAGACCCAGTTCCATCAAGATTAGCTCTACTGACATTTCGATCTCCACTATCTGACCAGTAAATCTTAAGATTATCTTTATCGATAGACAGTCCAGATAGGGTTCCTGTTGATGGGATAGTAACGATTGCAACTACTCCAGAACCATCAGGATTCGCTCTAAAAATCATATCATTTGAAGGTTCAGTCCAATAAAACATATTGGTCGTAGCTTCGTAGGCTAGATCGATATTAGCTGATACCTCGCCAGTTGTTAAGATTATTGTAGGATTAGAGCCATCAATATTTGCTCTATGGATCATCTTAGAGCTCACCCCCTCAGCCCAAAAAATTCTTCCGTTTGTGAAATCAAGTGCTAATGCGTGAGGAGAAGTCCCTGATACGACAGTTTCTTGACTGGTGCCATCAAGATTGGCCCTCCTAATTAGTCCAGTATTCTGTTCGACCCAATAAATCTTATTCTGTGCAGAATCAAGAGCAATCTTAATTGGCTCAGATGGGGTAGGAGGAATTGTTGCAAGACCTACCCCATTCTTTGTTGCTTTAAGAATTTGGCCCAAGCCCATAACTGGTTCAGAGATATATATATCTGTGAAGTTAGCAGATGCTAGAGGTGCAAAGATTAGAGGGGAGCTGAATATAGTCGAAAGTAAGAAAATTTTTTTAATAATTCTCATAAGATTAAATCTTCATTAAAATTCATTAAAAATTAAACGACAACAAGACTTCACCAGCAATATCAGCCGCTACGAATTCCTCAAAGCCAGGAGATTGATCGTAATCAAACTGTTTATCAAAGATGTTATTACATTTAAAAACTATACTACCCTTACGGCTAGGAAATCTGTATCCAACACCAGTATCAACGATCCAAAATTGCGAATTGCCATCTTCAACAAAAAAACTACCATCTCGGTTTTGCTCTCGCCAAGTGGCCGTAGCAAAGCTAAACCATCCAGATGGATCAAAATACCTTAATGTAAAGCGAGATCTGTGTAATTTAAGGTCTTGATAAACATCTGGATCGGTTAATTCAGATTTAAACCAATCGTAATCTACTGTACCTACCCAGCGCTTAGAAAAAACCTGATACAGATATCCAGAGAGAAAGTCTTGATTAAAATGATCTTCAAATTTATCATCAAGTGTGGTCGTTGTACTTTGAGTTAAGGAATCAAAATCTAAGCTATATGTGGTGCGAGCTAGATTATCAGCTTCGATAACATCTCTGTGAGATCTTTCAACTCCCATATACGTTTTCTTTGCGATTTTGTAATCCAATCCAGTTGCGTATGTACGTGAACGTGCCCCAGAGAAATCATTGAATATCTGATTAAATCCACCAACTAGCGTCGGTTCAAGTGTTCCTGTATCTTCAAGTGCTGATTTTCTTAATCCTTCAAAGTAGGCACTTCTCCAAGTTAGATCAGGGGTAAGATAAACAGTGGTGCCAACTTTTGGGTTCCATCGGGATTGATCTGTCGTGGTATCAAGATAAGGTAAAACTACTCGATCCTCTACCTCTATGTTTGTATAGGAAACTCCCAAATTAAGATCTAACATTTTTGTTAGGTGTAGAGTCGGATAAAGGTATATGTCCTGAGATGTCAGATCAGGGGTTGATTCAGATCTAAGTTGTCTATCAATCCCAGGAAAAAGATCAAATTCATCATCTAATATAGTAGAACTTTCTCTTCGTTTTGGCTTAGCTGAATAGGATTCTGCTCCAGTTACAATAGTTAAAAATTCAGTATTCTTATAATATTGGGCGCTAAATCGCAGATCTCGAACATCTTCATTGGCCAGTTCATTTAAAGCAACGATCTCTTCAGTTGAAAATATCTCAGCATCAGAAATAATATCTAGCGCCATCGGTCGTTCCGCATAAGATCCAAAATGATTGCGGGCGTCACGGTAAGTAACTTGGGAAATAAATCCTGAGCCTGGACCAAATTTATGATGATATCCTAAATCAAGTTCATAGTTTTCAGAGATAACTTCATCCAATCCAGAATTATCTTGAACTGAGTGAAAGGCTTGATATCTGCCCTCGGTAATAATTCGATCTTTACTAGTTAACTGATATTGTCCAGCAGCCCTGAGCCTCTGATCTCTTAAATAATTATTATCTTTGCTACCGTTAGCATTGCCTGATTCTACTCCTAGCAAATATCCAAACTTCTCAGTACGACCGGTTAGGAATGCAGCAGGCACTGAGAGATCTTCATGAGTTGATCCACGATATCTTAAATCAACTTTTCTATTTGGTCTCTCAAAGAGAGCATTGTACTCATTTAAAGAAGCATCGCTTCCAGGATTTGAATATAAATTAAAACTAAGTGGGGATAGTAGATTAGTGATCGCTTTCTCAGACAACAATGCATCTGAAGTTTGAATAGTATTGTAACTTTCAGAGAGTAACTTGTGAGCGCTATAGTTGCCGTAATCTTTATTAATTGATTTGATTGCTTCAATCTGAGCAGCTTTTACGAAACCTATTGAGTTAAAAACTTCAGCCAGTCCGGCGCTTCGTACTGCGCTATCTTCATCTAAATATAATTTAGATCTATAAACAGCACGGTTGTCGTTTTTAGAAATTGAATCCTCAACGTCACTAAGTGCCCCGATGACATTATTTTGCGATAAGTAAGTATAGGCTCTATATAGGTGTGGAGTAGGATCGTTTGGGTCTAATGCTATAGCTCTTGCATATTCATTTAGAGATAAATTTTCTCTATCCTCTTCAAAGAAAGCTTTTCCTAAGTAGCTTCTATAAATTGCCACATTTGGCTCAAGGGCTGCCGCTACTTCAATGTCCTCTCTTCCGTCTTGAAGGAATCCTTGATTTATCTTTGCTAAACCACGACCAAGTACAGGGAGTGCTGAATTAGGGTTTAGTTCAATAGCCCTATTAAATTCTATAATTGCTTTTGCCGGTTCGTACTCTATTAGAGCTATGAACCCTAGAACTGAATGAGTAAGATCGTTAGAAAGTTGGGAGTTGTTATTTTCATTTATTACTCGTTTTGCTTCATCAATGGATCCTAGAGATAAATTAAGCTCAGCTAACTTTGCTCTAGCTACTGGATTACTTGGATTGATTAGTAACAGCTTTTCTATTTTTGATTTAGCACCAGGTAAATTAAAGGAAGCCTGATCAACGTATGCAGCACTAAGTAAGGCTGTAGTATTAAGTGAGTTAGAACTTATAGCTAGTGTAGAGAGTTCTCGTGCTTTTGCTTTGTCGTTTCTGACTAGATGTAAGATCGCATCATAAGCGTAGATATAAGAGAGAGATTGCCCATTAAAAGAGGTACTTTTCTGCTTAACACTTTGATGCAATTTTCTGAGATGACTTTCCGCGTCCTTTAACTTTCCTTTAGATAAGAGTTTTGATACCTCAATAATCTCTCCCCCTGTACTAGTTTTTCTAAGCTCAGCTAAGGAAGGTTTATCAGCAATAATTGGTATATTAATTGCCCATTGAACAGCATCGATTGGATTAATGAGTAAAGATTTTTGAGGAGCACTTCCTTTCTTTGTCGTAGCTACTTCATTTTGAGAGAGTGTTACTTGGCCATAGGAGTTCTTACACTCTACCGCACCATCTAGAACTGAGACTTTTGTTTGAGAGCTTGTAACTTCAACCGCAAATTCAGTCCCTCTAACCGCGGCGCTCACTGACGGTGTAATTACATTTGGAAAACGCTTTGGCTCTCGACTAAAAAAGAAAGCACTTCCAGAATCCATAGCAACATTTTTCTCTATATTTGAAGCAGCCTTGGTTGGCTCGAACGTCATAGATGAATTTTCACTCAATCTAACCAATCCACCATCAGTAAATAGGATCGCTGCTTTTCCCTCACTTAGTGTTCTTACCGTGTCCCCACTGTTAATTGCGGATCCCTCTGAAAGTTTACTCCAGGTGGCAGCGTTGGGATTTTTGATTTCGACAACACCTTGAGCAGAGAAAAGTTTGGCTATGCTCTCAGCCAATGCAATATCTGCTAAGGTTAGCGAGGTAAGAAAAAGAGAAACAATTAGATAATTTATTTTTGAACTCATATCTTTTTGAATTAATTGATAAATAAGTACTTTCATAAGATGGCACTTGGGTACTTTATTACTCTCAATTCATTCTGAGAAAGATAAAAATTCACTACCTATTGTTTTTTATAACTCTAAGAAGGGGAAAAAGGTCAATAATCAGTTATTTTTAAAACAATATCTCATTTATGTGAGCTCTTTGCAGAACAGATTGTGATTTATTTCACATCTTAATGACTCAAATTTTGTGATAATGACAGCTCAAACTTTAAAGACTGATCAGGAAAAGACATCAAGTGAACTTTAAGCAATTACCTTTAGTCACTACAATTCTAGATAAGCTGAAGAGAGATCTACCTAATGATCTCTACTACCATAACTATGATCATACACTCGATGTGATAGAAGAAGTTCTCTGTTATGCAAAGGGGGACAATTTAAATGATCGTGAGATAGAGCTTTTAGTTGTTGCTGCTGCATATCATGATGCTGGGTTTTTATCTCAGCGTAGAGACAATGAAGATCTTGGAGCTAAGATGGCTGAGGAGGCAATGAGCATAGCAGGTGGATATTCCGTTGAAGAGGTTGATCTAGTTAAGACAATGATCCTTGATACAAAGATGCAGGTAGCAGAAGGTGGATTTAAACAAATTCCAACTACACGTCTCTCCGGCTATCTTCTTGACGCTGATGTTAGTAATTTAGGGCGGAAAGATTTTTTTGATAAGGGAAAATTAGTTCTAAAAGAGCTAAACCTACCTTCGGCAGAGATGTTTTTAGAACATTCCCTTAATCTTCTTGAGGCACATCAGTGGCATACTGGGCCTGCAAATAGATTGAGAGAGGAGCAGAAACAGGAAAATATTAAAAGCTTAAGGGCATTAATTAATTCAAAGCAGTTTTTGCTGTAATTTTTTTGAGGCAGCTGTAAAGTCTTCTGCGCTAAACTCTTCCGGGGTTTTTAATGCTAAATACATTTGGTCAATTTCTTTTGAAAGTTTTTTCCAGGTCTCTTTATCGCTTGAAAGGATAGCAGAGATCCCCATTAGAACTTGCTCGGCTTCTTCATACTGAAAATGGGGAGTTGTCGCAGCTATGTTAACTATCATTTTAAGAAGTTTCGATCGGATGGTCTCTGAAATTTGAGCAGTTCTTATCACATGGTAAGCTTGATCTGTAAGTAAAGTTTCCATTGTAGAGAGAAGATTTGAAGCTTTTCCTTCTTTATATTGTTCATGAAGTAAAGCTAAGTTCTGCTCCAGACTTTTATAAAGAGACGGCTCTAAAACTGCTAAAGCATCTTTAATAACTAAAAGAGAAGATACGTTTAACTTTAATTCCCCAGGGCCATTTTTATATTCACGCTTTCTCCATTGGCCTTCCTCTAAAGAATGATGGCAAGCATAACAGTTAAAGAGTGAAAGTTCAGGCCAGATTCCTTTTCTGGATCTTGCTTCAGAGGATAGTACTTTTACTGATGCAATTGAGATCTCAATCTGCCCAATTAGCCAAGCTTTAATTGGATCATATTCCCCTTTTCGTTTTACATAATCCTGATCGTAATCCCAGTGTCTTGGTTGAGTCATACTAAAAGTATCTAACTCAAAACTGAGTCGAGGATGACCTGCTCCAATCATCCGATGATCAACAAACTTATCATCGTTACCGAAATGACAGCTAAGACAAAATTTTGCACGGGATTCAACGGAAACTAAATCAGTCATGCCACGATCTATATTATCGCTATGACTAGTTTTTGAGCTAGCATGAGAGGAGAGCCATTTTTCAGCTGGACCATGACAGTTTTCACAAGATACACCATCTTCAATTGCAAACTTGTCCCCATGTAACTTTTCACTAACATATGTCGAGTGGCATTTAAGACAGAGTGGATCTTTTGAAGGATCTTTAATTCCTAAATTAAATCCGATTTTTTTAGAATCTTCATTTGTTAATACGCGCCATGCTTTAGAGTGAGCGTCTTTTTTAGACCAGGTGACATACTCGTCTTGAAGTATATTGGATCCACTTCTTGGAGATCCAGATCCATGGCAGTTTGATGAGGCACACGTCGCAGCCCCCATATACTTATGAGTATCAGGAGCAGCTAATGAAGTAGTGCCTACTGAAAGAGTACTAAGAAGTATTATTGCGAATAAATAGAAAATTCGATTATGCATCACTCTCTCTTTAATGAACTTCAATGAGGTTGTCAGTAAGATTTTTACAATTAAAACAGCGGTTGAAATTATTGACCAGATTCCCCTATGTTCATGTCATTAAAGAGCTTTTCATTGCTTCGATTTTCCCTCTCACATATAGTTCCTCCAAAAAACGTTTACATAACGAACACTTCGTACAGACAGCTCTATGCCTGAACATTTTGATATTGCAATTATTGGCGCTGGCCCAGGTGGATTAGGAGCTGCCACTAATGCAGCAAATCATAAACTTTCTCATATCCTTTTTGAGAAAGCCGAAGTTGGAAATACCATATTTGAATACCAGCTTAGAAAGCATGTCATGGCTGAGCCAGGCAAACTACCTCTTAGGGCTCACGTTGCTTTCGAAGCTGGCACACGCGAATCAATCTTAGATAGTTGGAATGAGGCTTTAAAGAGCTTAGGCGTTAATCTTAAAAAAGCTGAAGTTAAGTCAATCGTAAAATCCGAAGAACATTTTGAGATTAAGTTTGGAGAGGAATCTATTACAGCCAAAAATGTAATTTTGGCTGTCGGAATACAAGGGGCACCACGAAAACTTGGTGTGCCAGGAGAGGATCTTCCTCATGTTGGATACACTCTTAGAGATCCTGACGCCTTTGTTGATAAGCATATCTTAGTAGTAGGAGCAGGTGATGCAGCTATAGAAAATGCGGTCGCATTATCTGAAAAAAATATTGTCTCTATTCTTAATAGAACCGAGGATTTTGCTCGAGCCAAGGATGGAAACATAAGTTTAATTATGAAAGCCATAGAAGCAGGGAAGATCCGCTGTTTTTATAACTCAAATATGGATCATGTTGAGGCAGGAAAGGCCTTTATTAATTCTGCTACCGAAGGACTTGTTGAAATACCATGCGATCAAATAATTGCACGAATAGGGGCAATTCCACCTCGTAAGTTTTTAGAGAGTTGCGGAATCGTTTTTCCAAATGCAGAAATTACCTCAGTACCTGTCGTTTCAAAAAATTATGAATCTAATATTCCGGGGCTCTATTTGGTTGGATCTCTAATTGGCTACCCACTTATTAAGCAGGGGATCAATCAGGGCTATGAAGTAATTGAGCACATTTTAGGAAATGAGATAGAACCTGCTGATCAGATTTTAATTGATGAGAAATTAACTCACCTTGAAAGGCCGGTTAGTGAATCGTTGCAGATGATCTCAGCAAATTTGCCGATCTTTAAAGATCTAAGTGAGCCGCAATATCGTGAGTTAATCATTGATTCGACAGTACATGTGGTGAAGAAAGGCCAGGTTATTTTTGATCGAAATGATTATACCGATACTTTTTTCAATATCATTTCAGGATCTGTTTTTATCCAATTACCTAACGATAAAACCATTGAGATGGAGCAGGGAACTTTTTTTGGAGAAATTGGATTACTATCTGGCAGGCGTCGAACTGCCACTGTTGTTGCTTCTAAGGATGGTTTGATCCTTGAGACTCCAAGAAAGCAGATGCTTAAGTTAATAGCCTCGGTAGACAGTATTAAACGAGCTATTGATTTAAAATTTATGAGTAATGCCTTAGCTACATCGATCTTTCCAGATGTTGAGGTTCATTACTTGGCAGATATAGTTACTGCGGCCAAAACGAAATTCTTTAAAAAGGGGGAAGTCCTATTTCGAGAAGGAGATCCTGGGGAGCAGTTGTATGTAATCCGAAAAGGTTCAGTAAAAATTTCTAGAAAAAACAAAAAAGGAATTGAGGTTACTCAAACTTATCTGGCCGCCGGTAATTATGTTGGAGAGATGGCACTTATAAAGGATGAGGTTACACCACGTAACGCTACAGTAACTGCAGCCGTCGCTTGTGAAACCATCGTAATAGATAAGGCCGATTTCCGTTTTGTTATAGATCGAAATCTAAATACTAAAAAAAGAATCCTCTCTTTAATTAAAGAGAGAGAGATAGAAAACATAACTGCTAGTCAAAATGAAAAGGTAGGGACCCTTCTTGATTTTATGCTTGGTCAAGGGGTTAGTGACGCTGACAATGTTCTTTTGATTGATTCAGATCTCTGTGTAGGATGTGACAATTGCGAAAAAGCATGTGCTGCAACGCATGGAGGATATACCAGGTTAGATAGAAAAGGTGGGAAGAGTTTTGCGGCTATTCAGATTCCGATCTCATGTCGTCACTGTGAAAATCCACTTTGCATGGTTGATTGCCCACCAGATGCTCTGGTTAGAAGACCTGATGGAGAGGTGATAATTCAAGACAGCTGCATCGGGTGTGGTAATTGTGTTTCTAATTGCCCATACGGTGTTATTCAGATGGTTTATTCGAAACCAGCGGAGCCTTTCTCGTTACTTTCTCTTTTAGGCTTAGGTAAAAAAGACGCCGCAAAAAGCAAGGGGCCTGCTAAGGCTGGAAAGTGTGATATGTGCTCAACTTTGCCGGGAGGTCCGGCTTGTGTCCGCTCTTGTCCAACTGGTGCGGCCATGAGAGTTAATCCAAGAAAAATGCTTGAAATAATCTCAGCTAAGCAAGGGAGGCTTGGGTGAGACAGGAGACAATTTTAAATTACAAAAATTTTCTCTGGCTCTGGATTCATCTGGGTGCACTGATAGTAGTGCTTATTATCTATGCACTTCATGATCCTATAGGAGCTCCAAATGGTGGGACCTGGTTAGGGTACAGTTATGGAATAATTGCTGCACTTGGAATGTGTGTTCTTATGTGGTTTGGCATAAGAAAGAGAAGTTTTTTTTCAAGTAAGACAACACTAAAAGGAGCGTTGGCTGTTCATGTCTGGCTCGGTATCTTTTTATTATTTCTAGTTCCTCTTCATTCGGGATTTAGTTTTGGGGCCAATGTTCACACCTTAGCTTACATATTAATGGTATTAGCTATCTTTACTGGAATTTGGGGAGCAATAAACTATTTCTCGTTAGCCCCTGAAGTAGGGTCGCACAGGGGGAAAGGAAATCTAAAAGAACTGTTACAGCAACTTGATATAATTTCATCATCTATAGATGCCTTAACTATTCAAAAGTCGAAAAAATTTATTGATCTGACTAGGATGTTTGATTTTACTTTTCAACCGACTTTAAAGCGTGCTTTATGTCAATCAATGATGTCTGCACCTGTACCTAGGGATGTTGCCGCATTTGTCTCAGATCTTAATCCCTCTGAGAAAGATGAAGGGGTAAACCTGATTGGGCTTATTAATCGCAAATATGAATTGGCAAATTTAATTATCGAGGAAACCCGAGTACATTTTTGGTTAAAGCTTTGGCTTTATCTGCATGTCCCGATAGCTGTAGCAGCATTTGCTGTTATGGTTATCCATATAATTTCAATCTTTTATTATCGTTAGATTGGAATGAAGCTAAAATATACAATACATACGATAAAAAAGAATGGTCAGACTGAGATCAAATCGAGTCAGTTTGATACTTTCCCAATTGTGATTGGAAGAGGTGGTGCCTCAGCTATCCTGCTTGAAAGTAAACTTGTCTCATTAGAACATGTCAGTATTCAGGTATCTGACAATGTTCCATATGTTTATGATCTTGATAGCAGTAGTGGCGTTTTCCTTAATAATGCTAAGATTGTTAATGCCAGGCTTAAAACCGGAGACATTCTTAAGCTCTCCGATATCTCAATCGCAGTTGAGATAGAAAATAACGAGATACACCTTACTGAGGAGAGAAGGGATGATTTGGATGTTGATCCGGAGGAGCAGGCCAACAAATTAGTAACAGCTCTCTCTATAGAAAGTCATATCCCAACACTTAGAAATCTCTGCTTAGGATTTGCAGGCATAGTAGCTATTCTATTTTTTATCCTACCAGTAATTGGAGTTAATAAAGGTTCTTGGAGTAGTGGGCCGATCTCAAATAATCATAAAATGATTGAGCAGGATTGTAGCGCCTGTCATGAAAAAGCTTTCCATGCTGTACCCGATTCAAAATGTATGAGTTGTCACGTTATGACTGATCACTCACCAACGTTGCCAAGATTAATTTCCGCCAATGAGGATTTAGATATAAGTTGCGCGACTTGCCACACTGAACATAATGGTAATCATCATTTAGTAGATCAGGCTTCTGCACTTTGTAGTAGTTGCCACGGAGATATTACTAATATTAATCCTGAAACTAAATTAGAAAATATCGATTCCTTTGATAGTCATCCTCAATTTAAAGCCTCAATACGGAAAGATTCTGAGGGGAAAGAATTCGCCCGGATTAGTCTTGAGGATAGGGAATCTCTGACTGATCCAACTCCAATTAAACTTAACCACAAGGTTCATCTTGAAAAAGGAATTCGCGGACCAGAGGGTGAAGTGGATCTTAACTGTTCTGATTGTCATAGATTAGGGAAAGATCGAAAAGTAATTGAGCCAATCTCCTTTGAGAGAGATTGTAAGAGTTGCCATCCACTGTCATTTGATGATCGACTTCCTAACAAAGAAGTACCACATGGCGATCCTAACCTTGTTTATAGTTACCTATATGCAGAGTATGCAAAATTAGCTCTTGGTGGTGGAAGTAGTCCCAAAGAGGATGAAGAGTTTAATGTAAGGAGAAAACCTGGATTTACAGTAGAAAGAGAGACGAGCAAAGTTGTTACTTTTACTAAATCAAACATCTCAAAAGAATCAAGAAGTGCCGAAGAGCAACTTTTTACTAAAACTGCTTGTCAATTATGCCATGTTAGTGTGGAAGTTAGTATCGAAAATAAGGATGTTAATTTTGATGGAACCCAGAGTCGGTTTAAATTATTGACACCGGAGATCCCAAGCAAATGGTTCCCGGCCTCTACTTTTAGTCATGGTGCACATGATGAGGTGCAGTGTGAATCTTGTCATAATTTAGCTACTCATTCAGTTGCCGAATCAACTAGCACAAAAGATCTGTTTCTCCCTGGGATAGAAACGTGTCAGGAGTGTCATAGTGCTACAGCTAGTAGCGGTTTTATTAAATCAAATTGCGTTATGTGCCACTCATATCATGAATCTTTGACTATGAATCATAATGAAAAGAGATCTCTTAAAGATATAGTTGTGTCGCTTAATAAAAGGAAATAGATGTTTAAGTCATTAGTTGTATTGATTGCGTCCACTGTTTGTATATTTGGTTGTGGAGGTGGTGGTAGTGACGGTGGACAGTATGGTCGAGCCTCCGGATTTAGTGGAGCTAATTATGGGTGTGCTGGTACCTGTACTAATTTTAACCTTACAACAGAAGATGTCACCAAAGTATTACAACAAGGCATCGCCGCAGCCGAGCAGTTAGGAGTCGCCGCAACATTTTCAATCGTAGATAGGGTAGGTAATGTATTAGCTGTGTATGCCATGCCTGGAGCTACTGCAATTACCACAATCAATGGTCAAATTGGCGCAGTAGGTGGACTTGAAGGTGTAGGCGTTCCTTCAGTTATCGCTGCAATATCAAAAGCTGGAACAGGAGCTTATTTAAGTTCACAAGGAAATGCTTTTTCAACTCGAACAGCCAGTCAGATTATTCAGGAGCACTTTAACCCAGGAGAAGGAAATCAGCCTGGAGGACCACTATTTGGAGTTCAGTTCTCACAACTGATCTGTGGAGACGTAACAACAATTAACCCTGATCTACTTGGAGGTATCTCAGCAGGTTCTAAATTTAAAGCTCCTAGATTGGTAGGACCTAGATCTTTACCACTTGGGCTTAGTGCTGATCCTGGAGGAATTCCCCTTTATAAATTTGGAGATGTAGTAGGTGGTATAGGTGTAGAGCTTGATGGAGCATACACATTAGATCGAAACATTATTGATACTGATAATTCCCTTGAAGAAAGAATCGCATTAATCGCCGGGCGAAATGGTTTTGAAATACCCTCAGAGAGAACAGGGGATAGGATTTTTGCGCTAGGAAAATCTTTAAGAACAGTGGATCTTAGTTATGATGATTTGGATCCATTACCTGAAGTTCTGCCAGTAATTGTAACGACTAATTTAATAAAGATTCCTTTTTATTTTGATGGAAACATTAAAGCTGGTGCTACGTTTGGTACTGCCAGTTCAGGTATTTTAAAAATAGAGCGAGCAGGATTAAGGGGCGCTATTTTGACTGACGAAGCTGGAACACCAAGATTTCCAACAAGGAGCGGTAAATCGCTTTTAGGCGGATTGGAGCT
>Ga0163149_10003234_pt1 | contig 18729 bp, 16 predicted proteins | sample OliLakLV19MP5G1_FD_148604 | JGI IMG/M metagenome (GOLD analysis project Ga0163149, IMG submission 148604) | Freshwater microbial mat bacterial communities from Lake Vanda, McMurdo Dry Valleys, Antarctica - Oligotrophic Lake LV.19.MP5.G1 | ecosystem: Environmental > Aquatic > Freshwater > Lake >...
GAGCAAAAAATATTTTAATCAATCTTAGAAACCCGAAAGCAAAGCTTGGGCAAAGTAAAAAGACTATTTTAATTCACATGAAGATGACAGGACATCTACTTTTTGGTCAGTACCAAAAAGTAGATGTAATTTCCAATAGTGGAATTAACAAGAAATGGAAAAATGAAATATGGATTCCAAACGAAAAAGAAAACTCCCCTCTCTGGGATCCTTTTAATCGCTTCGTTCATTTGGTTTTTTCTTTTTCTAATCCGAAAGCAAAACTTGGGCACATCGGCACACACCTAGCCCTGTCTGACGTTCGTAAATTTGCAAAAGTTACTCTTGAAAACACCGAGGGTATTATGGAAACAAAACACCTACACACACTCGGTCCTGAACCATTAGAAAAAACTTTTACTTTTAAAAAATTCTCCGAAAGACTTTTCTTAAAACCCGAAGGAAAAATTAAACAAGTTCTTATGGATCAAACTATCATTTCTGGTATTGGAAATATTTATTCTGATGAAATACTATGGCGTGGAGGGGTCCACCCAACTGAAAAAGTAAAAAATATTCCCCTAACAAAGATCCGACCTTTGTTTAAGGCACTGAAACACACACTCTCTAAAGGAATACGTTTAGGTGGAGACTCTACTTCAGACTATAGAGATCCATCTGGAAACCCTGGAAAATTCCACGGGAAACATATGGCTTATCAAAGAAAAAATGTTCCCTGCCTTAAAAAAGGCTGTGGTGGTATTATGAAAAGGATTATTGTAGGAGGACGTAGCGCTCACTTTTGCGACATACACCAAGAGTTATTTAGTAAATAGTAGGTAGTAAATTAATAAACAGACCAAAAAAATGAAAGGTAATGACGTATTATTTGTGGTATTTTTTATCGGCATTGGCATTGCTGCACTTCTTTCTGGTGGAGCAAAAAGCTCCGGAACACAAAATAAAGTTCCTGTTTTTTCAAGTGGAAGCTCTGCAAACGGTAGTTCTGTAAACAGAAATCCAACCACAAATAAACCAGTAACTGAAAAAACTATTGCTCAAGAAATAAAAAAAATTGAACGGAGTGTTGAAGAAATAGCAAAAGAGATTACAAAACTAGAAGAAAATCAAAATGCCTCAACTTATAAAGGAAGTATTTCAATGAGAATTTCTGGAAGAGCATCGAGCGACCCTATAAAAGAATACATAACCCTAGAAGCCTCTTCAAAAAACAAAGAACCTATAAACATAACTGGCTGGCAACTAAAAAGCCTTTCCACAAACAAAAATGTCTCAATTAAACAAGGTGTGTATCTATTTTTTCCTCAGTCACAAAATCCTGAAAGTGACATCTACCTTAACCCAAACGACAAAGCCTATATTTCAACAGGAAGATCACCGATGGGAATAAGCTTCAAGGTTAATGCGTGTTCGGGCTATCACTCACAATTTCTTTCATTTACACCTTCAATTCGACAAGAGTGCCCCCTTGCACGAGACGAAGTAAATAAAATACCAACAAGTCCTGTTAATGATTCTTGTTTTGATTTTATTGATAGATTTCCAAAATGTCGCACGGAAGTAAATTCTCTTCCATCTAATTTTACGTTTGAATGTCGGAATTTTATTTTAGAAAAAATGACATACAGCTCCTGTATTAATACCCACAAAAATGATGCTGATTTTTATAAAAAAGAATGGCGAGTTTATCTTGGTAGAGATGAATCACTTTGGAAACAAAAACGTGAAACTATAGTACTTCTTGATAACCTAGGAAAAACAGTCGCTTTAGTTACTTTTAGGTAATACTAAAAAGAGCAATTCCTCCTGCAACCGACACATTGAGAGACTCCTTTGTCCCCTTCATAGGTATTTCAATAATCTCATCACAAATATCTAAAATATCTCTTGAAATACCCTCTACTTCATTTCCAAGAAGTAAGGCTCGTGGGGATTTTTTATCCGCATTCTTAAAATTAACAGACTTAGTATCTTGCTCAACAGCAGATACAAAAACACCTTCTTTTTTAAGACGCTCAATGAGTAATTTCACATTACTTACCTTTTCCCATAAAACTTCCTTTTCGGCGCCCAAGGAAACTTTTATAAAATCCTTGCGAGGACGCTCAAAACGATCGAGTGGTGTTGGAGTATACCCTGTTAGGAATATTTTATGTACACCCACAGCATCAGCGGTTCGAAATAAAGAACCCACATTATGGACACTTCGGATATTGTGGAGAATTAAAAAAATTTCTGAATTTTTCATAGATACAGAATCCAAAATAATTTGGATTTTCTTAACACTTGTCCGCCCACTAGGAATCGAACCTAGGACCTTCTCCTTAAAAGGGAGCTGCTCTACCAGCTGAGCTATAGGCGGATATTCAAAAAACCACAAAGGGTTGTAAGAAAAATATAACAGAAAAATACAAAAAGTCTATTCTTATCTACAAAGACAGTAACACCCTTTCTAGTCCTACTTCAAAATCAACCCTACCTTGTCTTGCTTCGTGATATACACGGACCATATTAAATGAGAGATTTTCAATCTCTTCTATTTTATATTTTTGTAGAGCTTGTTTTGTTTTAGAAAAAACAAAAGGTTTTAAACCTGCTTCTTCTGGATTTTTTGATTTACTCACCAAAAGCATATTTTTAACCTGCCAATACAAAAGCCCGTGAATTTCTTCTATCTCTTTTCCTAAGGCCAAAGCTTCCCGATACAGAGTCCAAAGTTTTTTCTTATCCTTTAGAACTAGAGTGTCAGTTAAACGAAAATCTCTTTTATCTTCTCTTGCAACATCTGAATATTCTTGAATTTTATCAGCATGTCTTTCAAAAGCTTGAAGTGTTTTTTTTGATACAGAGGTACTTAGAATAATAAATACATGCGATGAATTTTTCATATCTTTTGCAAAATCTACAACAGTCGCAAGGTCATCAGCACTAAATGCCCGAATATCAACACATACAATATAGTTACCCATAAACAAACCTTGGCTTTGCAATAACTCAACTAAACGATCTTTATGCCAACCTTCAGTATTTAAGGTAAAGATTGAAGCGTCAGGTTTTTTAGCAAGTAAATTTTGCGCCAAGCTATATGCTTTGTCGTGAGTTTTTACTGTATTATTTCCGTGAAAAAGATACAACATATACCATGTATCGTATAACATGTAACACAATATTACACGTTACAAGCTAAACACTTTCCATCTCCCCCCAATTTTTTCCAGCCTTAGCGTTGGCAATAATTGGAACGCCCAAAGACTGTTCATTTGAAAGTACTGATTCCATAATTTTCTTTATATCTTTAACCGCCCCACCCACCTCCCCTTTCTTAATCTCAAAAACTAATTCATCATGAACTTGAAGTAGCATCTTGACGCTTTTTTCTATTTTCTTTGCATTCACATACTCAGCGACCTTAACCATAGCAATTTTAATTATGTCCGCAGCGGTTCCTTGAATCGGCGCATTAATAGCCATACGCTCTGCAGAAGCTCTCACAAACGGCAATGATGACTTGAGACCTTCAAAATATCTCTTTCTGCCAAATAAAGTTTCTGTATACCCATTTTTTGTTGCCTCAATTTTTACTTCATGCAAATAATCTGCCAATGTTTTAAAGGTATTGAAATAACTTGCCAGAAATTGCTGAGCCTCCTCTCGTGAAGTGTCCAAATTTACTTTCAGAGCATTCACACCCATACCGTAGAGAATTCCAAAGTTTATAACCTTAGCCTTCCTTCTCATTTCATGATCAACCTTATCTTGGGGAACATTGAATACCGAACTTGCAACTGATGCATGAATATCACCTCCAGATTTAAAAATATCAATAAGTTTTTTGTCTTTAGACAATATAGCGGCGACCCGTAATTCAATTTGAGAATAATCAATCGCTACCAATTCAAACTCTTCCTCTGCAATAAAAGCATTTCGAATTGCCCTTCCTAGATCTGTTTTAATTGGAATGTTTTGAATATTTGGATCTTGAGATGCCATACGTCCAGTACTACTTCCCGCTTGCAGAAAATGACTGTGGAGACGATTCTCTTTATCAAGAAGTTTAGGAATACTGTCTATGTATGTTGAAAGCAACTTTGTAAGTTCCCGATACTCAAGTACAGCAGGAACAATCTGATGCATATCCTTTATCTTTTCAAGCTCAGACTCTTTAGTTGATTTTGCACCAGTACCTGTCTTTTTTTGATTTTTTATCTTTAACTGAAGTCTCTCAAATAAAATTTCTCCCATCTGTTTTGGAGAACTGATATTAAATTCAATCCCCGCAAGCTCCCATATCTTTTTTTGGAGAACCTCAACTGTTTTGTGATATGTTTTTGACAACTTTTCTAAATAAGCCTTATTAACCTTAATTCCCCACTTCTCCATATCTTCCAAGACAGGAATAAGTGGTTTTTCTATATTATTGAAAACACTTTCAAGGTTTTGTTTGTGTAATTCAGAAAAAATATGTGTTTGAGCTTCTTTAAACGATCCAGTATCAGAAAACTGCAACATGTCTTTTGTATCTGGATCGAGAATGTTTGAATTAGTAAGCCAGAGCGCAACACTCGCCTCTTTTAGTTCTTTTGGATCAATATCCTCTATCACAATTTCTTTTTTCTCTATGTTTCCATCAAGATTTCTAACTCGCTCACCAAGTGTTCTGAATTCCAACTCTTTAAAAAGCTTCAGTACTGGCTCTGCATTAAAATCTTCCTTCCATGGTTTTTGGGGCAAACTAAATTCAATTGGTGCATCGCGACGAATCGTTGCAAGCATTTTACTAAAGAGCGCCTCCTCTTTGTTTTCAATAAGTAAGTCGATAATTCTTTTTGTAAGACCAGCCTTCTCTAGTTTCTCTCGACTTTTTTCAAGTGTTGTATATACATCTTCAACTGTGCCACATGTTGTAAGTAAAATTGTTGCTGTCTTTTCTCCAATTCCTTTTACCCCAATAATATTGTCCGAAGGATCTCCTCTAAAACCCTTATAGTCAGGAATAAGTTCAGGACCAAAACCAAACCTATCCTTCACCGCTTTCTCATCATATAAAATCGTATCGTTAATACCTTTCTTTAAAGTAAAGACTTGAACCTGTTTACCTGAAACTAATTGGAGTGTATCCATGTCGCCAGAAGCAATAATAATTTCTACATCAGTATCATCCTTAAGTATTTCAACAATTGTTCCGAGTATGTCGTCAGCCTCAAAACCAGCGACAGAATACATTGGAATATTAAACGCTGTGAAAATATTCTTGGAGCTTTCAAGTTGTGTTACAAGTGCGTCATCTGCTTTTTTTCTACCTGCTTTATAGTTTTCATATGCTTCATGACGATATGTTGGCCCAGGCAAATCGTAACAAGCAACAATGTAGTCTGGTTTTAAATCAGCAACAATTTTTAAAAGCATTGCTGAAACACCATAGAGTGCTCCTGTTGGAGCGCCCTTACTTGAAGAAAAGTCAGGGAGCGCATGATATGCCCGATGAATAATTGCATGAGCGTCGAGCAGTACAAGACGTTTAATGTCGCGTACCTTTCCACTTTCGTCTTTCTTTGTTTTTTCTTTTTTATCTTTCATTTTTTATATGTATCTCCCTTGTGTTTTCATCTATAAAAGTAAATGTAATGTACATAGCATTTTTTGGCATAATTCCTGAAACTTTTTCTGGCCATTCGATCAAAATCAAATTGTAAGGATCTCTAACAATCTCTTCCCAACCCAAATGAAGAAGTTCTATTTCTTTTTCTAAACGATATGCGTCTATGTGTATCAAATGTTTAAAACCACTTTCTTCGGGAAGTTTGTAAATTTTCTCAATAACAAATGTTGGACTTGTAACTGTTTCCGTTACACCGAGAGTTCGTGCAATTTCCTGAGTAAATGTTGTTTTTCCACTTCCTAAGTTTCCTGAAAGACCAACAACAGAAGCTGTCTCTTGCGGTTTTAAACTCACAACAAAACTCTTTGCTATATTCTTAAATTCCTCAATATTGTGAGTCTGTATCATTATTTTAATCTTATCATATAGGGCTCTATTCAAGGGTTTATATAACTTGACTTATTGGTATAAAATATGATATAATATATATAGAGGTTAGGGAATGAAATGTTCATACCCGCCCATCAAAAAAACGGCTTTTCACGAAAAGATAAGCCCATGTTGAAGTTCCTCGCAATCGTCGTAATTCTCGCGCTCTCCTCCAGCCTTCAAGCTGAGGATCGCCCAATTGTTCAAGGGACTTACTACCACCACAATCGTGTGGACGGTGTGGTCCATGCAAACATTCGGTACTCCTTTGGGGAGAGGCGGTACGAGGAGTACTACCGCGAGAAGGATCGTCTTCTCCGCGCTAATACCTCAGTCCAGAGGGACCCGCACTATGTGCGGATCGGTGACCGGAGCCGGCAGGTAGTTGCCCGCGGTGTTGTGACACGAGTCACAACATACGTGCCACCGGCGAATCATGCCGCGCCGCCGATCCTTGGGCCAATCGCCCAAGCGTTCGGCCTTGTTAAGGCGACATCGGGACCAGCAACCTGCCAAGGTGAGCAACCCGCACCCCAAACATCCCTTCCCCCCTCGAAAATCATTCAAAACTCTCGAGGGGAATGGGTTCAGGTGTTTCAAGGAGGGGGAGCTGTGCGGCTCCCCAACTATCAGCCATAAAAATGCCAGCCATGGCGCCCCACGAAGTTCTTCGGAACTTTGTGGGGTTTTTTATATAAAAAATAGCACATAGTTTTATTTTTTATCTCTACTTTGCCCGCAGGCAAGTTTTATCTTTACTCTTCTCTCTTTTATTGCAATTGCGGAGAATACTCCGAAACTCTGCTTCGGGGTCCGATCCACATATACAGGAAAAGTCGGCGGAGCCGACACTTATCCAACAAAGTTTTCCTTGTTATCTTGCCTAATACCCTACCTGCTTGCAGTGGTGATAAGACGAGGTAAAAACTTTATCGTAAAAACCTCTTAATTTTACTCTTTCTTTACTCTTTTCTCCTTAATCTTTACTCTCTTCCTATGCTACAATTTCTCCATGGTTCCACAATTTGACGAAGAAAAGCAAACAAAAAAACTAGAAGAACTTCGCCGTGGCGAAGAAGAAGACCTCGCCCGATTACTTTCAGAAAAGTATGACGTTGCGTATGCAGACCTTACCCTCCTCCCTATTGATATGGACGCCCTTCGTATTGTCAAAGAAGAAGAAGCCCGAGCTCGCGACGTTGCGGTGTTTAATGTTCAAGACAAAAAAAATATTTCTGTCGCAGTTCTCTCTCCACAAAACCCTAAAGCATTAGAATTTATAGAAGATTTAAAAAAACGTGGCTATATTCCACATATTTTTATGGTTTCTAGACAAAGTCTCGCGAAAATCTGGGATCGCTACAAAGACCTTTCGTTTTCATTTGAAACAAAAAGTGGATCTCTTGATATTTCAAACGAAGAAATCGTCACATTTCTAAAAGAAGTAAAAAGCCTTAAGGATGTTCAAAAACTTATTGAAGAGACCCTTTCAATGAAAAAAGCCTATCGAGTTTCTCGTATCGTAGAAATCATTCTCGCAGGAGCTATTGCCACTGGATCATCTGATATCCACATTGAACCTGAAGAAGATTATGTACGTCTCAGATACCGTCTTGATGGAGTACTCACCGATGTAACGAAGTTTGATAGTGAAACCTTTAAACTAATTCTTTCACGAATAAAGCTACTTTCTGGTCTCAAATTAAATGTAAAAGACAGTGCTCAAGATGGACGCCTTAGTATTAAAGTTGGAGAAGATGATATTGAAATCAGAACTTCAATGCTTCCAGGGGCATATAGTGAATCAATCGTACTTCGTGTTCTTAATCCAAAATCAATTGCAGTTCCTCTTGAGGAGCTTGGTATTCACCCTCGACTTCTCGCTGAGCTCGAAAAAGCACTCAAAAAGCCAAACGGCATGATCCTCACAACCGGCCCTACTGGCTCTGGTAAAACCACAACCCTCTACGCATTTCTGCGAAAAATACACAACCCAGAAATTAAAATAATTACCATTGAAAACCCTATCGAATACCACCTTCCTGGTATTGTTCAAACTCAAACAAATGAAGAGAAAGGCTACACCTTTCTTGAAGGACTACGAAGTTCACTTCGACAAGACCCTGACGTTATTATGGTGGGTGAAATCAGAGACTCTGAAACGGCTGAAATTGCGATTAACGCAGCTTTAACTGGTCACTTGGTATTCTCTACCCTTCACACTAATAACGCTGCAGGATCATTCCCTCGCCTCATTGATCTGGGGGTTAATTCAAAAGTTATTACCTCAGCTATAACGGTTTCATTGGCTCAAAGACTTCTGCGAAAACTCTGTCAGTTTTGTAAAAAAGAAATTCCACTTGAAGGAACAGATAAAGACATTATTGAAAAAGTCATCTCTCATATTTCAGACAAAACATATTTAGAAGGAGTTACAACAGAGACCGTTTGGAAAACAGACGGATGTGAGAAATGTAACTTTAGTGGATACAAGGGACGAATCGGTATTTATGAAGCAATTCTTACTGATGAAAATATCGAAACAGTAGTGAATCAAAATCCAAGTGAACGTGAAATTAGAAAAGCAGCTGAACCACAACACCTTCTTACTATGGCTCAAGATGGAGTATTAAAAATACTAAACGGAACAACTTCTCTTACTGAACTTTCTCGTGTTATTGACCTTGATAGTGAGAAATAAAGTTTTACCCCATCCTATCCATAATGTAGAGCGTTGCAGTGTTGGGCGAGGCGACGAGGAAAACTTTGTTGCGGGAGATTCATTCCTATCAACATCTTTTTTTAATGTGCGGAGAATACCTTAAAGCAAAACTTCGGAGTATTCTCCGCAATCACAATAAAGCCCTCACCTCTCCTTAAAACAGAACTTCATTCGCTATATTTTCTATTTCACCCACTCTACGTTGGTAATAATTCTGTACAGGGAGCAAGCACTATTGTTGAGTACTAAAAAAGGTTGAAAATCTGGTCTGTTAGAGCGATAATGTTTTGAGAGAAACAAAAAAACACCCTTACGGATGCTCTTTCAATTCCAAAACACAAATCTCTAAGCAATACTTTCAATACGAGACTAAAAGCTAGCGAACTTTCTAAGGATACTTTCAGAGATCTTGCGCGAAGCAGGCACCAAAAGGTCCTCGAGAATAAGCTAATAGGTCAGAGACCTCTTTGCTTAGAGATTTGTGGTTTGGATAACAAATCTTCTATTTAATTTTCAATATTAAGATACTAGCACGTTACAAATAAAAAGTCAAGGACTCTACGTATTAAACGGCTTTACATAAGGATTTTAAAATACTAAAAATCTAAGACTTTTAGTATTTTAAATGATATACTTTCAAAGAAAAAAGCGCCTAATGCGCAAGGACAAAAGTTATCATGACACAAAAAGAAAAGCAAGAGGGTGAGGTAGAAATAAAAGATAGGGATTTTTTAGACCAAACATTACGACCTGATGGTTGGGCTCATTATATTGGACAAGAAAACACCAAGAAAAATATTCAGATTCTCCTTAAGGCTGCAGAAGAAAGAAAACATCCACCGGAGCATATTCTTTTTTATGGACCTCCAGGACTTGGCAAAACAACTCTAGCCCATTTAATAGCAAAAGAGATGGGTGCTCAAATGAAAGTAACCTCAGGACCTGCTATAGAAAAAATTGGTGATCTTGCCTCTGTTCTGACAAATCTTTCTTCGGGAGATATTCTTTTTATAGACGAAATCCACCGCTTAAACAAAACAGTTGAAGAAATACTCTACCCCGCAATGGAGTCAGGATCTTTGGATATTATTATCGGCAAAGGCCCTTCCGCTCGAACAATCCAGCTCGAACTTCCTCCATTCACACTCATCGCTGCAACAACGCGCGTTGGACTTATTTCTTCCCCTCTCCGATCACGTTTTTCTGGCGGTTTTTTTAGACTTGAGTTTTATACAGAACCTGAAATAGAAAAAATCATTACTCGTTCAGCGACCATACTTGGAATACAACTAGACGCAGAAAGCGCAAACCATATTGCAAAAAGAAGCAGGAGAACACCTCGAACAGCTAATCATTTATTAAAAAGAGTTCGAGACTATGCTCAAGTTCATAAAAAAAATATTGAACCTACCGTTGTCATAGACGCTCTTGAACTTTTAGGTATAGATACCCTTGGACTTTCTCCTTCAGATAGGTTATTCCTCGAGGCACTTATAACCAAGTTTGATGGTGGCCCAGTAGGACTCAATACCTTGGGAGCTGCCTTATCAGAAGATCCAGGAACCCTTGAAGAATTTAATGAACCCTACCTTCTTCAAATTGGTTTTATTGACCGAACCTCACGAGGACGCGTTGCAACACCGAAAGCATACGAGCATTTAAAACTAAAACAAAAGAAACTATTGTAGTCTTTATTTTATTATCTTTTATTTTTAATCTCTCTTTATGGCAGGACATAATAAATATTCAAAAATAAAGCACAAGAAAGCATTAACGGATGCGAAAAAAAGTAAGATATTCTCGAAATATTCTCGACTCATTACTATGGAGTCACAAAAATCAGGTGGAAACACCTCTTCACCAAATTTAGAAAATGTTATTCGAAAAGCTCGTGAGTCAAATATGCCAAATGACAGCATTGAAAGAGCGGTGAAAAAAGGACTGTCCAATGATGTGGAGTCACTCGAATCAATCACCTACGAGGGTTATGGGTATGGGGGGTGTGCTCTTATTATTGAAACGTTAAGTAGTAATAGAAATAAAACAGCTCAAGAAATACGTCATATTTTTTCAAAAAATGGCTTCGTTGTAGCAAACCCAGGATCAGCGCTTTGGGCATTTAATAAAACAGAAGATGGCTTTACTCCAAACACCACCATTCCACTTGAAGAAGCTGATGTAGAAAAACTAGATTTGTTGGTTGAGGAGTTTGAAGAGAATGATGACGTTCAACATGTCTACACAAATGCTGAATAAAAAACCTTTACGAATCTTAGGTATAGATCCTGGATATGGACGATTAGGTGTTTCTATTATCGAAAAAAATAATTCTAAAGATATTTTAGTTTTTTCTACATGCATAACCACAAAAAAAGAACTTGGAATATCCGAAAGAATTTTTGTTATAGCGAAAGAGATTGAATCTCTTATTATAGAACATAAACCGACAGAAATGGCTATAGAGACACTTTTCTTTAATACCAATCAGAAAACTGCCTTTATGGTTGCTGAAACACGTGGTGCCCTACTCCTTACTGCAATTCGCGGAGGACTTACAACGTTTGAATACACACCTGCTCAGATAAAAAACGCCACAACTGGTTACGGTAAAAGTGACAAAAAAGCCATTATTCTTATGATCCCAAAACTCATTACCCTTACAAAAAAAATAGATCTTGATGATGAGTACGATGCAATCGCTATTGCCTTAACTCATAGTGCCTGTCGAAAAATAAACCTCTCCTAACTTATCCACACCAAACACCTATTTGCAAAAAAAACAATATCTGATACAAATGAGGAATCCTGAAAAGGATATGGTCGTTTAATTTTTATTTTTTTAAAAAAATCATACTATGAGCGAAGAAGAAAAAGATGTGAATAATGCGGACGAAGAGGACGAGGAGGACGATGCAGACAAAGACGAGGAGGACAAAGAAGAAGACTCTGAAGACTCTGAATAATAAAAAAACCGCCCTTCAGGGCGGTTTTTTTATTGCGATTGAAGATAACACATCTTATACAATCTCAATCTTTATAAATCTTTTTTTACCTATTTTAAAATCTCCTGACTCAACCTTACTATACGGATCTGTTATTTTTCTACCTTCAGGTAATTTTGCAATCGCACCCTCATCAACAAGTCTCCTCCATTCGCTTTTTGAAGAAAGTATATTTGATTCAACAAGCACATCTCCCAAAAGGGTTTCTTTTGCAACGTGTATTGTTTGTATATTTTGTGGAACACCTCCTTTTTTAAAAGTTTCTATAAAATCAAATTGTGCTTGTGTTGCCATATCTTCTCCGTGATATATTTCAACCACTCTATACGCAAGAATCATCTTAATATCTTTTGGATTTGTTCCATTTTTAATATGACTCTCAAAATCCTGTATCTCCCCTTCTGGAGTATCTGTACATAATAATAAATAATCACTAATAAGCTCATCTTTAATGGACATTATTTTTCCAAACATCTGAGCTGGTTCATCTCCAACATTTATGACATTACCCCAACTCTTAGACATCTTTCTTCCATCTGTACCCAGAAGCATTTTTGTAGTTAATACATCTTGCTCTTCTTGATTAAAATATTTTTGAATTGTTCGTCCTGCTTTTACATTAAAAAGCTGGTCAAATCCTCCTATTTCTACATCAGCTTCAACCATAACTGAATCGTATCCTTGCATGAGGGGGTATAAAAACTCTCGGAGTGATACTTCTTCACCTTTATCAATACGATCTTTAAAATTACGCCTACTGGACATTTGTTGAACCGAAAATGTTTCTGCGAGCTCAGCAACCTTTTCAAAAGTTAACTTAGAAAGCCATGTACTGTTGAAGTAAAATTCAGCAGAAGAGAGGTCTATAATTTTACCAACTTGTATTTTGTATGTTTTGAGATTTTTTTGTATCTCTGAAGCATTTAACATTGGGCGCTTAGAAAGTTTATCTGAAGGGTCTCCAATACGTGCAGTAAAATCACCAGTAATAAAAACTGCTTCGTGACCTAAATCCTGAAAAGCTTTCAGTTTACGGAGAGTTACAGCATTACCAATATGAATTTGCGACCCTGTTGGATCAAAACCAAGTTTTACTCTAAGTCTTTTTCCAGACCTAAGTTTCTTCTCTAAGCTTTCTTTAACAAAAACATCTTCAACACCTCGAGTAAGTAGGTCATTAATCTTATTTGAGTCAGTTATAATAGTCTTTTTCTTGAAAAACATAATCTTAATGTATCACAGTTTGTGCTGTTTTTCTAAGCTAGAATAGGCAACTTACTTCGTGATAGGATGTACTTATATGAGTCTTTTGCAAAAATTTATACCTCGTCGTTTTCAAAAAAAGAAGAAGGAGGGGTGGTTAAAAAAACTCCTTATTACACTCACCCTTTGGGGTGGTGTTATTTTCATACTCCTTAGTGGTTTTGTCTTCTTGTGGATATCAACCTTTAAAATGCCTGACTTAAACTCTTTTGAGGAGCGCAAAATCACTCAGTCAACAAAAATTTACGACAGCACAGGTGAAATACTCCTTTATGATGTATTTCAAAACATAAAAAGAACCATCATCCCCTTTTCTGACATATCTCGACATGTAAAAAACGCAACAATTGCAATTGAAGATACTGAATTCTACGAACATAACGGTATTAAACCAACAGCTATAGTACGCGCTGTTCTCACCAACTTGTTGAGTGGAAAACTTTTAAGCGGACAAGGTGGTTCAACAATAACCCAACAAGTTGTAAAAAACTCACTTCTTACAAATGAAAAAGCTGTTTCAAGAAAATTAAAAGAGTGGGTACTTGCCTTAAAACTTGAACGTGTAATGGAAAAGGATTCCATTCTTAATTTTTACCTTAATGAAATACCGTATGGAGGAAGTTTGTATGGTGTTGAAGAAGCAAGTCAGGCTTTTTTTGGAAAAAGCGCGAAAGATCTTAGTTTAACTGAATCTGCTTATGTTGCAGCTCTTCCACAAGCACCTACTTACTACTCCCCTTATGGTAATAACCGACAAGCTTTGGAAGACCGTAAAAACCTTGTGTTAAAAGAAATGCTTAAGCATGAATTTATAAACCAAGAAGAATACACAAAGTCAGTTGCTGAAAATATTGAATTTAGACCTCGAGAAAGTTTTGGAATAAAAGCACCTCATTTTGTTTTGTTTGTTAAGGAATATCTTGAAAAGAAGTATGGGCAAAAAATTCTTGAAGAGGGTGGTCTAAGAGTTATCACAACCCTTAATTACAATCTTCAGGAAAAAGCAGAAGAAATCGTAAAAACATACGCACTTGAAAATGAGAAAAAATTTAATGCGTCAAATGCAGCTTTAGTTGCAGTAGACCCTAAAACAGGGGGTATTCTCACTATGGTTGGCTCACGTGATTATTTTGATAAAGAAATTGACGGCAACTTCAATGTAACCCTCGCGAAACGACAGCCAGGATCCGCTTTTAAGCCTTTTGCGTACGCAACAGCTTTCATGAAGGGATATACCCCTGAAACAGTTTTATTTGATGTACAAACAGAATTCTCAACTGAATGTAACCCTGATGGCACACAAAAATACTCAAGTGCTGTTTGTTACAAGCCTCAAAACTATGATGGAGTATATAGAGGTCCTATTACTATGAGAAATGCTCTTGCTCAATCCATAAACGTACCTGCTATAAAAACACTCTATCTTGCTGGTATGAAAAATGTATTAAGACTTGCAAAAGATATGGGTGTACAAAGTCTTGAAAACATAGGGCGGTACGGACTTACATTAGTTTTAGGAGGTGGTGAAGTAACTCCTTTAGAAATCACTTCTGCGTATGGTGTTTTTGCGAATAATGGTTTGAAAAATCCCCACACAGCAATCCTTGAAATAAAAGATTCTGAGGGATATATACTTGAGTCGTATACAAAAAAAGAAGTTCGAGTGTTGCAAAAAGAAATAGCCCTCACTATTTCAGACGTTTTAAATGATAATACAGCCCGAACACCAGCTTTTGGAGAAAGATCCTTCTTATACTTCCCTGGCCACGATGTGGCGGTAAAAACAGGTACAACAAACGATTACCGTGATGCGTGGATTGTTGGATACACACCAAATATCTCTGTCGGTGCGTGGGCTGGAAACAATGATAATTCTCCTATGGATAAAAAGGTTGCTGGTTTTATTATTGCCCCAATGTGGAATGCTTTTATGAATAAAGCACTCTCAGAAATCAAAAATGAGCCTTTTGAGGCTATAACAAATACACACTCATTAGAATTAAAACCAACACTTCGTGGAGAATGGAGAGGTGGAGATTCAATTTTAATAGACACGGTATCTGGAAAATTAGCAACAATATACACACCTGAAGAAACATTAGCTGAAAAAACTTCTGGTGGTATACACAACATTCTTCATTGGATTGATACGGAAAGTGTACTTGGTGAAAAACCAAAAAATCCACAAACAGACCCTCAGTATAATTTATGGGAATATGGTGTACGAAAATGGGTAATTCAAAACAGTATTATTGAGAATTTTGAGGTTTTACCCACAGAGTATGAAACTATACATAACCCAGAATACAAACCTATAATCTCAATAATAGAACCTACTTTAGGGAGAATTGTTTCAGGTAATGACCGTTTAATGGTTCAATTCTCTTATACAGGAGCTTATAATCTCAAAAAAGCTGATTACTATCTTAATAATAGTTTAATTGGATCAAGTTTAAATAACTTCTTTGTTTTCACACCCAAAGATGTTGGTATAGTACAAGGGGTAAATACCTTACGTGTCACTGTATATGATTCTATTTTCAATAAAACAGAACAAGAAGTCACTTTCACAATCTTAAACAACTAACGTATATCAGAGATGGTAGTAACCCCATTTTTCTGCATATACAACATAATATCCTTTTTCTTTAAAGACATTTCTGTTTTTACAACAGGACTTATGTTTTTTACATATAAAACAACACCTCTTACAGAGTAATCTTTTTTTGTTATAGAAAAACCATATTTAAAAAATGACCCTTGTATAATTTCATCCTTTAAAGCACTTCCTTTAATAAGTTTTTCAAATTTATTAAAAAAATCTCCTATATTTCTCATATAAAAAACTATCTATTAGTAGACATCACTAAATATAGGAAAGAGTCGTTATTATGCTGTTTTACAACAGCTGGTTTATTTGGCCCATTAAAAGAAATTGAAACACTGTCGGTTGTTATAGATTGAAAGCAATCAGTAATATATTTATAATTAAAACTCACCAAAACACTCTCCCCTTGTATTGAAGCGTCTAATATATTCACACTCTCTCCAATATCAGTATTAGTTGAAAGTATTTTACAAACACCTTTTGAAGAATCTATATCAAATGTAATTTGATTAAATTTATCGGAAAATATATTTGCAAGTTTTAATGTATTTAAAAAATCTTCCTTAAGTACTGTAAGGGTAGTTTTATATTCCTTAGGGATAATTTGTTTATAATCAGGAAAAATGCCGTCAATAATTCTAGAAACTAGATACACTTCTTCAAAAATAAACGATATTTGATTTTTATTAGCGTGAACTTCTAGGTTTTTGTCGTACTCACCCAGTATTCGAACTAGTTCTTGTACGTTTTTATATGGAATAAGAATAGGATCAAATTGTTTTGTTTTTGTTCGTATTTTTTTTTCAGCAAGTCTAAAAGAGTCTGTTGTCGCAAAAATAAGATTTTCTCCATCACATGACACTAAAATACTTGCGAGCTCTGGTTTCATACTATTAATCGCAGCCGCGTACCATACAGACTTTAAACCAGTTACAAACTCTTTTGTATGTAAAGAAAAACTTATTTCATTTGGTATTTTAGGTATTGAAGGAAAGTCTTCCGAAGAAACTGTTTTTAAAATTGAAGAGGAATGTTTGGTTCCTATTTTTAAATTTCCATCTACCACTTCTAATGTTATAGAGGTTTCATTTTTAAGAGAGTTAACAAAAGATGAGAGTATTAAACCTGAGACAGCAACAATACCTTCTTTTTCAATTTTAACAGGTATTTCAACTTCTATACCCATTTCAAGATTTGTTGATTTTATAAATAGACTATTGTTTTTAGCCTCTAATAACAAACAACTAAGTACAGGTAATGCTAGATTCTTTCCTGTAATCTTCTCTGTTTGTGATATAGCTTTTTTAAACTTATCTTGTACACATTCAACTTTCATATATAGTTCTTTTTTAAATAATATATCTATTAAGGGTGTGGATATGTTGATAGCTTTTAAACCTTTATGTTGAGCTGTTAATTTGAGACTTACCTTTTAATACCTGTTGATATCTACGGCTTAAGAAAGGATAATAAAGTCTGTTTTATAAAAACTCATTTCTTATTAACATTTCAAACACATTTACTTACCTTGTTATACCCACATAATACACATAGTTTTACACAGGTTACAACACCATTGAACGTATTTGATTTATTTCTTGAGAAAGAGCAGCGTTTGTTTTAATCTCATTTTTTATTTTTTCACACGAATGCATAACAGTAGTGTGATCCCTTCCTCCTAATTTTTGTCCAATTGAAGGATATGAAATATTAAAATCTTCTCTTAGTATATACATAATCAACTGGCGAGGTTTGATAATTTCCTTCCTTCGTGTTTTTTCATATATACTTTCCTCGTCAATACTGTAAAAATCAGCAATTATTTTTATAACTTCCTTTGGAGATATTGTTTTTTTAGGCTTAGCACTGTTTTTAATAAGGTTTTTTACCTCATTAATATTTAACTCCTTCCCTTTTAACTCTGACTGACAAATAACAGAATTGAGAACACCTTCAAGTTCTCTAATATTTCCTGTTATAGAAGCGGCGAGGAAATGAACTATCTCATCAGAGAGATTAAAATTCTGTATATGGGATTTTGTTTTAAGAATTGCTACCCTTGATTCATGGTCTGGTTGTGGAATATCAATAATCATACCCGCACTAAAACGTGAACGAAGTCTGTCTTCAAGGTTTGGTATAAAATTAGGGTGTTTATCAGAAGAAAAAACAATTTGTTTATTGTTGTCGTACAGAGTATTAAATAAATGAAATAATTCCTCTTGAGTTTTTTCAGTATTTGAGAAGAATTGAATATCATCCATAATAAGGACATCGTATTTTCTATACTTCTCCTTAAAATAGTTGGTCTTATTCTCTTTTAAGGAATTCAAGTAATCTAAGGTGAATTTTTCTGATGTAACATAATGAACTCTTTTTTCTGAAGAGTTTTTTATATGGTTTCCAACAGCTTGAATTAAATGAGTTTTTCCATGACCTGTGTTTCCATACACAAAAAGAGGATTATAAGTTATTCCAGGACGTTTAATAACTGCTTGAGAAGCAGCGTGAGCAAGTTCATTGAACGGTCCAACAACAAAAGAATCAAATACATAACGAGGGTTTAAATTATCCTCCTTGTTTATATATAAATCTTGAAGTGGTAGCTCGCCAAGATTTTTTGTTTCAATATCTCGAGAAACCTCTTTCTTTTTTGTATCTGGACGCACAACAATAAATTCAAGTGAACGTATATGCTCCGAAACATTTCGTAATGTTTTTAATATAAGACTATAGAACTTGGTTGTGAGCCACTCTTTAGTAAATATATTAGGAACACTTAAATGGACTGTACCATCTTCTATTTTAAGAATAGAAGTATCTTTAAACCACATATTAAAGTTTGCTTTTGAGACAATAAGTTCAAGTTCAACTAGAGAGTTTTCCCATATTTTTTTTATTTCACTCATATTTTTTATTAAGTTCATTATATACACATATACTAAGTTTCAGAACTTGAATAAAAGTTATAGTTATGTCCATAACTTGTGTATAGCCTGTGAATAACTTAAAACTTGTTTTTAAAAATTTGTTATGTATAATGTTTGGAATGTCAGTTACATACCAACCTAAAAAAAGAAAACGAGCACGATCTCATGGTTTTTTG
>Ga0163149_10003235_pt1 | contig 18721 bp, 18 predicted proteins | sample OliLakLV19MP5G1_FD_148604 | JGI IMG/M metagenome (GOLD analysis project Ga0163149, IMG submission 148604) | Freshwater microbial mat bacterial communities from Lake Vanda, McMurdo Dry Valleys, Antarctica - Oligotrophic Lake LV.19.MP5.G1 | ecosystem: Environmental > Aquatic > Freshwater > Lake >...
ACCGCCACTGCGATCGCCAGCACCAGCACTAGGCCGCCGCCGCTGCCAGCTGCGCCGTCTAGCGCTAGCCACAGCGACGCAGCTGTTCCCAGCGTCAGGAAGACGACCGTCTCGGGTGTCAGCGCGGGCGCGCGGGTGATCATGCCGTGCGCTCTGCAACCGAGCGCTGCGGGCCGAGCGCGCGCAGAAAGGGCCAGGGTGGCAGCGCGGTGACGATGCGCGCGATGTCGGCGACGCTGGCCTGATCGGACAGAAAGCGCACGAAGGCCGCGCTCGGGACAATGCCCGCGAGGCGCAGGAAGAACTCCGGCGCGCGCGTCGGATCGGCCGTTAGCACACGCAGGAACAACTCGTCCATCCACTGTCGCAGCCGCGGTTCGTTGGGATGCCCGACGGTGCGCCCGTCGCGCGCCAGCGCCGCGGCGCAGCGCTCCGCCCACGCTTGGATACGCAGAAAGCCGTAGCCCGACGCGGCACGCAACGCGCCCGCCGACGTGCCGGCCAGTACAAGGCCCGCGAGCGCTTCGTCCCGCGAGGCAGGTAGACCCATCGGCAGCACCGCCTGCTCCGTGCGCAGCACTGGTACCCGCGCCCAGCCGCGCGCGGCCACCAGCGTATCGAGGTCGGTCGCCAGTACATCGGCGCCCAGCGGGCGCGTCGAGAAGCGCGTCGCTTCAACTAGCACTCGCGTGGGCGAGATCGGCAGGACATAAGAAAACACAAAGCCATAAGCATCAGCCCGCATATCGGTCATCAGCTCGACCTCGCGGTCATCGATTTCCGCCTCGAGCGCCAACTCGCGACCGGCGAAACATTGAAACATCCGCGAAGCGGCGAAGCGCGCATTGTGCGGTGGGCGTGTGTCGATGACCTGACGCGCCACGATGGTGCCGGCGCTGGTGGTCACCTCGACGCCGTCGGCGCTGGCCTTGATGGCCCCGGCGCGCACGCCTTGTTCTAGCGTGATGCGCGGCGCAGCGGCGATCGCCCGCAGCGCGGCGTCATAAATTGTGCTGCTGCGCAAGAAGGCGTAGCGCCAGCCTGCGGCGCTCGCGACCAGACTCGCACCGCCGCGCACCGAGCATCGCCAGCGCTCCCAGGTTCGCGTGGCTATTGCAGCCCAGTGGGATTCGGACGGCGTCCAGAACGCCCAGCTGCGATCGTCCGTGTAGTGGGTGCGCGGTTCCAGGATCCGCACCCTTCCGCCTGCGCCAGAATGCGCCAAGCGCTCGGCGAGCGCGAGCCCGGCGAGACCGCCGCCAAGGATCAGCAGATCGGCGCGCTCAGCCATGAGCTCCCAGCGCCCGCTGCAGGCTGGTGTCGTGAATGGCGTCGCGCCGATGCAGCCGCGGCAAACACGCGAAGGACGCCAGCGCCAGTGCCGCGTGTCCTGTTTTCGCCGCAGACCCAAGCACGGCCCGGCGGTCCCAGCTGCGATAGTCGGCGGCGGCGATCCGCCCGCCGATGGCACGGTACATGCGGGCGGCCGCAAGGATCGCGACGCGGGCGCGCACTGGCAGGAAGCCGAGGCCCGCCTCGCCGCTGGCGTAGTAGCGCTCGGCGAGCGCGAGCAGGCGCCGCGTGGCCGCCCGCAGCACGGCCTGCAGCGCGGCGTCCGGCGCGGCAATAGCGGTCGGCGCGATGTCGCCGACCCAGGTCGCCGGCAGGTAGCGGCGATCCATGCGCGCGTCGTCGCCGACGTCGCGGGCGATATTGGTGAGCTGCATCGCAATGCCGAGGTCGATAGCGAACGGCGCGGCGCGTGGATCACGCACGTCGAGCACCGCGCACATCATCAGTCCGACCGTGCCAGCGACACCAAAGGCGTAGCGCAGCAGTTGCTCCTCGTCGGCGATGCGCACCGGATCAAGGTCGCTCGCGACGCCGGCCACCAGCGCCCGTGCCGGTGCGAGCAACATTCCGGTCTGCGCCTGCAGCGCCAGCAGGGCGGCAGTCCACGGATCATTGGCGCGGCCGTCGATCAGCGCGCGGGAGACCGCCGCCAATGCGCAGCGGGCCGCTTGCGCATCGGGCGCATCGTCGGCGAGGTCATCGACGTGCCGGCAGAACGCGTACAGCGTGGCCGCACGGCTGGCATGCACGCGCGCCAGCAGATGGCTGGCCACGAAGAACGTTCGGCCATGGCAGCGCAGCACGTCGCGGGCGTCATTGCGCGCGTTGCTGCGTGGATTGATGCGCCCGGCGGCCATGGCGCTCATGTCGACAAAGGTTCCGGCTGGCCGCGGCCGCGCGCCAACTCGGCCGCGGCGCTTGGCAGCAGCCGATCGACCACTTTGGCCGAGCACAACACGCCCGGCAAACCAGCACCGGGATGGCTGCCGGCGCCCGTCAGATACAGGTTGCGTGGGCCTTCACCGCGGTTGTGGAAGCGGAACCACGCGGACTGGCGAAAGTGCGGGGCGATCGAGAAGCCAGCGCCTGCCGGCGACAGATAGCGCGTGGCGAAGTCTTCTGGAGTCATGAAGAAATCGGCGCGGATGGCCTGCGCAAGGCCCGGCAGGATCGTCGCGCCGAGCGCGGCAACCACGCGATCGCGCAGGCGCGGGCCTTCGACGGCCCAGTCGATGCCGGCGGTGAGATTGGGCACCGGCACCAGCGCGTAGAAACTGTCGCAGCCTTGCGGGGCGAAGCTTGGGTCGGTCGCGGTGGGCCGATGCAAGTAAATCGAGAAGTCTTTGGCCAGCACCTTGCGGTGGAAGATGTCATTGAGCAATTCGCGGTAGCGCGGTCCCATCCAAATGGTGTGATGGGCAACGTCAGGGTATTGCCGGGCGCTGCCGAAATACAGCACGAAAAGGCCCATGGATTGTTCAGAGTAGCGTGCCTTTAATCGCGCGGAAAGCTTGCTGGCGGTGCGTGGCAGCAGCGCGTTGTAGAGGTGTACGGGGTCGGCGTTGGACACCAGGTGGTCGGCCTCGATGCGTTCGCCGTCGGCGGTGCGCACCGCGCGCACCAGGCCGCTGTCGACCTCGATTGATGTAACCGTGGTATTGAGTCGCACCTCAATGCCTTGTTCACGCATCAGCCGCCCGAGCCCGTCTACCAGCGCGCCAGTGCCACCCATCGCGAAGTGCACGCCGTGCGCGCGCTCAAGAAAATGAATCAGCCCGTAAATACTGGTGGTGTCGAAGGGATTCCCGCCGACTAGCAGCGGCTGGATCGAAAACGCTTGGCGGATCTTGTCGTGTTTGATGCAGCGCGACACCATCTGCCACACGGTTCGATAGGCACCGAGGCGCAGCAGATGCGGCACCTGGCGCAGCATGAATAAGAAGCCATGAAAGGGCGCGTCGGCCAGTTTGGTGAAACCGACATCGTAGATCTTCTTCGATTGCTCCAGCAGCGCGCGGTAGCCGGCTGCATCCGGCGGGTGGATACGCTCGATTTCAGCGAGGGTCTGCTCAATGCCGCCGCCGTAATCAAAGGTGTCACCGTCGTCGAAGCGGAAGCGATACCAGAGTGGCAGCGGAACAATTTTGACGTAGTCAGCGGTGGCCTTGCCGAACAGGGCGAACAATTCGTCGAACAAAAACGGCGCGGTAAGTACGGTCGGCCCGGCGTCGTGCCGGAAACCCTCCTTCTCAAACACCTGCGCCCGCCCGCCCAGCCGCGGGCAGCGGTCGAGCAAAGTCACGTCGTGGCCTTTCGCACGGGCGCGCAGGGCCGCTGCCATGCCGCCGAAACCGCCGCCGATGACGACGACGCGGCTCATGCGGGAACCCTGGTCTGGGTCAACATTGCCACGTGCCGACGAGCCTGCGTGGCCATCAGTTGGCCGCTGTCCTGCGGCAGCCGCGCGGCTGCCGCCAGACATTGCTGGAAGCGCTCAATGGCGAGCGCGCGGGCAGCCTCGCGGGGTTGCCGCTCGCCGCGGGCAGCGAGCACAGCGACGATGTTGATCTCCTCGTTGAGCGCATCGCGCTCGACGTCGTCGAGGTCATCGGCCGCTTGGTAGCCGACCGCGAACAGCGAGCCGGCCTCGACCGCCGCGCTAATAGCGTCGGTCCGCCCGGCAAGTGCCAGCGCTAGTTCTAGCGGGAGAATCAACAGCGGAGCAGATTTGCCCTGGGCGACCCGCTCATAGGTGTAGAGCGAGTTGAGCTTGGCGCCCTGCAGAGCGAGATCATCGCACTGCCCGCGGATCACCGCGCCCACGCGCTGGTGCATCCGCGTGATAAGTTGCCCCGCGGCGGCTCCGGTGGGCGCCAAGGCGCCGTAGGCGGCTGACAGTAACAAGTCGCCGACGCAGATCGCCGCGGCGTCGCCATGCCGGCGCCAAACCGTGTCTAGTCCGCGGCGTTGGGTGTCTCGATCCTGCAGGTCGTCGTGAACCAAGGACGCGTTGTGGAGCAATTCGCAGGCGGCCGCGACGGCGACAGCCTGATCATGTGGCACACGCAGCGCGCTGCAAGCGTGAAGAGCGAGTCTCGCGCGAATGCGCGAACCACCCGCAGAAAGGTGAAGGACGGCGGCTTCGCCGGCAACGCCCACATCGTGCGTAACGAGCGAGCGCATGCGCTGCTCGACTTGAATGAGACTGGATGCCGCGTCATTGCTTTGCATGGACGCCTCGCAGGACAACTCCGGAGAAACGGGACAGGACGCCGGACTGACCGGGCCCTGCCCCGCTGTGCCCCGCTGGGGGGGTTACATCCGCGAGGGGTTTTAAGCCTTCGCGCCCTCTGCCTCGGACTTGCGCACGGCGATGGCGAAGATCACCAAGCCAAACACGGCCTTAGCGGTGATGTCCGCGATGGTGTAACCAACTTCGATTCCCGCTCGGGTGGTGCCGCCGTCGAGCGAAAGCAAGAAGGGCAAGAAGTACACCACCGGGTAGAAGAACCACGACACCACCACCAAGTTACGGGCGAGGCGGATGAGGCCACGCACGCTGTCTGGCTGGCGCTCAATGGCTTCGCCGAGGCTGCTGTAGAGCGTGAAAACGATATACAGGAACGGAATCATCGATAGCGCACCCCAGATGAAGCGGGTGGAGTCGATGCCGCCCGAGACTTCACCCGGGTAGCCGAGCAAGATCATCAGTGCTGCGGCGCCGCCGAGCTTGATCGACTTCGACACCGTTTCGGTCTGCGACAGCCGCATCACCAGGATCAGTTCGATCAACAACAGCGGTACGGTCAGCAGCCAATCGACATAGCGATAGGCATGGTTGAAGCTCGCGCCGGTCACGGTGACGACACCGTTTGCCACCTCATAAGCCTCGCCCCAACTGTCGAAGATCCGCCAGTAGTGGTAGAACGCGATGAAAGTCACCAGACCGGTGATCGTTAGCGCGGTTTTGTAGTGGTGCGAAACTTGCGAACGACCGAACCAAAAGAACAAAGTTGCCGCCGCGAAGGTGGCAATGCCGAACGAAAAAGCGTTGTAGACCAGCGAAAACTGGCCCGCAGTCAAAGTTTCCATGAAATAACTCCCGTACCTGTACCTGATGGTTATGATGACGACCGATCGACCCGAACCTGAAAAAGCACGGCTGAGCGTGCCAGTAGCGGGGCAAAACACTTGACACAGTGCTGTCCCCGCCCACTGACCATCACAATTCCCCCCTCCGCAGTCGCCGCCTAATCGCGACTACGGCTGGTAGCATCTTCGGGTGTGCTGCCCGGTCCCCTTGCAGCCCTGCGGAGTCAACACCTAACAGCGTGCAGGTCACGTACAGGCCCTGTTCATAGTGCGTGATTATGCGGTCGAAGCGCGCTAGCAGCCTGTCGGGCTTTGCGCGTGAGATGCGTTGTGTGGCTAGCACAGGCTCAAAAGCAGAGCGCAGGCCTTCAAAATCAATCCGAGACTGAGTTGAAAACGATCGCCAAAAGGACTTCCGGCGCACTCGCGAGGAAAGCCCGACAGGCTGCTAGGTTAAGGCACTCCACTGCGTGCCGACCGCGTCGATGATGAAACCCAACGATGAAGGCTGCCTTTGTGCGAAGACATACGCACGCGGCTCTCACCCAGAGCAGGTCTGGAACTCAAACGGGATGGTCATGGTCGCGCCGTCTTGCCCGGGGCCGGCGATACTTGCTTTCAGCATATCGCCGTCCCGGTGATATTCGATGGGTTGTGGAAAGTCGTGATCGAGATTGCTAAAGCGGATCCAGTTATGCCCTCCAGCGCTGCGTTTGAAGGAGGTGCCCGCCGCGCCGTTCGGCCGCGCGATGTAGGTTGGTACCTCGTCTATATGGGTGATGCGTAGGAACTCAAACTGCGTAGGCTTGCCCGCCACCGCGGTTCGATTGACCCCCAACATCAATTCGCCTGCGGGAGGCAGCCAATGTTCCTCCCCCAGTTCTCTAGCGTTAGTTGCGCACCAATGCCCGGCAAGCCAGGCTGGCATGGCCTAAGTTTGAGCACTAACCTAGAAACCTCATTTCACCTATTGGGTGAATGAATCAATCAACTGAAAAGTCAAAAGAATCAGCGTGCTATGGGCGATGAGAAGCGGTCAACTGAGTTTTTTAGGATCATTGATCTAACAACGCAGCACGCAGACTTCGCTGAGCCGCTGCTTGCCGCCTGTAGCCATTACGCAAATGATCACGATGCAACTCAGATTTGGCGATTTCTACGTGGCAGCCGCATTTGTACGCGGACATGCACACCCAGACAGTCGCTTATGAGCAAGGAACTCGACAAGCCGTTCTGGAATACCCTCAATAGCCGCCACCGCGCGCTGGTCTGCACGCACCCGGATTACCTGGGGCGCGGTTAGGCAAGGCGATTGACGGCGTGCTTGAGCAACGACGCGCTGGCGCGGGCGTCTGCCATTTCTGCACGTTAGTTACGAAAACCCACGCGCCAAAATGGTTTACAAACAGCTCGGCTATCGCGTGCGAGTGGATATTCCATTCTGAGCCTTGCGCCGGCCAGGTTGAATCACACACGTTCCTCTTGGCGAAGCAATATCACGCTGTTATGCTTCGCAGCTCTCTTGGGCGCATAGCTCAGCGGTAGAGCACTACCTTGACATGGTAGGGGTCACAGGTTCGATCCCTGTTGCGCCCACCACTCGCTAGCCGTTCGGCGCGGGTGCCAAGAGAAAAAGTGGGGCATCCGATTCGGCGATGACCCCGCGAAAACTGCAAGCAAAACCAAAACAGGATTGCGCAAACTGCCAAGGCCGCGCTGCATCAACCTGCGCACGCAGAAGTGCGGTCAGAAATCTCGGCCCGATGCCGCGCTGTCTTCAGCTTTTCTCCAACCGCGATGATCGCCTGAATTGCTGGAATGAGTTCCAGCCCAAGTTCGCTCAGCGCGTATTCGGCAGAGGGCGGCGAACTGTGCAGCACTCGCCGACTGATCACGCCGCGGCTTTCCAACTCACGCAGCCGCGCGCTCAGCACCCGCGCAGAGATTTTCGGAATGTCGTGGCGCAGTTCGCCAAATCGGCGCGGACCGGCGCCCAGGTACCAAATCACATTGGGTGCCCAAGCGCCACTCAGTAGCGACATACATGCAGTCAGCGGACAAGCCGGCGGCGGCGCGAGCACCTTGCTCTTGCGTAGTGGTAATCCCATCGATATTCCAGAGTCAGCAAGTAACCAGTTGGATACTACATTCTATAAGTAACCAGTTGATACCAGCTATTCACAGGTAACCATCTATGGCTAGCATGCGCGCAGTTCGATTGAGGGCAGCTTTGATGCAGCACAAGGATTTCACCACCCGTCTGCAATTGCGCCATGCAATCGTACAAGGCCCGTTCGGTGGGTCATTGTCCACCGCACGGCTTGCAGCATGCGTAAGCGATCATCGTAGCAGCCTGTCGGGCGCAATGCAGATCGTCTGATTTCGCCACACAAACCGCGCATCCGCCACTCAAGTTGTTGTTGAGCATCACGCAAATCACCCCTACCCACACGGAGACAGCCATGAAGCTCTATTACTCACCCGGTGCTTGTTCCTTATCGACACACATCGTTGCGCTTGAAGCGGGCATTCCGCTGAGCTTGGAACGCGTCGACATCCGCGCCAAAACCACTGAAACCGGCGCTGATTTCTTGTCGATTACCGCAAAAGGCTATGTGCCTGCGCTGCAGTTTGACGATGGTGAGGTGCTGACCGAAGGCGTCGCCATCATGCAATACCTGGCCGACCTCAAACCGGAATCCGGCTTGGCCCCGAGCAATGGCACGCTGCCGCGCTATCGTCTGCAGGAGTGGCTGACCTATATCAATTCCGAATTGCACAAATCCTACAGCCCGCTGTTTAACCCAGCCATCAGCGACGAGAACCGAGCAGAGCGCGCCGAGTACTTACGCCAACGCTATCGACTGGTGGAAGCGCAGTTGGCGGGCCAAGCTTATTTGCTTGGCGAACAGTTTACCGTCGCTGACGCCTATCTTTTCGTGGTCACCAACTGGGCGCGTATGGTCAAACTGGACCTCAGCGACTTCCCAGCCTTGCTGGCGTTCCAACAGCGCGTTGTCGAACGTCCGTCCGTGCAAGCCGCACTGCGCGCTGAGGGATTGGTGAAATAGGTTGTTAGAAAGCGCGGAGGTGAGGTCAGCGGCATAGCCGCTGCCCCCTCGACGCCGGGCGAAGGAATGGGCTGCTCAATTGATCTTGAGCAGCTCCACTTCAAAAATCAGCGTGGCGTTCGGCGGAATGACACCACCCGCACCCGCAGCGCCATAACCAAGTTCAGATGGAATTGTCAGCCGGTACTTAGACCCGACCGACATCAGTTGCAGTCCTTCGGTCCAGCCTTTGATGACCCGATTCAACGGGAAACTGAGCGGCACACCGCGGTCGTAGGAGCTATCAAAGGGCGTGCCATCAGTCAGCGTGCCCTTGTAATGCACAGTGACAGAATCGGTGGCTTGCGGCTTTGGCCCAGAGCCTTCGGTCAACACTTCGTATTTCAGGCCGCTGGCGGTGCTCATCACTTTGGTGGTTCCTTCAGTTGTTTTGGCAGCGGTGGCCGCCGGCGGGGTGCTGTCGCTAGCTCGCGCGTAGCCGCTGGCGGTACATGCGAGGGCAAAACCCAGCAAAGCTGGGAGCAAAATTGGCTTCATGGTCTGCGTCCGATGATCGGTCGCCCGGATCATCGCTGGTCCCAAGCCGCTTTGATAGAGCTGAGCGGAGCTTGCGCTACCAAGGCCAAAGCCCATTAACGACACTCCGCCGGCAAGTAGCGGCTGTCCACGTCGGTGACTGCACTACCTTCATTCATCTCACCAAACATACCGCAAGCAAATGATTTTAATGCATTTTTTTAGCGTTGATGCGTAGGTCACGTTGGCCGCAGGCCTACGTGACATCGGAGCACTAAGGCGTTGATGCGTAGGTCACGTTGGCCACAGGCCTACGTGACATCGGAACACTAAGGCGTTGATGCGTAGGTCACGTTGGCCGCAGGCCTACGTGACATCGGAGCACTAAGGCTTTGATGCGTAGGTCACGTTGGCCGCAGGCCTACGTGACATCGGAACACGGTCACGTAGCCCTGCGGGCAACGTGACCTACGACTTTTTTTACTCCCAATCGGAGCGAAAGTCCCACTCAGTTTGATGCGCGAATAAGCGCGCCGGGGCGACCGGGCTCTCAACAAGCGGGTCATCGGCGCCGCCGCCCGAATTTCCGCAGCGCCAATCGATACCACTCGTTTGGTCTGCTCAAGCAACGCTTGAGCAAACGGCTCAGCAGCAGCCGCACTGAGCAGCGGGCGCAAGGCCTCCACATCTGCCCAGGCCACGAAGCCATGGCCTACCGCATCAATTTCACGTTCCAAAGCCAGTTCAGCGCGCGCTTCCACTTTGGCATCGGCGATGGTTTTACGCAGGGTTTTTTTACGAATCCAGATTGGCGAACATGCCACCCAATATCGAAACGCGCTTGCTGCTCGCATCAAAATGGATAAAGCCCGGCGCGCCTGAACATGCGATCGGTCGTTTTACCAGCGGGCCCGAGGAGGGTGCGCCACGGGCTGGGTGAGCGGAAATAGGCGATCGTACCGGGCGGCAGCCGTTCGCGTAACCAAGGCGGCGCCGAAAATGCCGCGTCTTGCGCAGCGCTATCGGCCATAGGCACCGTAGATGCCGATTGATCGGCGGCGCGGCTGCAGGAAAGACCGTTAACCGCCAACAGCAGTAGCAGCAAGCGTGGTCACCAATGGTAAAGAAAAATGATCGCACATCCATGCCCGGCGCCGTCAAATCACCGCAATGGCACGCCTGACACATCCAGCAGATCGCCTAGCTGCGCTCCAATGCGTTCGGCCGTGCCGGCGTTTAGCTCCAATACGTAACGCGCTGGCGCTTGGCTGGGATAACTCGGGCAACGATCGCCCAATGAACAGGGAGGCGTATTTAAACTCCAACCGACCATTTTCCATTGTTCATCGAAATACAGAATATCCAGCGGTATGCGCGTATTTTTCATCCAGAATGCTTGTGCTTCTTGCCGCTCAAATAGAAACAACATGCCAGCGTCGGCAGCCATCTGGTCGCGATACATCAGACCACGCGCGCGCTCAGCATCGTCGTCTGCTAACTCAACACTAAAGACTTGGCCGCGCAGTTGAACCTGCGCTTGCTGCGCCGCACATCCGCCGTTCAGTATCAGCGCACACAACAAGGTCAGACGATTCAACATGGCAGTAGGATCCTTCGAAAGGTCAAGTTGATGCGCTCAGCCATGGGTCGTCGGGATTTCATCAGTGCATGCGCGTAAGCAGACTGCGTGCCGCCCGCCATCAGCAATAAGCTGCCATTGCCCAATTCGATACTGGCGCGCGGACCACCGGCTGTTTTGCTGCGAAAACGCAGCTGTCGAGTAGCGCCCAGACTCACGGACGCGATCAGCGGTTCTGCACCGAGTTCGGTCTCGTCGTCGCTGTGCCAGCCCATGCTGTCTTGCCCGTCTCGGTATCGATTGACCAGGACGCTGTTAAAACACACACCAAGCTCGTCTTGCAAACGTGTTCGGATGTGCACCAGGGTCGGTGTCCAGGGCAAGGGCTCGTGGCGTACGCGCGAATAGGTGTAGCTGGCGCCGGCGTCGCCAATCCACGCGGACAAGCGCGGCGATGGCAGTTCGCGACCAAACATCCGCACGCGATGCTGGCTGTACGGCACCTCGACCCGTAAGTTGTCGAGGGCGGCTTGCGCCGCCGCCGGGTGGAGCCACTCGCCGTCGTAACTGACGTCGGCGCCTGGCAGGTCAAGAAAATGTGCCGTAAAGCTCACTCTTCTACAAATTCGGCGTCGTTGGCATGATTTCCCACCCAAGCCATACCGTTGTCGCAAGCGGCGTCAGTCGCGTACATTTGACTAGTGCCAATCACTTGGTGGTTGCGTGAATTAAGCACGAAGTACGGACGGCCATCCGCTGCCTCGCGCTTTTCGAATCGTGACGTGTCGGCGGCGTTGGTGCGCACCGATTCGATGCCATTCAAACAGCTCTCGCGCGTGTTGTAGCCCTCGCTGCTGAGAATCGTCTGATCATTGCTCGCACACAGTACAAACTGGTACTGGCCGTCACGGCGACGACTCACCACGAACTTACCTGCCATAGATTCCCCCTGTTCGATCGAGATTCGACCGCGGCGAAGTCTGCCTCAGATCGCCGCGCGGGAGTAGCGTGATTCGCCGTGCAGCGAGCTTTGCGACCCTACTTCTGCCTAGCGTGAGCCGCGCTCCTGGCCGGCCCACCCTTATTCACTGCGCGAAACGATCGGTTGCTTGGATCAGCTCGTGCACGTTGCCGGCTTCAAAGGCAGAGTGGCCAGCGTCGGGCACGATGCGTAGGTCGGCCTCCGGCCAAGCTTGGTGCAGGTCCCAGGCCGAGCGCATCGGGCACACCACATCGTAGCGACCTTGCACAATCACCGCGCGAATGTCTTTTAGACGATAGGCATTAGCCAGCAACTGGTCGTCGCGGTCAAGAAACCCACCATTGACGAAGTAGTGGCATTCGATTCGCGCAAATGCCAGTGCGAACAAATCTGCCGCCGATGCCTCGACATGATTGGGATCTTGGTTGAGAAAACTGGTCCGTGCTTCCCATACTGACCACGCCTTGGCCGCTTCCAATTGCACCGCCGGATCGGGTGAGGTCAACCGGCGGTGATAAGCGCTCATTAAATCACCGTGTTCAACGGCCGGGATCGCCGCCAGGTAATCGCCCCAGGCGTCGGCAAACAGGGCGTCGGCGCCCGCTTGATAGAACCATTCGAGCTCCGAGCGGCGCAACATAAAAATGCCGCGTAGCACTAACTCGCTGACCCGCTGCGGATGGGTTTGCGCGTACGCCAGGGCCAAAGTGGAACCCCAAGAACCACCGAACACTTGCCAACGCTCGATGTCCAGATGCTTGCGCAAACGCTCGATATCGGCGACCAAATGCCAAGTGGTATTGGCAACTAAACTGGCATGCGGTGTGGAGCGCCCACAACCCCGTTGGTCGAATGAAACGATGCGATATTTGTCCGGATTGAAAAAGCGCCGCGCCTTCGGGCTACAACCTGCACCCGGACCGCCATGCAAAAAAACCACTGGCTTGCCCTGCGGGTTGCCGCTTTGTTCAAAGTACAACTGGTGCCCGTCACCCACCGGCAAACGACCGGTCTCAAAGGCCTCAATCTCCGGATAGAGCTCACGTCGTTTCATGCTGGCACTCCCAAGATTGCGCTCGTCGAATCGCTGAAAAACAAACGGCGACACGGGGTTACCGGTCGCCGTTGGCATAAAAACCATAAATTGGTCGGGGCGGAGAGATTCGAACTCTCGACCCCTACAACCCCATTGTAGTGCGCTACCAGGCTGCGCTACGCCCCGACCGAAGGAGGCGCAGCCTACACGAAGGCGCGGCCAATGGGTAGCGCGGTGTTGAGAACAGGTGGGAGTCAAAGTGATGGGGTGATCCATGGCCCCAGGCGGGCGCTGTAGGCTGACGCTTTTCCTGCATGGTGGGGAAGAAGCGTTCGATCACAGATCGAACCCACCAAAGGCCCAGGTCTGGTGGGTCGGCGCTGTACGCTGACGCTTTTCCTCCATGGTGGGTTTCTCTGCTTGCTCCGAGCGTTGCTCTGCACCTACATCATGGGTGGCAACTTCAGTTTGGCGCGCACCCGTTTAGAACGTCTTCAGCCCTCCCGCGCCGCAATGGCACGCTGCAACGGCGCTGGCAACAGTTTCGACAGCGTCGCGTGCAGCGCGGCTTCGCGTTTATTCCACCAGATGCCGACGAATACGATGCCTATACCAAATGCGCCGAGCACGACGGTAAACACCAGGCTGTCTTTGAATACCGAATAACTCAGGTACCCCAAATAGCCGATCACACCGAGCGCGCCAAATACGGTGAATACGCGGCGGGCCAGCGCTGCGCCAATCAGGATTAGTCCGATATTAATCAGAGCGTAAATCAACTTGCCAAATTCGGAACCGGAGTCTTGCGAACTGAGCCCGCCCCAAAAAGTCAGCACACCAATCACATATAACCAGAATGCAAAATCACGGCGATCCAAGCGCATCGCGGCTTGCGCGTATTGTCGCAACTCAATCCACAGCGCAATTCCCACCATCCCTGCGCCAAACAACATTGAGATCGTCGCGCGCAGTTTCCAGCCAGCCTCGCTGAACCAACCTTCACTGTCGTTGGCCAAATAGGCGGCGAAATCCATGCTCATGTACCACAGGGTTATCGAGATCGGCAGCATTGCGAACGGCAATCGAAAGCGCCACAACACGGCGGCACCAGCGGCCAGCGTCGCGAACTCCATCATTAACCAACGCCAATCGATCCAATAATGGTAATCGCGATAACTTTGCTCACCCGCCCAAGCGCCGCTCACGTGCTGTAGCGCAAATACCACCATCGGCACCGCGGCGATCAATAAAGCCGCCATTGTGCCGGCGGCGATGGGCTGGCGTTCCACTTCAACAAAGCGTCTGGTTAGCGCATACGCAAGCAGCATCACGCCCAATCCCAACACCAACAGCGGCCAAGCGCCCATGGTGTCCCAGGCGATGGTGATGAAAATCGAGATTGAGCCAATCGCAATCAAGCCGCCAAAGTAGTACAACAAATGCGCCATCTTGAAGCGCGGCTCGTGCTCGGCGGCCTCAGCTGTCAAAAAAGTCCACAGGCTGTTGGCGCGCTCGGCATCCAGCGCACCCGCAGCGACGGCTTCGTCTAATCGAGCTTGAGTTAGGTCGACGCGCATCGCTATTGCTCCAGTGATCGAACCAGGATGATGCTAGCCCGACTAGGATGCGCTGGGCGCAGCGCTGCGATCAATTGGATTCGAAGCCAAATACGCAATCCAGCATGATTGAAGGCTATTTCGATGGATATGGGTGATGACAACTAGCAGTCTGTCGGGCTTTGCGCGTGAGATGCGTTGTGAGGCTTAAGCGCATGGCTGCAAGGCGCGGCGCGCAGGCAATGGCTCTTCCATGCCTAAGGGCTCGTTCGTGAATTACTTGGACTTTTTGCTCGCCGGCTTGCTCAAACGCGATGGCACCCTGGTGCTGGTCGGCGTTCCCGAGCACGCACACCCGTCGCCGAATGTCGCCAACCTCATTTTCAAACGCCGCAGCATCGCCGGTTCGCTGATCGGCGGGATTAAAGAAACCGAAGAAATTCTCGACTTCTGCGCCGCCAAAGGCATCGTCGCCGACATCGAGATGATCAGCGCGCAACAGATTGAACAAGCCTATGCGCGCATGGTCAAAAGCGATGTCAAGTATCGCTTTGTGATCGACAACGCGAGCTTGAGTGAGGCTTAAGCGGGTAGGTTATTCATTGTGGACAGTCGCGACACCTGTCCTGGCTCACCAGACTTCCCTCAGGCGCAAATGGCCAATAAGCAATCCAAGCCACCGAGCATTCACTGGCCGCTCGCGGTTGGTTGGAAAGCAAAGTTAGCCGAGTTCGGCGCGCTTATCGTCCATCAAGTCCCTCTGGATGCCGACAACCGCAGCCTGCACGGTGTTGCCACGCAACTGGGCACCGCGTCGCTGCGCGCCATTGACCGGGGTTTGGCCGAAGCAAACGGTGTGCAGCGGGTGGAAGCGCTCGCCGCAGCGGTTCGCGATCGATTCGGCAAACCACTCAAGTCGGCCAATCACGATTCCTTTGATCTGCACACTGACGAGAGCTTCTTTGCCGATCCGGCGCGCTACGTGCTGTTGCATTGCTGGCGCGCGGCAAGCGAAGGCGCCACGGTGCTGGCCGATACCCGTCAGTTACAGTCAGCGCTTGCTCGGGTCGAATGGTTAGCCTGGACGCAATTACGCCTGCCCTACCCGTGCGGCGACTACTGTTCCATCAACACCCGCGGCGTGGTGCGCTTCAATGCGGCCGAATGCAAACAAGCGCAGCTGACGACCACCCAACGCCACTGGCTGACGCGCTTTTCTGCAACGCTGCAGCGCATCGCAATTCAGATCGCGCTGCGGCCGGGCGATCTGTTGATCATTGATAATCATCGTTTTTTGCACGGTCGCCGCGCATTTGCCGCCGACAGCGGTCGCATGCTGAAACGTTTGCGGATAGCTGATTCGGAGATATGACTGTCGTGGATTTGCACGCTGCAGCGCCCTGGATCATCCCGGCCCCGCCGCTCGTGACTCCTGGCTGGTGAGCTGATACACCATGTCGCCGACGAAGCGCTTGAAGGAGTCGTTCTCGACGAACTGCTTGTAGACCTGGGTGTCGTCGCGCAACAGTATTTGCATGACCTTGCCGAGTGCCTGGTCGTGGGCCATGCGTGCGGTGTGCGGGGTGTTCTCGCGGGCGTTCTGGTAGGCGCTGTCGGCCGCCACTTTGGGTGCGATGTCGTCGCGGATGCGTTTGACGATGCGGTCGCCGTCTTTGAACAGCGTTCCGAACTGCTCATTGAAGTTCTTGATGATGTTGCTCAAGCGATCCAGTTCTGGCTGCGGCCGCTGTGCGCCTGCCGTGGTGGGTAGCGGCTCGATCTGGGCATCTTCGTCTTGCAGCGCAATCTTCGCCTGTGCCTTCTTCTCGACGCGGTAGCTGTCCATGTCGATGGCTTCGAGAATGCCTTTGGCAAGATCCTCTTCCTTGGGCGCGGGTAGCTTGGGGATCAGCAGGTTCAGCAAGATCGACCGCTTTTCCCATTCGGCATTGCTGTAGGGAATCACCGACGACAGAAAAGCGTAGGTGCGGCAAAACACCTTGGCTTTGCTCTTGAAGTCGACTTGTTCGTCTTCATCGAGCGTGTCTTTGTAGACCGCCACACAAGCATCCAGGATCGGATCGAGCTGATCGCGGTCGGCGCCGGCCAGAAACCGGGATACCAGGGTGCTCAGGTCCGCGGGCGAATAAACCTGCGCCTTGTCGAGCCCGGTCTTGAGGTCGTGCAGCTTGTTGGGGTCGGTTTCCTCGGCGAGCAAGGTGCTACGGAAATAGTCCTGGAAGGCGAAGGTGATCGCCTCACTGTTGTTCTGGAAGTCCAGCACAAAGCAATCGTGCTTCTTCGGGTGCGCGCGGTTGAGCCGCGACAAGGTCTGCACCGCCTTGATACCCGCCAGCGGCTTGTCCACATACATGCTGTGCAGCAGGGGTTCGTCGTAACCGGTCTGGAACTTGTCGGCGCAGATCAGCAAGCGGTAGGGGTCGCTTTGGATCCTGTCGGCGATGTCGTTGCTGGAAAAACCGTTCAACGAGGCCTCCGTGACCTTAGCGCCGCCATATTCGTGCTCGCCCGAGAACGCGACGATGGCCTGAAACGGGCTCTTGCGCTCCAGCAGGTAGGCTTTGAAGGCATGGAAATACTGGATGGCGCGCGCAATGCCGCTGGTCACCACCATCGCACGCGCTTCACCGCCGATCTTGCCGGCGGCCAGCACGTGCTCGTGGAAGTGGTCGATCATGATCTCGGCCTTGAGCCGGATCGCGTGATCATGGCTCTCCACAAAATGGCGCAGTTTCTTCTTGGCCTTTTTGGTATCGAACTGCGGGTCGGCGTCGGTCTTCTTGATCAGCTTGTAATAGCTCTCTACTGGCGTGTAGGCCTTGAGCACATCAAGAATGAAGCCCTCCTCGACCGCCTGCTTCATGGTGTAGGTGTGGAAGGGTCGATGCTTGACCTTGCCTTCGGCATCCGCGGTCAGCGGCTCGCCAAACATTTCCAGCGTCTTGTTCTTGGGCGTGGCGGTGAACGCGAAGTAGCTGGCATTGGTCAGCATCTTGCGCGCCGCCATACGCCTTTCCAGCGCGTCGTTGACGGTGTCCTCGGGGTCGGCTGGCTCGTCCTCGGTGGCTTTCAGGGCCACGCTGGTGCCATCGCTCAGCGCCTCGCTCATCGCTGCCGAGGTCTTGCCGCCCTGGCTTGAATGCGCCTCGTCGATGATGATGGCGAAGCGCTTGCCGGCCTCGGCCTCCAGCTCGCCAAGAATGAAGGGGAACTTCTGCACCGTCGAAACGATGATCTTCTTGCCGTCTTGAATGAACTTGCGCAAATCGCCGGAGCGTTCGGCATGGCCGACAGTGGCGCTGACCTGCATGAAGCCCTTGATGGTCTTCTGAATTTGATCATCAAGGATGCGCCGATCAGTCACGACGATGACCGAATTGAATACCTCGCCACCAGAAGCGGCCACCGAACCCGACGCGTCCGCAGCCTTCAGCCCGATCAGCTGATGCGCCAGCCAGGCAATGGAGTTGGATTTGCCGCTACCCGCCGAGTGCTGGATCAAATAGCGCTGCCCTGCCCCGCGCTTGCGCGCATCGGCCAGCGCCTGACGCACCACGCCAAGCTGGTGATAGCGCGGCCAGATTTGCGTGCGCTTCTTTCTGCCGGTCTTCGGATCCTTCTCTTCGACGATCTGCGCATAGTTTTCCAGGATGTCGGTCAGTCCGGCCGGCGTCAGCACCTCTTTCCACAGGTAGTCGGTCTTCAGCCCCAGCGGATTGGGCGGATTGCCGGCGCCATCCTTGTGCCCCTTGTTGAACGGCAGGAACCACGAGGCCTTGCCTTTCAGCTCCGTGCACATCCGCACCTCGCTGTCGTCCACCGCAAAGTGCACCACACAGCGCCCGAACTCGAACAACGGTTCGCGTGGATTGCGATCACGCTTGTACTGCTCCACCGCGTCCGCCACCGTTTGCTTGGTGAGGCTGTTCTTCAACTCGAAGGTGGCGATCGGCAGGCCGTTGATGAGCAGCGCAAGATCCAGCGCACGCCGCTGCTCGTCGGTGCTGTAGGCCAATTGGCGCGTGATAGAAAAACGATTCTGCGTATGCCGCTGCGCCGCCTTGGCATTGCCTTCCGATGGCGTGCCGTAGAACAGATCGAAGTGCAGCGGCCCGTGGGCCAAACCTTTGCGCAGCACATCGATGACACCGCGCTTGCCAACTTCTGCAGACAACCGCGCCAGAAATTTCAGCCGATTGATGTCGCTGGCATCTTGGGTGTTGGCTATTGCCAGCTTGGCGAAAGATGCGGGCTGGGTGGCACGCAGGAATTCAAACAACTGATGCGCATCCAGTGCGTGGGCGCGGTCGTACTCCTTGGGGCTGCTGGCGAGGTAGCCAATGCCGCCGTAAGGTGTTTCGGGCCGCGCCTGGGTGCTCACCGGCGCTGCCAGACCGTCGGTACCGGTCAGGTAACGCATGATCAGGGTTTCCAGGCCCTTTTCGCTGGTGTCGGTGCTCATGCTCAGTCTCCTGTTCCCAGCAGATGCATGACGATGCGCACCAACATTTCTTT
>Ga0163149_10003244_pt1 | contig 18694 bp, 23 predicted proteins | sample OliLakLV19MP5G1_FD_148604 | JGI IMG/M metagenome (GOLD analysis project Ga0163149, IMG submission 148604) | Freshwater microbial mat bacterial communities from Lake Vanda, McMurdo Dry Valleys, Antarctica - Oligotrophic Lake LV.19.MP5.G1 | ecosystem: Environmental > Aquatic > Freshwater > Lake >...
CAATAAATTAAAGCAAATATCCTAAACCTGTTTACCACAGTAATGGCAGTAACATTTACCGGGCAATCGCAAGGTCCGTATAAAGAATGTAAGGTTAGCCCCATATCTTTTATATTACCCCCCCCCGGATTAGATGAGCAAGACCACGGGTATGAACGATGTTTCTTCAATAGAATATAAGAACGATAAAAAAGAAGTGTACGGGCTTGTAGTAGAAGACAACAAAGAAGAAATGACCCTTTTGGTGGTCAGCTTCACTTCCATCAACCAGTTTTATGATGAGTTCATCAAAGATTTTGTAGCCGATGCAAAAAAACAGGGTCAATTCCTGTTCGTAAGTTATCGCTCCCCGCATCTCTCCTTTTATTAAATTGCATAGTTGCCACTCCCTCTCTTTCCTCTTGATAGAAAGAAATAACAATCAATAAGCATGCGTATAGAAAACGATATCAAACTGGGCTTTAAAGATGTGATGATAAGACCTAAACGTTCTACCCTCAGTTCCCGGGCCGAGGTATCATTGGTACGGAAATTTAAATTTTTACACGGCGGTGATAGCTGGCAGGGTATTCCTATCATGGCAGCGAATATGGATACGGTTGGCACCTTGGAAATGGCCGCAGCTTTAGCAGAGCACCAGCTTTTTACAGCCATCCATAAGCATTATACCGCGGCGCAATGGAAAACGTTCATACAAAGCAGTAGTCCCGCTATTACAGAACAGATTGCAATAAGTACCGGCACCAGTGAGGCAGATGCAGATAAATTATCCATCATATTAAAAGACAATCCCCCGCTGCGTTTTATCTGTATTGATGTGGCGAATGGCTATGCAGAGAAATTTGTAGGTTTTGTAAAATCTACCCGGGAGAAACACGCCGGCAAGGTTATCATCGCAGGCAATGTAGTAACAGGCGAAATGGTGGAAGAGCTCTTATTGGCCGGTGCAGATATCGTGAAAGTAGGGATCGGTCCCGGTTCTGTTTGTACTACGAGAGTAAAAACCGGTGTCGGCTACCCGCAATTATCGGCTATCATTGAATGTGCTGATGCGGCACATGGCCTTGGCGGGCAAATTATTTCTGATGGTGGTTGTAAAGTACCGGGAGATGTAGCGAAAGCATTTGGCGGTGGTGCCGACTTTGTGATGCTGGGAGGAATGCTCGCTGGTCATGAAGAAAGTGGTGGCGAATTGGTGGAAAAAGATGGATCAAAATACAAACAATTCTATGGGATGAGTTCAGAAACGGCCATGGAGAAATATCACGGCAGTGTGGCCGAGTACAGGGCCTCAGAAGGCAAGACCACACAAATCCCTTATCGCGGCCCCGTGGCGGGAACAATACTCGATATACTGGGTGGTCTTCGTTCAACCTGTACCTATGTAGGTGCGCCGGCATTAAAAGAATTGAGCAAAAGAACCACTTTTGTAAGAGTACAGGAGCAGCATAATGAATGGTTTGGAAGTTCGGAGTAAGCTCCCCTGAACTGGCAGGCTGTTGTAATTGTTTACGTATTGCATCAACCAAAAGCAAGCCTCTATGAAAGCTGTATATTTTACTTCTTTGTGAGCATGATTCATTATATTGTTTGCTCTACCCAGCCTATGCGACAAAAAATTTTCCCTTTTTTTATTTTACTAGTGTTGTTGAAACCGGTTTAGCAGAGTAACAAATGGCTGCTTATATGGCTTAAGGCCAGAAGCAAGATATTTTTCCAATTTACATTTTGCTGTACACCAGACCAACGCAGGATTTTTATGGTATGGTACACAAAATGGCATTGTCAGGATTGATGGGCAGTAATACAAAAAATTTCTTTTCCGACTATGTAAACCCCAATTCTCCCTCATACAATACCATTGTTGATATCATAGAAGATAAAGATGGAAGTCTCTGGTTTTACCATTTTATCATGGTCTAAAACAAATTACTTCATTAAAATAATATTCCCCGGAAAGAGGGATTGTGATAAGCTTTTAAACACCCAACTTTGAGTCATGACAACGATTGGTATTATTGATGATACTGATGTGCTGCGGCAAAGCATGCAACTGCTCTTAGAAAACAGTAGTCGTTTGCGGGTAGTTTTTTCCCTGCATAATGCACGTTCCTTGCTAGCTCAAACAGAAGCATTTATGCCCCGGTTGCTATTGATGGATATTGATATGCCTGGTGTCAAAGACATAGAAGCCGTGAAGATGGTAAAGCGGGATTTTCCTGCAGTAGATGTGGTTATTCCGCAGTGTAATGGCGGGTGCCAGCGGATACCTGTTAAAAAAGATCCCCCCGGCTAAACTGCTGGAAGCACTGGATGATTTTGTACAAGGCGGGTGCTCCTATGACCGGCAGCATTGCCACCCGGGTACTGCAGATGTTTCGCAAACAATCCAACCAGACAGCTGCCGTTTTTAATCTCTCCTCCCGGGAACTGGATGTGCTGACCAGTTTAACCGAGGGTAAAAGTTACAAAATGATAGCCGCCGAACGTTTTCTCTCCATCGAAACAGTCAGGAGTCATGTAAAAAATATTTACGAGAAGCTGCATGTCCACTCCAAAGCAGAGGCCGTGACCAAAGCCTTCCGGGAAAAGCATATCTGATGCCCCCTTTTGCTGCAAAACCCCATGAACGGGGGGTTTTTAAGAATTTCATATTGAATAGTTTTGATACGAAAAGTTTATCAATATGAAAAAAACAACTGTAGTTTTTAAATTTTTTATGCTCCACGTTCTCACAACTCCATTGTTCTTGCAGGCACAGGACAAAGCAACGGTAACAGTAACTATTAAAAGCTTAAAAGCTACTTCTACTGATGCCTGCAATGGCAAAATGGATTTTTATGCCAAAATACGTATTGGAGAAAAAGTGAAAGATTTTCCGGTACGGGAAGGAAATAACCTGCAAGAACTCAATTGGCAATTCGTAGCAACTACCGAAAAGGCTGTAATAATTCCTTTAATTGAGATATGGGATGATGACGATTCATTTTGTGGCGGTGGGGATGATGAAGTTTCGATATCCGGTAGTTCCAACAGGGTACGTAAAACACTTAGCACCAGCGAGTACCAAAATCTTGATTACAGTTCGAATGGAACAGCCAGCAGGAACGGCGGTGAAATTGGGCAAATAACCTACTCCATCTCCATTGTACCTATAAAATCAAAAACCCAACTATTAACACAACGAAGCTGGAAAAAAATCAAAGTTGAAACAGCAACCGCAACGACATTCAGTATATGGAAACCTTCTCTGCCACCACCGCCTGGTATCCCGGCTTGTAAAAGAGATGATGAGTATGCATTTAGCTTCAAGGGGCACTATGAAAAAAATGAAGGTCCCGGCAAATGTACTGCCACAGCACCGCAAATTATTGCGACCGGTAACTGGGTTTTCAAATCTAATGAAACACAAATTCAACTAACCACTACAGAAAGCCCCACACCAATTTTATATAAAGTGGCGAAGCTGGATGAAACTACATTGTGGCTTATCATAGAAGATGCTTACGAGGGCATCACCACATATACCCGTATCACTTATGGACATTAATTCAAGGAAAAATCAAATTATGAAGAACACAATGCTGCCAGTTATATTTTTTTCAATTTATTGTATGGCTGCCTCGTTTACAGTAAAGGGACAAAACAAAGCAAAAGTGACCGTAACGATTAAAAACTTAACCGCCATCTCCACCGATGCCTGCAATGAAAAAATGGATTTTTACGGAAAAATAACTATTGACGGAAAGACAAAATCATTCCCCGTGATGGAAGGAAATAATATACGACCTAACTGGCAATTTGTAACCACCACCGATAAAGAAATTGTAACCCCACTCATTCAAATATGGGATGATGACGATGCCCTGTGTGGCGGCGGAGATGATGAGGTTTCAATATCCGGCAGTGCTAGCAGGATACGTAAATCACTTGTCGCCACAGAAAATCAAACCTTAGAATTCACTTCGCAAGGCAGTGGTAATAATAATGGAAATGAAAAGGCAAGAATATCTTTTACTATTACTATTGAACCAACAAAAACGGGGTTTCTAACAAAAGGCAATTGGAAAAAAGTAAGAAAAGAATCAAAAACAGGTACCGGCCCCTGGGAAGAATTACGTACCACTACCATTCCTCCTACCTGCGAAACAGCCGACAACTATCATCTTTTTCGTACCAATGGACTTTATGAAATAAATGAAGGCCCTGTTAAATGCTATCCAACAGACCCGCAGATTATTGCCACCGGCAGCTGGAGTTTTCAAGCAACCGAAACTCAGATCCGGCTAACGAAAACAGGAAGCTCATTATTTGAAAACTACACCATCAATCAGCTGGATGAAAATATAATGATACTAACCGCCACTTATTCTTCAGGTGTTGTTACCACTTATCACCGCACTACTTACCGGCATTAATTTTTCCTGCCATTTTGATCTGCGCAGCGGCCCTTTACTTACGTTTCCAGGTGCCATAACAGATTATCCAACATTTATCTGATCCCTGGAATATAATTTATAAAGCTATAGCGTTATTGGCAATGACATAATGCAGCCAAAAAGTAATCCGAACGTAACCTGGAGGGCAGGAGGTAAAGAATCACTGGAAATTTATAGTACAGTGCCGGCAACAATATGGATTTATCATTGTGTTGGTTTTAATGGCCCGATAACAACTTTTAATGTAACAGGCTATTTCACCGGGCTCCTGATAAGTGTAGAAGATATTACTTCTTAAAAAAAGGTTCCCCTACCTCCCCTTTACAAACTCATATACCGCCTGCTGTGCTGCGAGGGGCTCCCTATCATTTACTACTTTGGGATTATCCAGCGCCGTTGTTACCTGCACAGCTTTACTGTTATCATTCAATTGCAATTGCAGGATATGATTGAGCTCTTCACCAAATGCTTTATCGTAAACCGGAAATACCACTTCAATCCGGCTGTGCAAATTCCGGTTCATCCAGTCAGCACTACCCATGAAGTATTGCGGTTCGCCATTATTATGAAATACAAAAACCCGGGCATGCTCCAGGTACCTGTCTACTACGCGGGTCACCGTTATGTTATCGCTCTGCCCTTCCACCCCAGGTGCCAGGCTGCAGATACTGCGTACGAGCAACTGTACTTTTACTCCTGCCCTGCTGGCCTGGTATAGTTTTTCGATCATCGCTCTTTCCTGCAGGTTGTTGAGCTTGATAATGATGCCTGCCGGATTTCCTTTTTTTGCATTCTTAATTTCCCTTTCGATCAGTTTATCAAAGCGCCTGATCAGGTTGAATTGTGATACCAGTAAATGTTCAAAAGGTATCTTCATATAATCGGCCGGCTGCTTACGGCTTTGCAGGTAGTCAAAGAGCCATTCCAGTTCGATGCCAAACTCTTTAAAAGAAGTAAAGAGTACATGATCGGTATAGAAGCGGCCGGTGGCTTCATTGAAATTACCGGTAGCCATAAAAGAATAGTTTTTCCATTCTTTGCCTTCAATTCGTTTTACCAATGCTACTTTGGCATGCACTTTTAATCCGGGTATGCTATTGATGATCTTGATCCCGGCTGCTTTCATTTTCTTGCTCCACTTCAGGTTATTGGCCTCATCAAACCGGGCTTTCAGTTCGACAAATACGGTTACTTTTTTCCCATTTTTCGCTGCACTAATGAGGGCATTAACAATATGTGAATCGGCTGCCACTCTATACAGGGTAACAAATATTTCCCTGACATTGGGATCGATGGCGGCTTCATTAAAAAACCGGAGGATATAATTGTACGAGTGATAGGGCAGGTGTAATAACTTTTCCTGCTCGGCAATGCTTTGAAATATCGTACGATGTATATCAAAACCCCGATGTGATACCGATGGCCAGTTGGCATGGGTTAGTTTTCCCCGGGTAGGGTTGGGTAAACTGCCCAGGTCTTTTAAATTATGATAGCGTCCGCCTTCCACCATTTCTTCGTTGCGAAGCAGTAAATATTTTTGCACAAAATCTTTAGCTATCTCCGGCATACTTTGATCATACAGTAAGCGGGTGGCATGCCCTACTTCTCTTTTTTCCAGCTGTTTTTCTATTTTCTCAGCGATATCACCCATGAATTCGTCTCCAATACTCATCTCTGCATCACGGGTTAATTTAATACTCCAGGCACCATTGATCTTGTAGGCCGGGAATACTTCCTGCAGGTTCACCCGTATCACATCATCAAGAAAAAGAATATAGTTATCATCACCCAGCATTGGCAGCTCTGAAAAACGGGGAAGGTTAGCCGAAGGAATATTCAGCAAGACATAAGTATGTACCCCTTCCTGTCCTTCTGCTTCCATGTCTACAATAAAATACAGCGCATTGTTATCCAGGAAAACTGTCGACTGATTTTCCTTTCTCAGAATAATGGGTTGCAGAAAGGATAATACCTTTGATAAGAAATATTCCTTTACGGTTTCTTTGTGCTCATTACGGATAGGGTCATCATAATACAACCAGATATGATTTTCTGCGAGTTCTGGTAAAATTTCTTGTTTCAATATACTGCCAAACTCTACCAGTTGTTTATGTACCGTGGCCTGCACCTGTTCTACCAGGTCTTTTGGATACTCCTCTTCGATCGATAATTTTTTTACTCCGATACTGGTAAAAGCAAAAATTGAAGGCATGCGTACCCGGAAAAATTCATCCAGGTTGGAGGAAAAAATGGATAAAAATGAAATACGGCTATAAAGAGGAACCGATTTGTCCGCCGCTTCTCTCAACACCCGGTGGTTGAAACTAAGCCAGCTCAGGTCACGGTTCAGGAAAACATATTTATTATCTGCCATAGAAAGGTTTATGGGCTAAGATAATGATTTTGTCAATTTTATCCCCAGGTAAAGGGCTTAATTCAGTATAAAAAGAGACCCTTTTAGAAAAAATCCTGCCTGCAGCACCCCCGGTGCCTGGCGATGACAAAACAACTGCGGGTTGAAAATTTGTGGGAGCCAGACCAGCTACCCGGCCGGTAAATCATCCGCCGTCATTGGTCAATCTTCTAACCGGTTCATTTTCTTACGCCAGCTTTCCTGCCCGCTTTTGTTATAGAAGATCAGTTCCAGCAGTTTATTATTGCGGTCATAGATTTTCCACTCCTTAACCTTAAGCCCGTTTTGATAAGCTCCCTGCTGCCGGTATAAAGCAGCCCCCTTCATGTGTATCCAGGGTCCGTGACGAAGGCCATCTTTATAATCCCCTGAATCTTTTATACTTCCATCCGCAAAATAATTCATATACAAACCATCCTGTAAGCACTGTTCAAATACCGGCTTATACGATTGCCCGAAAATATTGGAAAGTACCAGTTCTCTTAATGTAGCATAATCGCTTGCAGTTTTGCTCCCGGGAAATGAATAAGATACATCCAGGTATTGCAAAGCCCCGGATCTGTTTTGCTGATACAGCAAAGAAAGAATGTAAAAACTTCTTTTGGGATTATACCGGTGCATCTCTTCCAGCACCTGGTGAAATTTAACAGCACTGTAATGACGGATCGCAATCAGTTGTCCATGCTCATCCCAGTATTTCCATTCACCTTCAGGTATATTTTTTATCAGCCGTCCGGAGTCGCAAAGCAGCCCGTTTGCATACCAGCTTTGCCAATTACCATGCAGTTTTCCATCCGTGTTACCGGCTGAATAAAGCCGGGTGCCCTGATGCGATTCCTGAATAAGATCTCCTGAAGGAAATGAAAAAGGTAATGCCGATTGTACAGGCCGGATTTGTATAACAACCACTTTTGTTTCCGCTTCTGTATGAAGCATACGGTTCTCGTGTTTTTGCGAATGTGCAAACAGGCACAGGAGCATGACGCTCCCGGCTGTTAGGATTTTTTTCATGTGCAGGCAATTACAGAGCAAAGGTAGGAAAAGAAAAGGGCAGAAATTTTTTTGTTGCAGGATATGGGCCTTACCCAAAAATACCAGCTCAATCCATTTTGTCTCTTTCAAACGCAGGATGCTGTTTTCATCTTACTTTAGTGAGCAACGGATATGATTTGTTTGTAAATTTAATTTTAATATTGCGGTATGACAAAAACCAGACTGGAAGCTTTCAGCGATGGAGTGATCGCCATCATCATCACCATCATGGTACTCGAATTAAAAGTTCCCCATGATACCAGTTGGCATGCACTACAAAATTATGGCCCATTTTTATAAGCTATGTTTTTAGTTTACTAATGCTTGGCATTTACTGGGGCAATCATCATCATTTATTACACACCATAAAAGAAATTACTGGGGGAATAATGTGGGCCAATCTGCATTTGTTATTCTGGCTGTCACTAATGCCCTTTGCTACAGCCTGGGTGGGAGAAAATGATTTTGAAAGAAATACTGTTGTTGTATATGCCCTGCTGGCCAGTCTCTGTGGAATCGCCTACTACATACTTTTGCTGAGTATAAAGAAACGTAATCCCGATAACCTGATGTTCCCGGAGGTGCTAAAAAAACAATCCAAAAAAGGTATGATTTCCAATGTGTTTAATATGTTAGCGATACCTGCCGCCTTAATACATCCGGCAATATCTGGTGGACTAATCTTAATTGTATATGTCATGTGGCTAATGCCAGATAAGAATATCGAAAAAGCTATGGCTGGCTAATCCTTTATTTTGCATTGGCAAGGCTCAGATTCACAATGGCTGCACCAACCGGACAATTTACTTCTCCCTGCATTTCTGTTAGCAGGCTCTCTGTCAGCGTTGTTTTATTTTTTGTTTTTTCATTTCCATGTTTTTTATCAAATGCCTCCATACAAGTAAGTACAGCAGATCCTTTCGTGCCAATCGATTTTAATTTATCAGCAAAAGATACTGCATCTTCTGGTTTTAGCTTCGTCATTCCATCCATTAATTCCGTCCTGGGATTGATGGATATAGCTACCATTTTCATCAATCCCTTTCCTTCCGGACTTAATGATGCCTGTAAATCAATAAAATAATCGCACATTTCATTGGCCAACTCAGGTATTTTTTGTCGGAAGTTGCTGAAGTAAAGAATACAAGAAAGCGCAGGGATACAATGGCAATAAACAGGTATTTCATTTTATTGTGTTAATTCAGACAATAGATTTGTTTTCCGTTAGTAAAGGCATCTCTAAAACTACTAATCACTTCCATAGTCGCTCTTACCAGATGGCAAAGTGGAATCGATACCGACTACCGGGATAAAAGGTAATAAATAAGAATAAGTAGTTTGAGAGATACCATACATTAAAATTATTGATCTACTCAATTATAAAAAAGACTGATTGGTAAGTGCAGCTGCTTATTTACTGAATGACAGCAGAAAGTCAATAACTGCAAATTTGATTACTAAATAATTCGATCCAGGTCAGTCTGGCAGGTTGTAATATTTTTTTACAGCAGTATAGTTAGTAAAATCAATAGCCGGCATTACCTGTCTTCCACCAGCGGTTGTATTGGTTGCATAATTCCGGAGTATTTTAATGCCTGCATAAACTTCTCCAGGCCCTGCCAGTCTGGTTATATTGTGTATTACTTTATTAGTACCTGTATTAAAATAGAATGTAGTGCGATAATGGGTAGCCCCATTATAACCAAATCCCGGTAATGGATAATAATATTCAAACCCACCAATATATTTTATATAAACAAACCATGCACTCCGGTTCATAGTATCCAAAGTGGTAGATACCTGCAGGTTAAAATCAAGGTTGGCATTAAAATCAAAAGTAGTATCGTACGTGTATTGCATAACATTTGCATTGCCGGCAATACCCTGTTGATCAATTGGTCCTGTTGCACCTGCAGCACCTGCAGTACCTGTTGTATCTGATGCACCTTGTACCCCCTGCGCACCAGTCGGCCCGGCAGGTCCAGCCCCTTTTTTTTCACAAGCGGTGAATAAAACAACACATAGGGAAATGATTAAAAGCGTGAGATAGTTTTCATTTTGTTTGATTTTAGATCAAATAAATGTTTATAATTATTTTATGTTACTACATAATAGTTCCCCATCAAAGCCCCGGGCGTTTTCTGCAGAAAGTCCGTAGCCGCTACCGTTGTGTTGCTGACCGATATGAAAATAATATAAAGCACAAGTGCCTTCTTTAGTCTTTACAGCAATGGCCGCACTATGTTTTCTTCCCAATATCACCCCTGTTATTTCATTACGTATAACGGTCCATTCCCTGGCTATTATATTAATCTTAATAATCGTTAACTCTTTAAAGCTGTTATTGAACACTTTTCTAAATTCACTTTCAAGCGCAGCATTTACCAATACAGCAGCGGGCATTTTTTTATTCTTTATTTTATCTTCATAATTTTTTTGAATTTTTAAAGCCACCTGTTCTTCTGTTCCCATTCTTTGTAAAGCAGCAGCAGCCAATTTTTGCACCTGGCCAGCCTCTGCTACATTGGCGAATACTTTTTTTGCAGCACTCCAGTACGTTTCTATTCCTATTATATCCCGGTAAGCAATCAAGCCGAGTTTATTATCAGCTTTATTTATTTGCTCTTCCAGTTTTTTTATTTGTAGTATTGAAGGAGCAGACAGGTTTCGAATATAAGTTTCATACTGCGTTTCACCCGATATACCAGCTGCTATCAATTTTTCTACTTTCTGGTTAAAGGCAGCAATCTGCAGCTTATGATTAGCAATATCTTCATCCGTATTACTGGTGTTTCTTATCTCGGTGGCAGTGGTGCCCATAAATAGCCCGGCTATACCATCACCCTCTTTGTCAGCATTATTGCCTGCTGCTCTTGTTTTTTCATTTTTAAGTTTAACTGCGGCCGCTGCGGCCTCCAGGTAGGGGGTTATCAAAGCTTCCAATGAAGCAGCATCATAAGCAGGGTCCTTTTTTTTGATATAATCAATCTGACCGCTTGCGTTTTCAGCTTGAACCCGGCACAGCCTTATTTTGTCAGGAGCGTTTTCTGATTCAATTTTTTTAATAGCCTCCATACATTTCCAAAACTTATCTACAAATGTTTTGGCTTTTCCGGTATAACTATATGTTTGTGCGGATGCTATCAACGTAAAAAAAATAAGGGTTGATAAAAATATTGTTTTCATAATCAGGTTTTTTAATATATCATAAAAGTAGTTTTTCCAAAAAAGGGTTTTTAAAGGCATACACATATGTATGGTCTCTTTATACAAGTGTAGCCGGAATTCCTACAAGTGTTTTAGGATATTATTACCGATTAGTTGTTAGTGTACCAAAACGGCTAAAGAACTTATACTTACACTTACATAAGTTAATTATACACATATGAAAAGGGGAATAATACTACCGGTTAGCTTTCTAATTTGGTTTTCAATTAATCTTTAACTCTAAAAAAAACTTATGAAAATTCCACTCTTTGTACTGCTAACAGGTATCGTACTCTTTGCTTCCTGTAAAAAAGATAAAGATGCTGTTACCGGTATCCAAACCGATGTTTATGTAGCCGGTTCCCACTGGGATCCAGTTACAGGGCTTGATAAATCCGCTGTATGGAAGAACGGAACTCTTTCAGCTAATACGCTAAGCAGCAACTACCGTCATTATGCAAATGCCATAGCGATAAATGGTAATGACATATACACCACCGGGTTTGAAAACAGACCTAGTGAGTGGAAATGTCATGTTTGGAAAAATGGGCAGCATCAATATGAATTGGGAGATGTATTTAGTTTTGGAAACGGAATTGCAATTTCAGGTAACGATGTATATGTGGCTGGTGGCACAAATGAAGGTCCGGGCATAAATCGTTCCATGCTTTGGAAAAATACAGATGCCAGTGGTATTAATATTCTTGCCACAGGACCTGGAATTCAGGCTACAAGTGTAGTTGTATCCGGTAGTGATGTATATGTATGCGGACAGGATGCAAGTTCAGCCAAAATCTGGAAAAATGGGATTGCTATACTATTAAGTAATTCCACAAGCTGCTATGTAAATGAATTGACTATAGATGGTGCAGATGTATATGCTGCAGGATATACCAATAGCAGCGTTATCAGGTATTGGAAAAATGGCATATCTACAGATATTTCTACACCTGGTTTAGCCTATGCAAATGCCATAACAATAAGCAATGGTGATGTGTATATAGCAGGGCAGGAAATTGTAGCTGGAAAAGGGATTGCTAAATACTGGAAAAATGGTGTAGCGGTTACATTAGGAGATGGCGTAAGGCATTCAAGAGCCAATGGCATTGCCGTTAAAGGTACAGATGTGTATGTGTGCGGTGAAATTCAGGGTAGTACTAACTTATCTGATTATGCTACACTCTGGAAAAACGGGCAGGCAACAACTATAGGGCTTCAAAACAGCAGGGCAACTGCTATTGTAATAAAATAATAATATTGTATGCGGATTATTATAACCTGCAGAACAGCTTACACATTACAAAATGAACAAGGCTGTTTGGCCGGTTCGCTTATTTATACGAACAATTCGCTTGCTGAAGCATTATTAAAATATAAGGACCATATTTATTTGGTTAAAAAATTGGATGGCCGCTGGTATACCACCAATAAGCAAAATAAAGAAATGGCAGCTACTGCTAAAGTAAAAATGGGCGGAACGATTGAACTTGTTATAAATGGGCAGTATTACAATTTTAAAAAACCCTTAAACTGGAAACTCCGCTTTGTGCTGTTAAATGCAGAAAATGAAGAAATGCTGGCCTTGCTCCCACAGGTTAACTGGAATAAAAGATGCTACGACTTTGTGCTTCAACTGAACGATGAACTTATCAGCGAATCAGACAGTTTTGTTATCTTACAGGCATTACACTGTGCCGTTTGCAGCATGGCAATGTTGAATGGAACATTGCTCCCAATGGTTGGTTATACTACCTGACAACAGAATGAGAAATTGATATGATAAAAACTATTTTTCTAATTCTTTACACGGCAATCTTCGCGACTAATACTATAGCGCAAAACTGCAGTTGTGAGGAATTGAATAAAGGCGAAAAGGTAAGTACCGATATACTCATTTCATCTTCTGCTATTTTTTGCAGGGCAAAAGGATTTGAACAGGCCACTTTGGATTATTTAAATAAAAAAGACTTAGACTCCGCAGAAATTTATTTAAAGCAGGCTGAAGTTTTTTATAAACAAGCTGCCTGCAATGAAGAACAATGGTTTCCGATATATAAATTAAGAGCTTCTTTGCATTTTTTTAGAGCTGAGTATCAACCAGCATTAGATTACAGTCTTAAGGTATTGGCTGTATCTCAAAAGAAAGAAAATCTTCAGCAAGAGGCAGATATTCTGCTGAGTATTTCAAATATTTTTGGCCGCACGGGTCAGCCGGAAAAAGGACTCTCCTATTGCCGGCTGGCGGTTCCTGTTATTGAGAAAATAAAATCAGCAGCAGATAAAGTGGACATGCTAAATAAACTGGGTTCCCGGTATTATTTCTTTTTCCAGGATACAAAAAGCCAATCCTTATTTGATACAGCAGCTGTTATTTTCAAGGAAGCACTGATAGTTGCTAATCAAATTAATTATCGCAAAGGCAAACAGGTTTCCTATAATAAAATGAACACACTGGCATACCGGAAAAATGATTATGCCCTGGCATTACTTTATCTGGATTCTTCTATCGCCATGCACCAGCCGGGAGAAAATATAAATATCCTTGCCAGCAGCTTTGGCGACAAAGGAAATATTTTATTAAAAATGGGGAAGTTTGCAGAAGCTAAAAAATGGGCAGACTCCTGTTTGTATTATAATATGCAGGAAAAATTTCCTCCATTAATTTCCAATGCGTACAGCCTGGTAGCAGAAATAGCCGACAGCCTGGGTGATTATAAAACGGCCTATACTTCTTTAAACAAAGAGAAAAAAATTACTGACAGTCTTACTACTGCTGATAAAACCAAGGCAGTAAATGAAATAGAGAAGAAATATAACCAGGCAAAAAATGAAAAAACAATTAAAGAACTTTCGCAGCAAAAATTAATCTATGCTTTACTGGGCCTGGGCGGTTTATTAATAGCCGGATTGATTGCTTTTTATTTCCGGTAGCAATCATTAAAGAACAAACAAAAAATTCTGGAAACCGAACAGCGGTTGAACCGGGCAAGGATGAATCCGCATTTTTTCTTTAATGCACTTACAGCCCTTCAACGAATTGCTATGAAAGAGAATGATGGAAAGACACTGGCTTCCAACCTCTCTAAATTTGCCAACATTATGCGGGAAACACTGGAAAACAGTTACAAGGAATATGTAACAGTAAAACAGGAAATGGAATTTCTGAAAGAATACATGGAAATACAAAAGATGCGTTTTCCGGAAATGTTTTCCTACTCCCTGATGGTGGATGGCGAAATGGAGCCGACCGATGTTATGATACCTTCCATGATTATTCAGCCTTTTATAGAAAACAGTATTGAACATGGTTTTTCGGATATTAGCTATCCGGGAGAAATAAGGATCGACTTTAAGCAAGTGGATAAATCCGTACAAATAGAAATACAAGATAACGGAAAAGGACTTTCCCTGCCCGGCAGTAAAACTAATGAACATATAAGCCGCGCCAGCCAGATAATAAAAGACCGGATATATTTGCTGAATATAAAACTGAAGACAAAAGCCGATTTTAGCATCAACAATAATAAAGAAGGCAAAGGTGTGACAGTAAAAATCAACCTGCCTTTACTCTATACAAATGAAAATACTGCTGATTGATAACGAAAAAGAAGTAAGGGAACTGCTGAAAGATCTGATAGAAGCTGTGGCCCCGGGTATACACCAGCTTGCCGAAGCAGATGGTGTAGCCACCGGTCTTCAAAAGATCCATTCATTCAAACCTGATATTGTTTTGCTGGATGTGGAAATGGGTGATGGTACCGGCTTTGATTTGATGAGTAAAATCCCACACCCTGCTTTTCAACTCATCTTTACTACCGCTCATAATAAATATGCCGTACAGGCTTTTAAATGCAGTGCTATAGATTATTTATTAAAACTAGTTGATATTACCGAACTGGAAAACAGTTTGCAAAAAGCAGGCGCTACTATTGATAGCAACAACCTGAGTAAGCAATTAGCTGTACTGATGCAGCAACTTAATAACAAGGAAACAAGCGACAAACAAATTGTACTCAAAGACAGCGAAGCCAGTTATTTTGTAAAAGTAGCAGACATTTTATATTGCGAAGCCGAAGGGTCTTATACCAAATTTTACTTCAGCAGCGAAAAGCCAATTGTAATTTCTAAAAATCTCAGTACGTACGAAGAACTGCTTGGCTCATATGGCTTCATCCGTACACATCACTCTTACTTAGTCAATACGGCCTGTATAAAAATGTATGATAAAACAGATGGCGGAACGCTTATCCTTACTACCGGCCACACCGTACCTATCTCGCATCGAAAAAAAGACTATGTAATGCATTTACTGGAGAACCGTTAATCTATACTACTTCACCTTCCAAATCGTAATCGTATGCTTTAGTGATCTTTACATTGACAAATTCACCTATGGGTAATTTCTTAGCAGAGCGGATCACCACTTCATTGTCCACTTCTACGGAATCAAATTCTGTACGGCCCAGGTAGCGGCCCGCTTCTTTTTTATCGATCAGGGTTTTGAAAGTCTTTCCTACTTTCTCCTGGTTCAGTTCAAAAGAAATTTCCTGCTGCACTTCCATCACTTCCTGCGCCCTTCTTTCTTTTTCTTCTGCCGGTACATCATCTGTTAAAGCAAAGCCGCTTGTTCCTTCTTCGTGGCTATAAGTGAAGATACCTACCCTGTCAAAGCGCTGCCGTTGCAGGAATTCTTTCATTTCTTCAATATCATCCTGTGTCTCCCCGGGAAATCCGGCGATCAGTGTTGTCCGTAAACAAATACCGGGTACTGTTGAGCGGATGGTCGCTGTCAATTCTTCCATCTCTTCTCTTGTGATCTGTCTTTTCATAGCCTGCAACATATTGTTGGCCGCATGTTGAAGAGGCATATCAAGATAGTTGCAGATATTATCTCTTTGCCTGATCACATCCAGTATCTCCAGTGGAAATTTGGAAGGATAGGCATAATGAAGGCGAATCCACTCCAGACCCTTTATATCGGCGAGCCGGTGCAGCAGATCAGGTAGCATTCGTTTCTTATAAATATCCAATCCGTAATAGGTAAGTTCCTGTGCAATGAGCAATATTTCTTTTACCCCCTTTTTTACAAGACTTTCAGCTTCCTTCACCAGTTCATCCATCGGCCTGCTAATATGCTGCCCTCTCATCAATGGGATGGCACAAAAAGCACAGGTACGATTACAGCCTTCAGAAATTTTCAGGTAGGCATAATGCTGCGGCGTGGCCAATAATCGTTCGCCCAGCAATTCTGTTTTATAATCTGCTTCAAATTGCTTTAGTATCAGGGGTAATTCCATCGTACCGAAATATGCATCCACTTCCGGTATCTCGGCTTCAAGGTTATTTTTGTAGCGCTCACTCAAACAGCCCGTCACATAGACTTTATCCAGCTTTCCCCTCCGTTTCAATTCTACCTGGTCCAGTATTGTATTGATACTTTCTTCTTTGGCTTTTTCAATGAAGCCGCAGGTGTTCACTACTACGATATTATGGTCAGACTTTTTATTCTCATGCACCACTTCAATCTCGTTGGCCAATAATTGGCCGCTAAGTACTTCACTATCAACCATATTCTTGCTGCACCCCAGCGTGATGATGTTGACTTTATCCTTTTTAAGTGTTTTTGTCTTCATAAATGGAATGGCAAAGGTAACTCCTTCAAATCAGCTTTTTATTGAATTTGGTACGACCTTTGCTCCTTTTAACTATTGGAATCTTTAAAATAGCCATATATGAAAAACTCCTTTATTATAGCTGCATTTTTATTAGTCTCAGTTGTATCCTGCTCGAAAGACAAAAACAATAGTAACACTGCCTGTTCTTGTAGCTCGTCTAATCAACTTTGTGCCACCATTGTAAAAGTGGCAGCCAACTGTGATAATTTCGGGATAGAGGTTAAAGGGGTTCAGTTTGCCGCCAGCGATATCCCGGCTCAATTCCAGGTGGTTGGTACCAAAGTTTGTGTAGCATACACAGACTATGAGGACCTGCGTCTGTGTCCGTGTTGCGGAGGTACCTGGGCTGATATAATCAGTATGAGTCTTGCCAATTAAGGATTGTGTTATTTCATATCTATTTTTGCTTTCGCTAATTCAATCCGCGAATTATTTATCATTAGCTGCTTCTGTTATATCCATTCTGACTTCCACAGAATCCCGATGTAAAGTTCATTAGTATGACCCTATTTTTCAATGAATATTTCCAGGACAATCAATAAATACTTATTTCTCCAAATTAAATAAACTATCGACAAATTCATGTTTGTCGAATACCAGCAGGTCTTCCATCTGTTCACCTACCCCGATAAATTTCACGGGTATTTTAAACTGATCGGCAATCGCCAGTACCACGCCTCCTTTAGCTGTGCCATCTAATTTAGTAACGGCGAGGGCTGTGACTTCAGTGGTAGCAGTAAAATGTTTGGCCTGTTCCAGGGCATTCTGCCCGGTAGAGCCATCCAGCACCAGTAATACTTCATGCGGAGCATCAGGGATCGTCTTTTGGATCACCCGTTTGATCTTGCCGAGCTCCTCCATGAGGTGAACTTTATTATGCAGTCTTCCTGCTGTGTCTATCAACACCACATCGCTTTGTTTGGCTAAGGCACTTTGGACCGTATCAAAAGCAACAGCAGCGGGATCACTACCCATATCCTGTTTAACGATCGGCACTCCTACTCTTTCACTCCAGATGGTTAATTGGTCAACCGCTGCAGCCCGGAATGTATCGGCCGCGCCGAGGATAACATTCTTGCCAGCCTTTTTAAAATTATAAGCCAGCTTGCCGATGGTCGTTGTTTTTCCAACTCCATTCACTCCCACAACCAGAATAATATAAGGTCTTGTAGGTAGCTCTGAATTAAAATCATAACTATTTGATTCAGGAGCATCTACCAGCAATGTCTCAATTTCCTCCTGCAGCATTTTATTCAGCTCTGCTGCACCCATATATTTGTCCTTTGCCACTCTTTTTTCTATCCGATCAATGATCTTTACTGTAGTCTCAATACCCACATCAGCACCTACCAAAGCCTCTTCCAGGTTGTCGAGTACTTCTTCATCTACCGTACTCTTCCCGGCAATCGCTTTAGTGATTTTGGATAAGAAACCTTCCTTGGTTTTTTTCAATCCCTCGTTCAGGCTTTCCTTTTCCTTTTTCCCGAATATTTTATTGAAAAAACCCATAACCCTACCCCTTTAATGGGGAATTTAAATAACCTCTCCTGAACGAAGTCTTTTAGAATAATTACCCCCCTTCAGGTGATGGGGGCATTTAAACAACAAAAGCCACCCGTCTTTTCACGAATAGCTTTTGAATATCCTTACTGACTCAAAATTATTTCTGAGCCAAAAAATCCTTGATTTTGTCTTTGTGAACTATCTGCTCTTTAAACGTATAAGCACCGCTCTTGGGGCTGCGTACCGCCTTGATCACTTTTGTCCAGTTTTTTGCGTCGGCGGCTTGTTTAGGGTCTTTCTTGATCGCCGTTTTTGCTGCTTTTGCCATGATTACTTGATTTCTTTATGAACAGTTACTTTTTTAAGAATTGGGTTGAACTTTTTCAGTTCCAAACGCTCAGGATTATTCTTTTTGTTTTTTACCG